>JADMIO010819970.1_pt1 | contig 42743 bp, 36 predicted proteins | sample 8958161 | NCBI WGS metagenome assembly JADMIO01 (sample SAMN16585339, study PRJNA669376) | soil metagenome | isolation source: Crop rotation soil | place: USA: Cullars Rotation, Alabama | collected 2011
GCCGCGACTTCAAGTCACGTGAATTCCAAGCTTCGGATCCCACTGTGCTGGAAAGATCCCGACAGACACGGCGGTAGGCGAAATACTCGTTATGGTGGAAGGAATCATCGTGTAGGCAATTCCATTGCTGGTGGCCCCATTCTGTTTCACTTTTACCGTACCTGGCAAAGTATCATTCGGTATGGTGACTACAATCTGAGTGTCGCTCCAGCTCACGACGGTCCCGTAGTTGTTGTAAAGCGGAACTGAGCCGTACGGACCTTGGCTTGCCCCGAACCCCGAACCGTTGATCGTCATCTGCATACCAGGAGATACGGCAGTAGGGGAAATGCTGGTTACGGTGGAAGGGATCATAGTGTAGGCAATCGCATTGCTCGCCACTCCGCTTTGCCTTACGGCCACGTTGCCCGGCAAGGTATTAGCCGATACGGTTACTACAATCTGGGTGTCGCTCCAGCTCACCACCGTTCCGTAGTTGTTATAGAACGGCACCGATCCGTAGTTGCCTTGCGTCGTCCCGAAGCCCGAACCGTTAATCGTCATCTGCATCCCGGGAGAAACGGATGTGGGCGAAATGCTCGTAACGACGGGGGCTGCCATCGTGTATGGAACTGAATTACTCCACGCGCCTTGATACACAAGAGCGTTCCCCGCGAGAACTCCCGATCCTACGACCGCGACAATTTGAGTGTCGCTCCAACTCACGATAGTTTCGTATTCGTTGTAGAGCTTGAAGTGACCGCTGCCTTGAGAGGCCCCAAATCCACTGCCAGTCACGGTGACTTGCATGCCAGAAGTAAGACTGGTTGGAGAAATACTCGACAGCACCGGCGCCGCCTGAGACGCAGCAACACCACAAAGGAGGAAGGCTAGAAGCAGATGGAGGCGACCAAAGGCACTACTGTTTCTACAAACGAATTGCCTCACCTTCGCCCCTAAACGAGACCCTGCGCCTAAACAGAACTTCGCCATTCCATCCTCCACAGTTTTTTTGTTGTATTTTCAGGGGCCCGGTGTGTCTGGGTACAACGCCGCTTGCCCCGCGGTGGGAGTCTTCAGAACCGTCGGCGAAAAGACGAGGATACCGATCCAACTCTTTCGCACTGAAGAATTGTGCGTTCTTATACAACGAGGTGGGCTGTGGAAATTGTTTTGCGTATGCCGGCTCCAAGAGCCAGCTAGCAGTCTCTGCTAAATAGCTTTTGAATCAGTGCCGGGAATCGCAAGCTAAACACAAGTTCGTGGGGGTCGCTTGTTACGAAAGCGGAACAAGCAAGACTCAAGGTGATTCGATAAATGTCTCGGCTCCGAGGCGCCGAGCTAGTATGCCTGTACCCTGAGCGAAGCCGAAGCAACGGCGAGCAGAGACATCTTGCGCTTTAATGCAAGCTACCGTATTCGTTTAACCTTCATTTCATCTGGAGAACATTGAATGCAGAGAAGACAATTTATGAAGCTTGCCGGAGCGGCCGCTGGTGGCGCGTTTATCGGCTCCGCCTCGGCGCCGGCAATGCCTTCTGTAAGGGCCTCTGATCCCACCGGCTGCCGTTATGCCCCGCCCGGCGAATACATTAAGGATCACACCTTTGTGCGCCGCGACGGGTGGTGGCATTTGTATTCCATCAGTGGGGTCGCCGGCCTGGCCTGGCTCTATTCCGGAAATGAAGAGTCGCTTTCCTGGAGTATTAGCCGGGACCTGAAATCCTGGGAACTTCGCGGACACATTCTGCACCCTTCGGAGCGCGAAAATACCTACGACCAGGACATGATCTGGGCCCCCTTTTGCCTGGAAGCCAACCACCGCTATTACATGTACTACGCAGGGTGCGTTCATGCGCGGCGGCCTTTGCAGTACGACAGGCGGGGTACCTTCGGTGAGCTGCTGGGCACTGCTGGCGACGCTTGTTCCATCGGCCTGGCAGTTTCTGACGATCTCACCCGCTGGACAAAAGTTTCCCATCCCGTGAAAGGCCTGGGCGTACCCGGCCGTGATCCCCATGTCGTGCGCGATGAGAAGAACCACAGATGGCTGATGTACACCACCGGAGCTGAGATCGACGGCCTTGCCGGGGCTTACGTTTCCGAGTCTCAAGACCTGCTGGAGTGGAAGGTCCTGCGGCCTTGCGCAAAATTTCCGCGTGTCCCCAAAGGACGGCAGGGAGGATACACCGTGGACTGCCTCAGTGAGTTTGGCAGCGATACCGCAGAAAGCCTGACGGTCATGCAACACCCCAAGACCAAGCAGTGGGTCATGATGGGGAATTGGCACTACCTGATTTCGGACGACCCAACCGACTTTCTGAAAAATGAAGCTCAGCTTTATAACCTCGAGTTTCAGGGAAAGACCGTGGACCTCGGGTTCGCTGGAGAAATCATTGAGGCCGGTGGTAAATGGTACCGCTCCGGAGTAATCGGCCCTGTGGATCGATGGAGACTCGCCTTCACCGAGATTGAATGGATCCCCAACGGAATATTTCGTATCGTCAAGCCCAGTGTTCTCTCGGGCTTCTTCGGGCCTCACAAACCTGGAACATGTAGCAGCCCGCCGGCGGCTTCCTGACTCTCAAATGTGGCGCGGGCGTCCCCGCCCGCGAATATCTGCCCTGCCGAATTCTGTCATCTCGACCGAAGCTGGACCCTGAGCGGAGCGAAGGGGACGGCGAGTGGAGAGACCTTGCGTTCTCCCGCCTGCATGCTCTGGCCAGCCACGGTTGGCGATGGTAGCAACTGCACGTGAAGCGCAGATGGCCGTTGCCGTAGTAGCGGCGAAATCAAGCTTTCGGCGGGGGAAACACGCCGAGCTGGATCATCAGTCCAAGCGTATCCATGATGATCCGCGTGTCTTTGATTCTGCCGCTCTCAAGACGGTCGATGACCATGCCCCAAACCTTTACGGGGCGTCCCGTAGCGGCCACGCCGAGAAACGCCCCGCGGTGCGTACCCGTCCACTCAAAGCGGCTTACTACTTTGTCGCCCTCGGAAATCTGCTCTTCGACCGAGAAGTGCAAGTCGGGAAATCCTGCCCTCATGCCGCGCAGAACATCTTTCAAACCTTCCAGGCCCGGGCCTTGTCCGGGAAACGGGGCCTGCTCCACCATATCCTCCCAGACGTACTGCCCCGCGGAGTCGATCTGACCCTGATTAATGGTTTCTTCGACGAAGCGTCGGACGATTGCGCTGTTATCTTGCATCAACTGGCGTCTCCTTTGTCAGCACCGATTCGCTCGCATTGTACCGCTCCCAATCGCTCCAGCAAGACCATACCCGCATCAATGGCTAAGAGACCCCTACCCCTACACAACCCTGTCATCTCGACCGAAGCCGATCCAAGCGAAGCGCAGGAACGGCGAGTGGAGAGACCTTGCGTTCCCCGGCCCCTCCTTGCGAAGCGCTGGCGGGGTGGCCCACCCTTCGTTCTTGTGTAAATCTAAAACACACGAGGGTGGCCCATCCTTGCGTTCTTTGCAAGGGTGGGCACACCACGATCCTCACGAGAGGGCATTCCGCATTCAGGCCGCGGCAGTGCTCGCAAGCTCCGGCGCCACATTAATCCTGACTCTACCGGGCTCTCCATACAGATAGCTACGAAAGCTGCTCCACTCCCACTGGTCCGGTTCCAGCACAAGCCCTTCTTTCACCGGATTGTCGTGGATGTACGCCAGTTTCTCCGCCCGCTTCCGCTCGCTCCACACATTGAAGTCATAGAAGCGGCGCTGCCATACATGCTCTTCCTTTATGGTCCACAGCTCGCCCTGCCTGGTTGTCCTTCTTTTCAACACCCTCCTTGCGAAGCGCTGCTTTACCACTTGCATCACCGTCGAAGGCGTTCTGGCTTCCGGCTCGCCGATGAGTAAGTGAATATGATCAGGCATGACCACGAATCCCACTACCACAAATCTGTATCGGAGCCTCGCCTCCTCCAGAATGTCCAGAAATAGATCACGGCGACGAGGACTGGCCAGCCACGGATGCCGGTGGTAGCAACTGCAGGTGAGGAAGTGTAGATGGCCGTTGCCGTAGTAACGGTGCAAGCCCTTGGGCATGGCTTAGTTTAGAGGCGTGGTGGGCTGCTCGGAACAGAAAGAAAAGTCAAAATCCGATGGCGTTCGCAATTGGGAAATGCCCACCCTTGCAAAAAATGCAAGGATGGGCCACCCTCAATCTGTTTTTGATTTACACAACCACGAGTGTGGGCCACCCGCCGCCCTGCGCGAGTGGGCTTACTCCACTCATTGGAATGATTCTGCGCAACGCAACCTTTATCTGGCTCCCTGGACCGACTATTACAACCACGCCCGACCTCATGGTAGCCTCAACTACCAGCCGCCCATCAGCCGCTCCGAGACTGGTACAACCTCTTGAGCATCTACAGCCACCCGCCATAATCGGCCGTCCGGAAACAGCTGTCTTCGCAATCATTCCAGGCACAACGTGATTTTGGTTTAAAAGTATTGCGCGATTGGGGCATCCTTATCCCATGAACGAATCCGCAATCAGTAGGGCCTCGAATGACGAACTTGTAAAACGATTTGAGACTTTGGCGCATTCAAGAGGCTTGTCACTTTGGAACAACAATGCACGATCGGCGAATAGGGCATTCGATGAAGAAAATGCCATATTAAGAGAACTGGAATCCCGTCATCCCAACGCCATACCGTCGCTCCTGCCACTCCTAAACGCGACGGATCCGTGGGTGCGTTGTGACTCAGCCATTCCGTTGTTGTTCGTTCTACCGGAGCCGAGCAAACTTACCCTTGAGCGGATAGTTGAAGAAGAGACACGAAGTTTACGAACCACTGCGAGAGTATCGTTGGATCAGTGGTTGCAAGGAAAACTAACGCGTTGGTGGCGTAGGTAGGCTATGAAATAGCAGACTTCGAATACCAAGGCTTCCTTCTTTTCAACAACTTAGCCCCGTCCGCTACCCCTTATCCCCACTAAACCCCCAAAAATCCCCGTTCCCTGCCTTATGCTACCTCTTCCCTATACCGATCAATAAGATACAAACAGTGAACCAGCTTGCACAGTCTCCCGTTCGCGGTTCACTAGTGGAGCCCCAGGTTGCCGTGGCAGCGCTTGCGCGGGCCATCACATCCTATAAAGAGGAAAGCGAGAGGACATGCATAAGCCAGTCAAATATGTGGAGAAAGCTGTAACCGTTGCCGCCAGAGGTGCGTGGGTGGTTTTTGATCGCCTCAACCGCATCCATCAGGGCCAATCTCCCACACCGAAGTGGTCTGACAAGCCGCTGCTGAAGTCCTACGAAAAGAGCAAACCACCGCTGGGATGGCCGCGCTCCACCGATTCGCTTTGCCCCAAGTGCGTACCGGAAATCCGCCAGCAGATTCTCGACGGCAAGCTTCCCTACGAAGTGCTGATGAACGAAAAGGTCGGCGAAATTAAGGCCACCATCGTCGAACGCGACGGCAAAATTCTGATGGTGAAAGACTGCCCGACTCACGGCCACTTTGAAGACGTGATGTCGATCGACACCGAGTTCTCCAAGCACTTGGAAGACGTCTTCCCCGGCCGCGACATCAAGGCCCACGCCGACGAAAAGCTGCACCACCACGGCACCTCGACCGTGAAGTACGGACGCGGCTCGGTGCTGACCATCGACCTCACCAACCGCTGTAACATGATGTGTGACCCTTGCTTTATGGATGCGAACCAGGTTGGGTTCGTGCACGAGTTGAGCTGGGAAGATATTAAGACCATGCTCGACAACGCCATCACCATCAAGCCGCGGCGTCAGATGAGCGTGCAGTTCTCCGGCGGCGAACCGACGTTGTCGCCGTACTTCCTGGATGCCGTCCGCTACGCCCGCAAGGTGGGATACAACAGCGTGCAGGCCGCGACCAACGGAATCGAATTCGCCAAGAGTCCTGAGTTCTGCGAGCAGGCGGTCGAAGCTGGCATGCGCTACGCCTACCTGCAATTCGATGGAATCGGCAACGCCGCCAACGCCCACCGCAAGGTGGGGAACCTGTTTGACGTAAAGCTGAAGGCCATCGACAACCTGCATCGCGCCGGAGTCGAAATCGTTCCGGTCGTGACTATCGTCAACGGCATCAACAACGAGCAGGTCGGACGCATCATCAAGTTCGCGCTGGATAATCCCAAGAAAATCGGCTTCCTGAGCTTCCAGCCCGTAAGCTTCACCGGACGCGACGAAGCCGTCACCGACGACCGCCGGAACGCCCAGCGCTACACGCTGTCTCACCTCGCCCACGACGTAAAAAACCAAACCGGTCTAGGCGAACCCGCCCGTGACTGGTTCCCGATTTCATTCATGTCCACCTTCAGCGACTGGGCCGACCTAATGCACTCCAGCGACGCCGACAACAACTGGGGCCAACTAAGCTGTGGCTGCCATCCTAATTGCGGGACGGGCATGGCTGTCATGATCGACAAGGAAACTAAGGAAGCTGTGCCGGTTACGGCTTTCCTGAAGGGCGATCAACTCGCTCGCGACATTCAGAAAGTTAACGATGCGGCGCGCGGGAAGTTTTTGACCATCGTTGGCATGGCGCTGTGTCTGATGAAGAATTACGATCCGTTTCAGTCGCCGACGCACTTCAAGCTGATGGATCTGTTGAAGAAGTTCGACAAGAACTTCAACGCCACCGGCAAGAACTATGGGAAGGTTGGGCCGGATCGGACTGTCGAAGATGTTATGAAGCGCCGGCAGGATCGCTGGAACTTCCTGTTCATCGCCGGCATGTGGTTCCAGGATCTCTTTAACTACGACTTCCGCCGTACCGAGCAGTGCATTATTCCTTACGCCACGCAGGAAGGCGAGATTTCGTTCTGCGCTTACAACACGGGCGTAGGCTGGCGGAACATTATCGAGAAGATGCACATGACGGCCACGCTCACCAAGTGGTACGAAGAGCACGGACGCCACGAGATCTTCGCGGGCGGCAAGAACGTGAAGATGGAAGACGTCAATCACGGCCTGGTACTGAAAGATGAGTTGGTTACCACGGAAGAGCAGCACGATCTCGACAAACTCGGGATCGCCAAGAACTCCGGCGAAGAGAAGAAGAGGGCACGGGATGCCAAGGCCCGCGGCGCTCAGAAGAACGATGCCGCGTACGACGCCCGCATGGCGGCGCTTTACCGCGAAGTTGTGCTGAAAGAGAAGCCGGCAGTCAGCGAAGGCGGATTTATTCCGCTCGATTCTCTGGCGAAGGCACCTAACGGCAATGGCAACGGGCTGCACGGAATCGCTCCGGCACCTGCTGCTAAGCCGGAAGTTGGGGAGCCGGTCGCGGGAGACTGACGAACATTTGGTAATTTTGTAATCGGGTAATTTGGTAATTGAAGGGCTGCCGAGTAGGCAGCCCTTTTTGACTGAATTGCTAAGAATCTTTGATACCCGGCCACTGACGCGCTCCTCGCTTGGAAAAATTCTGTAAAACTGTTTTGCCGCCGCCCTCGGCTTCGTTTACATTAGGAGCGGCAATTCTAGTAAATCGTTTCAATGCCGTTTTGTTCCGCCGGCAAAAGGGGGATTGGTGAATACTCGTCCTCGGTCCCAAACTCTCTCGACCCCCGTGGTGTCGCGCCGCAAATTCATTGCTCAGGCTGGAGCTGTCGGCCTGGGAGTCACGATTGTTCCCCGACACGTGTTAGGCGGGGCGCCGTATGTTCCTCCCAGCGATAAAGTGAACATCGCCTTTATCGGCGTAGGCTCGCAAGGCTTCCGCGTGATGTTGCACTTCCTGAAGGAGCCGGATGTGCAGGCCGTCGCCGTGTGCGACGTGAACAAGATGAGCGCTAACCATCCGCAGTGGGAAGAGCATGAGTTCTGCAACTCGGTGCGCAAGCTGCTGGGAGTGGAAAGCGGCTGGGAGTGGTTGAGCCCAGATACTCCCATTCAACTCACCCATTCCATGCAGACGCCCGCGGGAGTTGCGGGACGCGAGTCCAGTCAAAAAGTTGTGGAAGCCTACTACGGCAGCAAACAGCGGTCGGGAAATTATCGAGGATGTGCGGCTTTTGAAGATTTCCGCGAGCTTCTGGAGAAGCAAAAGGATGTGGATGCGGTCGTCGTAGGCACGACCGACAATCTGCACGCCGCAGTTGCGGCCGCGGCCATGAAGAAGCGGAAACACGTTTTCTGCCAGAAGCCGATGACGCATACCATTTTCGAAGCGCGGCGGCTGTCCGAGATCGCACGGGAGTCGGGTGTGGCCACGCAGGTGGCAGTGGGCAACCAGGCTTCGGAAGCCACGCGTGAGCTGTGCGAATGGATTTGGGCGGGAGCCATCGGGCCAGTCCGGGAGGTGCACAACTGGTCGAGTCGTCCGTTCTGGCCGCAGGGGATTGATCGTCCGCGTGAAACCGATCCTGTGCCGGACGGTCTCAATTGGGACCTGTGGCTGGGACCAGCGCCGGAACGTCCTTATAATCGCGCGTACGCGCCTTTTGTCTGGCGCGGATGGAGTGATTTCGGGTGCGGAGCCCTGGGTGATATGGGGTCATACAGTTTCGACACACTGTTCCGCGTGCTGAAGTTACAAGCTCCCCTGAGCGTCGAGGCAAGCTCGAGTGAACGCTACGACGAAACCTATCCTATCGCGTCGATGATCCGCTATGAATTTGGTGCGCGGGCTGACATGCCGCCAGTGAAGTTTACGTGGTATGACGGCGGGTTGAAGCCACCCCGTCCGGAGGAGTTGGAGGAAGGCCGTGCTTTCAAGGGCGAGAATGAGGATGGCGACGAGGGGATGCTGTTTGTGGGCGATCATGGCAAGATTCTTTGCGGCTTCAACGGATCTGATCCCAAGCTTATTCCGCAGTCGAAGATGGATGGTTACAGGCAACCGCCCAAGACTCTGCCGCGTTCACCTGGCAACGAACGAGAGTGGCTGGATGCCTGCAAAGGTGGCAAGACGAAGCCCGGCGCCAATTTTGAATTTGAAGGTATGGTGACCGAGACTTTACTGCTGGGAAATGTCAGCACCCGGGTGGCCCAGAAAGTGACCTGGAGCCGCGAGGATTTAAAGATTACGAATGTTGCAGGGACAGACAAATATGTTCGCCCTGAGCGGCGTAGCGGTTGGGAAATTTAGAAAGGAATGGGAATATGGGAGCGATTTCGAGAAGAGAGTTCATGCAGGTGGCGGCGGCCGGCAGTGCGGCGGCTGGATTGGTTTCAGTGAGCGCGGTGAGGCTTGATGCCAATCCGCTTGGGATGCCGATCGGATGCCAGACCTGGCCGGTGCGGGAGATGATCGAAAAGGATTTTCCCGGAACCATCAAGCAATTGGCCGCTACCGGCTTCCAGACGGTGGAGCTCTGCTCGCCGGTGGGCTACGCGGACTCCGGATTTGCCGGGCTCGCCAAGTACAAAGGAAGTGAGATCAAAAAGATCCTGGGTGAGGCCGGGATGAGTTGCATCAGTTCGCATTTCTCGCTGGATGAGTTGCGCACCAAGCAGGATGACCGGATTCAATGGGCCAAAGATGTTGGCCTGACGCAGATGCTGGTGCCTTCGCTGGATGGACCGGAAAATCCAAAGATGGATGACGTCAAGCGGCTGGCCGAGGAATACAACAAGATCGGGGAAAAAGCCGCGAAAGCGGGGATCCAACAGGGACTGCATGCCGAAGATTTTGAGACGTCGATGGTTGAGGGAAAGCGGGTCTACGACGTTTTGTTTGAGTTGCTCGATCCGAAGCTGGTGAAGTTTCAGTTCCAGGTCATGAATGTCGGGCGCGGCGTGGAGCCGGTAGATTACTTCAACCGGTATCCGGGGCGGTTCATCTCCATGCATGTGCAGGGGTGGTCGTTCGACACTAAGCAAGTTATGGCCGTGGGAAAGGACATGCTGGACTGGAAGAAGATTTTCCAGGCGGCGAAGAAAGGCGGAATCAAGAATTACTTTGTAGAGATGAGCCTGCCGTTGATGCAGGAGAGTATGCCGTACTTGAAAAAGCTGCAGGTCTGAAACAAGCCGGGTGTGAAGGCCGCGGTGATTTAGGGCTGCCCAAAGGCAGCCCTTTTTGTTGGCAAGTATCGACCCTAGGCGGAGGCTTCTGCGCCATTGTTCCAACCAGGTTTCAATAGACCCTACTCGGCTCGAAGTGCTTCCATGGGATCCATGGTAGCTGCTTGCTTGGCTGGAACGTACGCAGCCACGAGCCCGGCCCCGATCAACAAGAAGCTTGCGGCTCCAAAAGTTGATGGATCGTAAGGGCTGACTCCAAAGAGAAAGCTTGCTAGCACGCGGCTAGACAAAAAGGAAAACACCAAGCCCACGATCGAGCCTGCACCCAGGATGTATCCTGCCTCGCGCATGACGAGCCAGATCACGTCTTTGCGTTGAGCGCCTAGTGCGAAACGTAAACCAAGCTCCTGGGTACGTTGTGTCACAAGGTATGACAGAAGTCCATACAGGCCTGCGATGCACAGGATGAGGGCTGACCCACCGAATATCTGGAGCAATCGAGCCGCAGTTCTCTGATCGCCATAGGAGTCTTCGACGACCTGCTCCATCGTCGTAAATGTGCTACCCGCTAATTCAGGGCTGGCGCCTCGAAAGATCTCTCGCAAGTCAGGAATAAGAGAGGCGGGGCTTCTATCGGTGCGCACCGCCAGATTCATCGCCAAGCCTTCTGTAACCCTGTAGAAGCCACTTGCCGGGGTAATTTGGGGAATGCAGACGTCAATTTCGGGCTGTGATTCCCGCACTACAGAGTCTTGTCGCACGTCGTCGATGACTCCTACTATCTGAGCTTCTCTCGTTCCTCCATAGCTGATCAGTTCTCTGCCCAGAATCTTTTCCAGATGGTCATCCTGCCCTAGAAATGCTTTTACGAAGGCACGATTCACGACTACGACGGGAGGAGTGCCTACGGTGTCAGCCTCGGTGAAAAATCTGCCCTTTAACATGCGAAAGCCAAAAACGTGTTGAAGACCTGGACCAACGGCACGAAATTGTGCGACCAGAGCCCGCTGCCTGGCTGCATCCGGACTTTGCCCTTCGACGTCCAGCGAAAATAGGACCGGGAACCGTTTTCCCAAAGGGATAGCTGTCGTTAGCGAGGCTGCCTCGACGCCTGGAAGTTGTTCCACCCTCTGAACTAAAGGCTGGTACAAGTCCGTCGTCATATTCTTTCCATCAAATTTGTAGGCTGGGATTACCATATCGGCTACAACGACATGCTCGGTTCTGATGCCAAGCGATACTTTTCTCATTTCATAGAGCGTTCTCAGTAGCAACCCGCACGCGATAAGAAGCGCCAGGGACATGGCGGCTTGTGTGACAACTAACAACCCACGCACGCGATGCCGGTGTCTTCCGCGGCTGTGGGTACTACCCTGTTTCAGTGGTTCGATGGGAGTGTCGGCTGCAACAAAGGCCGGCCAGATCGATGAAAATATGACTGTTAATACGGTCAGCCCCACAAGATACCCGATCACGGAAGCGATTGGAGCCATCTGAACGTTGAGAAATGAATGGGCGACTAGGGCCCGTTCAAAAATCTTCAAGACGAGGAACACGAGGCAGAGACCGATCAGCGAAGCGGTTCCACACAGTAAGACGCCTTCCACTAAGAGCTGCCGCACAATGCGCCAACGGCTCGCACCGAGTGCCGCACGAATTGCAATCTCACGTTGCCGCTTCACTGCGCGGGCCAGCAAAAGCCCGGTAACATTGACGCACCCGATCATCCACAGCACGATTGAAGCCAGCAAGAGGGCGAGTAATGCCTGCTTAACTTTCCCCTCCACAATTGAATCGCCATACGGCTGCAACTCTACCGAAGTGGAGCCTTCGGGTTCCGAAGCCTCGTTGTATTGTTTTGATACGGCAGCATGGATTTGCTTGAGCTCCGCTTGCGCCGCACCAGCATTGATACCATCCCTCAGCCTGGCAATCGTCTTGTAGTCGCGGCTCGAATTTTCCTTGCGCACTTGGTCGCGCTCCCCGAGTGGAATTGCAATCCAGACTTGGGGCTTCTGGGTGTTGAAGGGAAACTGGAAGCCGCGAGGCATGACTCCGATGACGGTGTACGACTCGCCGTTTAGTTTGATGACTCTATCCAGAATGCCAGGATTTGCGCCGAACCCATCCCGCCAGACGGAATCACTCAATATCGCCGTCTTCGGGTCGCTTTCGGTAGCTGACGTCTCGTATCTCAGATCATCGAAGCTCCGCCCCATGGCAGGGTTCACACCGAGCGTCGCAAATAGGTTTTCGCTAACTTTCGGCGTGTTTATCTGTATAGGGCCTGTATTTCCCTCCAGATACGAAGTCGGTTTGTCAGAGATATAGAACCCAATTGCCTGAAGCGTACGACTTCTCTCTCGCCATTGTTGTATGTCCACAAAGGGAGCGCCAAAAATTGAGGGGCCATTCTTGCCCGTTTCCTTGATTTCGACGAGCCGTCCGGCATCGTTATATGGCAACGTTCGTAGTAGAACGTGATCTACAACAGTAAACATTGCCGTGCTGGCTGCAATTCCAAGGGCAAGGATCGAGATGACGGTAAATGCGAAACCTGGAGACCGCTTAATCTGTGAGAAGGCATATTTGAAATCTGCAGCAGCGGAATCGACGAAAGGCCACGTCCACACTTCACGACTTGCTTCTTCGAAGAGCACAACGTTTCCAAACTCGCGTTTTGTACGGCGTGCCGCCTCTTCCGGGCTCATACCTGCTGCGATCAAGGCTTCCGTCTTCTCTTGGAGATGCTGCTGAACTTCATGGGAGAGATCCTCATACATCTGCCCCCTGGAGAAGAGGTTTTTCAGCCATTGCATAGTGGCCTCCTACGGCTTGACTGGCGCCAACACCAAACTGATGCCTTTGAGCATGCGATTGAATAGCGACACTTCATGCTCCAGGTGTTTCTCGCCTATACGGGTGATTCGGTACGTCCGTACACGCCGTCCCGTGGAGGAAATCTGCCACTCTGCCGTCACGAACCGTTGTCGCAGCAAACGTTGCAGGGCGGGATAGAGCGAGCCTTCTTCTACAAGAAGCAGTTCATTCGACCGCAGCTTAATATGTTGAACCAAGGCGTAACCGTGCATCGGCTCCCTCTGCAGGGATTGCAGGATCAAGATCTCAAGCGCTCCACGAAACAGGTCGCGTTGGTCTGAGCTGTTACCAGATTTCATGGCTATGTCTAACTATGCCTAGCATAAACTAGGGTTGAGCGATGGGTCAATCAATTTGCTTCGATAGGCTGGGGAGCAAAGTTCCAGGCCGGTAGCAATTCCAGGTAGAATCAGCCGCTCTTTGCATTTTCTGACGCCTGATAACTTTCCTCAGCTCTATTCGTCCAAGTGACGTATTTGGGGAATAACAGGTGCTTCTATGCGCTTCACAATGAACACCCTTCGATTGTTTATGTTCCGAGGATGGACGACTCTCACACTGGCTGTCTGTCTGGTAACCGCTCCCCTATTCGCTGCGCCCATGCGCACAGAGGATCGCGAACACTTGCTTGTGCACTTCGAAATGACCACACAAATGGTGGCTGAGCAAGTGCATGGCCTATCACCGGTGCAATTGGAGTACAAGGCCTCGCCGGATCGCTGGAGCATCCGGGAAGTAATTTCGCATTTGGCCGTGGCCGAGCCCGATTATTGGCGCGATCTGCAAAAAGCGCTGAAAGCCTCGCCGGATATGAAGCAAAAGAAAGCATCAGCCACTGACGCCGACATCCTCTGGTACGGCGTCGATCGTGTGCAACATACGAAGACCGGCGGTGGGCATGAAAAAGTCGATACCTACAAGGACCTTAACACCGCGCTTGGAAAATTCCAGGCGCTGCGCGCCACCATGATCGAATACGTGAAGACCACCAATGATGATATGCGGGAGCACAGCTTCGGAACTCAAGAGGTGATCGATTGCTGGCAGTGGATGCTGGAAATCTCCACCCACGCCGAGCGCCACATCCAGCAGATTCGCGAGATCAAGAACGATCCGAACTTTCCACGGAAGTGAACCCGGCTAGTCAGGCCAGATTTGCCAGCCTTTCTTAGAAGATGCGGGGCAGGTTTCTCCACAGTCCCGCGTCGATTGCGCTACACTCGACGCTTGCGCTTAATCGTCCGTTGGCGGGGCGGACCGGATGTCATCGCAAAAGCGAGTGTGGGTAGCGGCGACTCTCGACACCAAGCGGGACGAAGCGGAATATCTGTGTGCGCTGTTGGAGGCAGCGGGAGTGGCGGTTGCAATCGCCGATCTCTCGACGTCGGGAAGTTCTACTAGCACTGCCCGCTCCAATAAAAACTATCTTCTGTTGTCCCCCACGGACATTGCTGACCATCATCCGCATGGTAAGGACGTGGTCTTTACCGGCGACCGCGGCAGTGCAGTCGCTGCGATGACCGAAGCCTTTGAGCGCTTTGTCCAAACGCGTGATGACATTGGCGCCATGCTAGGTATCGGCGGTTCGGGTGGAACCGCTCTAATTACGCGTGGCATGCTCGCACTGCCGATCGGCGTGCCCAAGCTGATGGTGTCCACCATGGCGTCGGGAAACGTTGCGGCTTATGTTGGCCCTTCGGACATCACCATGATGCATTCCGTGACGGATATGGCCGGCCTGAACCGCATCTCCCGCCGCGTGCTGGGCAATGCCGCCCACGCCGTGGCGGGCATGATGTTGCATTCCGTGCCACCGCAGGAGCAGGAGCGTCCAGCGCTTGGGCTCACCATGTTTGGCGTTACCACTCCCTGCGTACAGCAAATCTCCAAACTGCTCAGTCCCGATTTCGACTGCCTGGTATTTCATGCCACTGGGACAGGTGGCCAGTCGATGGAAAAGCTGCTGGACGATGGCTATATCAGCGGTGTGCTCGACATCACTACCACTGAAGTCTGCGACCACTTAATGGGAGGAGTGCTGGCCTGCACCGACGACCGCTTTGGCGCGGTGGCACGCACTCGTGCTCCCTACGTGGGCTCATGCGGCGCGCTCGACATGGTAAACTTTGCCGCGCCAGAGACGGTGCCGGAGCGCTATCGCGGGCGGAAGTTTTATCCGCACAATCCCCAGATCACGCTGATGCGGACCACCGTGGAGGAAAACGTCCAACAGGCCCGCTGGATCGCGGAACGGCTCAACCGTTGTGAAGGCGAAGTTAGATTTCTGTTGCCCATGGGCGGAGTTTCGGCGCTGGACGCACCGGGACAGGCATTCTGGGATCCGGCGGCAGATGCGGCGCTCTTCGATACGTTAACATCGGATCTTCAGCAAACGGCGCGTCGAAAGCTGGTGCGGGTGCCATGCCATATTAATGACGCGCTTTTTGCCGAGACCGCGGTAAGAGAGTTTCTTGCGATTGCCAAGATTCAATAACTAATCAGGAATCCATCCATGCCACGTTTTGCACGCCGGGAATTGTTAACCAAATATGCTGACATGGTTAGGCGCCGGCAGCCCATCATCGGAGGCGGCGCGGGGACCGGCTTGTCAGCAAAATGTGAGGAAGCGGGCGGCATTGATTTGATCGTGATTTACAACTCCGGACGTTACCGCATGGCAGGCCGGGGATCGTTGGCCGGGCTGCTCGCCTATGGCAATGCCAACGAAATCGTCATGGAGATGGCGAAAGAGGTTTTGCCCGTCGTCAAAAAGACGCCGGTGCTGGCCGGGGTTAACGGCACCGATCCATTTTGCATCTTTGATACTTTTCTTGACGAAATCGCAGCCGCTGGTTTTTCCGGCGTACAGAACTTCCCTACCATCGGGTTGATCGACGGCACCTTCCGGCAAAATCTCGAGGAAACCGGCATGAGCTACGCGCTCGAGGTAGAAATGATCCGCCATGCCCACGAGAAAGATCTGCTGACCACGCCTTACGTCTTCGAGCCGCAACAAGCAGAGGTCATGGCGCGCGCCGGGGCGGACATCATCGTCGCGCACATGGGCCTAACCACGGGCGGCGCGATTGGAGCGGAAACTGCCCTGACGCTAGCGGCATGCGTGGATCGCACCGATGCCATCGCTCAGGCAGCGCTTGACGTGCGCTCGGACATCATCGTGCTTTGCCACGGCGGACCCATTGCCACCCCCGCCGACGCATCTTTTGTACTGAGCAAAAGCCGGAACTGCCATGGTTTCTACGGCGCCAGTTCCATGGAACGGCTTCCAACCGAAACAGCAATCACCCGCCAAACCCAGGATTTCAAGAAGATTACTTTCTAGTCCGGAGAGATGACATGCCGAATACTGTTTACATCAGCGATGTGATTGACGCGCCCATTGAGAAGGTCTGGGAAGTAATGCGGGATTACAACGATATGCCGTCCTATCATCCTGGCATTAAGCAGAGTGTCATCGAGAATAGCCTTCCCAGCGATCAGGTCGGTTGCATTCGGCGGCTGACGCTGGGTGAAGGTTACGTGCGCGAAGTCCTGCTGTGTCTCGACGACAGAAATTACGTATTCACTTACGAGATTATCGAGGGCACATTGCCGGTTCGCGGCTATGTTGCCGGGGTAAGGCTGCACCGTGTCACCGAGGGAAATCGCACATTCGGCGAATGGTGGGCGGATTTCGAAGTCGTGGGCGCTGACCGCAACGCCGTAATTGCGCAGATCGGCAACAACGTCTTCGCAGCCGGTTTTAAAGCAGTGGCAGCGAAACTCGCCGCAGCCCGCGGTTGAGGCGGCGGGAATCTTAGCGAATCTGTCTTAGGTGAGTGCCTGAGAACACCTGGGTGCGCCTTACCCGCCCGTCTACCCCTGGTTGATCATGAAAGTAGACATCCCGTCCAGGAACTTCCTCAGGGTTTGTTCCGCCTCGGCCGGCAGTGCGGCATCGCTGAAAGCTTTGTCCATAAGCCGCATCCAGCGATCGCGGGCCGCCTGATTGATGTGAAAAGGAAAATGCCGCGCGCGTAACCGCGGATGCCCCCGCTGCTCGATGTAGCGCTGCGGGCCTCCAAAGCGGTAGATCAGAAAGTCGCGCAGCCGTTGCTCAGCCCCTTCGCGATCCTCTTTTGGGTACATGGGTCCCAGAATATCGTCCTGATAAACCTGGCGATAGAAGGCCGCCACCAGCCGCGTGAAGCCTTCTTCGCCAATGAGGGAAAAAATCCGGTCTTCGTTCATGAGGTATCTATGCGTGCCTTATCAAAGGTAACCAAGCGTACAAAACAGGTAACCTTTTGTCTGGAATCGAACGGCATTGGCCTAACGATCCCCGGTTAGTAATTTTCAAGTTTTCAGTCGGCTTATACAATGTGGTTAGCCCGCGAATGTGGCGGAGTCGCGGCGAGTTGAACGCTAATCACTTATACACGGGCTCCGTATGGTGCGCGATTCCTCTCTCTTTCAGTTCAAGCACGGCGATCACGTCTGCATCTTTTACCGTTCAGAAGACAAGCTGATGGACCTCCTGACTCCCTACTTTGCGGAAGGGTTGCGCAAAGGGGAATGCTGCTTCGGTGTACAAAAGAGCCGGACCATCAAGCGCTTATTCAATGACCTTCGCTTCCTGGGAGTAGATCCCGAGGATGAAGTCAGGCGTGGCACGCTGGTGCTGCATACCGACGATCGAGGATATCTTACCAACGGCAAATTCGAGCCGGAGCGCATGATGGAGATGCTGCTTAACACCATCGAGGATTGCGTGAAGCGCGGTTTCACCGGCTTCCGCAGCGCGGGGGACCTCTCCTGGGCGGCGCGCGGCCGGCAGGAGTGCAACCAAGTCGTCGGCTACGAGGAGATGGTGGAGAAATGTTATCCCGGGAAGCCGGCCCTTGGATTCTGCCAGTACCACGTGAATGATTTTCCGCCGGATATTCTGGACTCAGTGCTGGCCGCCCACAAGATGCACATACTGGAAAGCGAGCGATCCGTTCACACCAGCCTCGTGCTGGCTTACAACGACCACGTCGCTGAAATCGTCGCTACCCCGTCGCTTGCGAATCCACACTTCGACTATGTAGTGCAGCATCGGTATTCGAAGGACGTAGTGTGCTGGGGAACGGAGCCCGACTTTCAGTCTGCCAGCAGGCGGATCGAAGACCGGGTCAAGCCAAGCAGCCGGATGACTGAAAACTTGGCGCGCCACAGCGGAGTCTCTTCCTAATACAGTATCGACGGCAGATACGCCCCCGCCGGTTGCTGATAGAAACCCGTGGTCATGAGCGTCATAGGCTGAACCACGCGCAGCCCATTCTCCAGGCACCAGCGGAAAAGGCCGGCGTTTCGGGTCGGCACCAAAAGGCCCGGTCCAAGGAAAGCATCGGCGTCGGCGATCAGCGCCTGGACGTCATCGTTACGCTCACCCACCATGTGTCCGAAAAAACCGATAAGAGTCGCATACGCTACAATTCGCCCTTCGCGCTCGGCGACCACTGCGGTGCCTTGTGCGATAGCATCGCGTAGTTCACCGCTGCGGTCGTGACCATGCACGCGTTGGCAAAGCCGGTCGCAATCCCGCATGTCTGCCATGCCGGCAGGGCGAATGTTGTACCCCGGAGTCGCGGCCTTTATCGGCGGGCCTTGCATGGTGGAGATCGGCTCTCGCGTGTCAAACCCCAGCTTGGTGTAGAGGGACAGCGAACGATTGTGAAAGGCGGCCTGTAAAAGACGGGTTCCCTGGCAGCCTCGTTCCGTTGAACGGGCAAGTACCGATTCCATGAGCACGCGTCCCACACCCTTGTTCTGCACCTCAGGATCGATGGTGATCGGGCCGACACCCGCAATCGTAGAGCGCTCGTCCAGACAGTTGCTGCCCAGAAGCTGGCCGCCCGCTTCCGCCACTACGCAAAAGAATCCCGGATGACTGAACATCATCGACAGAAGTCCGGCGGCCACCTCGACTGAGGGAAAGTCGGGCGGGAAAGCATGGGCGGTTGAAATCTTGGTGAATGCCTCGTAGCAGATCCGGCCACACACCGAGGCGTCTTCCGCCCTGGCTTTGCGGACCGTTATAGGTGAATCGTTAACTGAGCCTTGCATGGCCACAAGCATCTCCTGGTTCAGTCTGGACGAGGGAGTGTATCGCAGATCAGGACGATCTTCCAGATGGCCGGTTAGTCACCACAAACCCCTTCATCGGAACTTCATTCAGGCATCTTCGCCACCGGAGAGATGGATGTGTAGTGTGGCATTGGAAGCACACTTATTGAGAACAATCGAGAATGAAACCTATTATCGTTCTACGGCTAGTATTCTCGTGGAAAAAGCGACCTGCATTACTCTATGCGCAATGCTTCCAGCGGTGCAGTCAGGCTTGCTCGGAGCGCCGGAATCAACGATGCCGCCAAAGCTGACAGTCCAAGCGCAATGACAGCTGCTGAGATGACTCCGAGATTGTAGGGATTCACCCCGTAAAGCTGAGTCCCCAGAAACCGTCCCGCGGCGAATGTCAGCGGCAATCCCACGAGTAATCCAAAGAGAATCAGCCCGAATGCGCCGCGCAGTACGAGCCGGACAATGTTTCCGCGGTCAGCCCCCAACACCATACGAACACCGATTTCGCTGACGCGGCGTCCGGCATTGTAGGCAGTCACTCCGTAAAGCCCAATCGAGGACAGGATCAGGGCAAGAACTCCACAGAGAGAGGTGATCCGCGCGATGAGTCGCTGTTGGGTAAATTGATTGGCCACTTGCTCTCTCAACGTGCGAATCGAGATGATGGGCAAATTGGGATCGATGGAGGCGATGGCTTGGCGCAGCTGCGCTGCGGACAGGTCAGCTCCGGGTTTGGTTAGAATTACGATGTCATGCAAGAAATGCGAGCCTGGATTGGCATCCGTCGCGATGGCTTTCGGCAGAAAGTCATGCTGGGATTCAGGCAAAAAGAAGAATGGGCTAACGGGTCCAGCCGTGTCGCGGCTTACGTAGCGGGCGTTTCTGGCGATGCCGACAATTTCGTATTCGCGCTCCGATCCCATACCGTGCTGGCCAAAATGTTTTCCGATAGGATCCTCACCCCTAAAGAACGTTTGCGCAAATGCCTCATTTACAACGGCTACATGCGGTGAATTCGCCGTATCCCGCTCGGAGATGGCGCGTCCCTTGATAATAGGGTGCCCTACGGCAGTGAAGTATTCGGCCGTAACTCGATCCCAAAAAGCCAAATTGTCGTCGCGAGGCCCTGGAGGTGGATGTCCGTCCACCCAAATACCCCCGCCCCAATTGTTTCCGCTCAATGGAGAGTATGTGCACAGGGCCACGGCCGACACACCGGGGACGATCGACAAAGAATCCTGGATCCGCTGGTAGAGCGGCGTGAGTTGGGGCAACCCGTAGCCCGCAAGCCGTGGATTGATGGCCGCCACGATACGCTGATTTTGGTCAAATCCGAAATCTTCATTCTCAAGATTGCGCAGGGTGGACACGAGCAGTCCAGAGGTGGACAGCAAAACAAGAGAGAACGCTGCCTGGAGCACCACCAGTATTCTTCGGGGCAGCGAACCCATCCGCGCGGTGGAGCGGCCGACGCCGCGCAGGGCTTCAATCGGACTGATTCGCGTAGCCATCCACGCAGGAGCGATGCCAAAGATGACGCCTGTCAACAACGAAATGCCAAACGCAAACAGCAACACCGGCATGGACGGTGATGCGCTGATGGGTACCTCGGCAAGTCGGTCGATCTTGGGAAATGCGATATTCAAAATGAGCCTGGTGCCGGCAAAAGCGATCCCCAGACCGGCCGCACCCCCCAATAGGGAGAGCAAAACGCTTTCGGTGAGGGCTTCGCTCGCCAATCGGGACCGCCGCGCGCCCAAGGCAACGCTCAATGACATTTGCCGCCGGCGCTCCATGCCCCGTACGAGCATGAGGTTGGCCACGTTTGCGCAAACGATGAGCAGCACAAATGCTGAAACCATGATCAGGATTTGCAGCCAGTGCTCATATTGATCACGCATGCTGGTGATGCCAGCGCCTCCCGGTCTGAGGAACAGCGTCTGCTCGGACAATTTTGCACGCTCGGTGGCGCTCATATCATCCCAGTGCGAGCGCAGCCATTGCTTGAGCTCAACCCGCATTTCCGCCTCAACGGACGCCGGGTTGGCCCCGCTTGGCTGGATGCGTCCGATCAAGTCCAGCCAGTGATTGTCAACCGTGTATAGATCGCCCTCCAGGAGCGGTTCAGTGTGCAGCGGCAAAAAGAAGTCAGGCGGAGTAATGCGCAGCGAGTCGCCAAAGAAGCCGGGAGGCGCGACTCCTACAATGGTGAATGGCTTGTCATTGAGGTTAAATACGCTACCGATGATTGACCGATCCGATCCATAGGCTTGTCGCCATAGGCGGTAGCTCATGACCGCGGCCGGCGGGGCGCCAGCTCGATCGTCGTCAGGCGTGAGCGCGCGCCCGGCGTAGGCTCCAACCCCAAACATCGCGAAGTAATTGCCGGAAACGAATTCGCCGGGATAGCTTTGCGCTGCTTCTGAGCTTCCGGCGCGCCGGATTCCAAATAGCATCTGCGAAGCTTGAAAGGCCGCTAGTTCCGCAAAGCCTGCTGTGTTGTCCCGCAGGTATTTGTATAGATCGTAGGATACAAGAGAGAACTCCTTGTCTTGACTATATCCTCCCCAATAGCAGCAGCGTGCTTCCTTACCCAGACGGTACAATTCATCGGGACGGGATACTGCCAATGACTTCATGAGAACCGCATGCGCCAAAGTGAAAATCGCTGTGGTCGCACCAATGCCCAGCGCCAGCGTCAGCACGGTAGTGATAGTGAATACCGGAGTCATTCGCAGCCGTCGAAGCGAGTAGCGCAAATCCCGTATCAGCGTTTCCACCAGCGGCAGGCCTCGCTGTTCGCGATAGCTCTCCTTCATCGCCTCCACCGATCCGAACTTCAACACCGCCTGGCGTCGCGCCTCAGAGAACGAAAGGCCGGAGCGAATATTGTCGGAAGTCTGCAGAGCGAGATGTTCTTCGATCTCCGCATGCAGGCGATCTTCGTCCTGTTGTGCGGTTGCCCAAGAACTCAGCCGTTTAAGAAATCGCTTGAGCATTCTCATTTCAGATCTGCTGCTTTCGCGGCAAAGAATCGCCCGATGATGGCCGATGTCTCTTCCCAATTTCGAGTTTCGGCCTGCAGTTGTTTCCGTCCATCGCGTGTAAGTTGATAGAAGCGCGCCTTGCGGTTGTTCTCGGACGTTCCCCATTCGGACGCGATGGAACCCTCCTGCTCCAGCTTCAAAAGAACGGGATATAGCGTGCCTTGATTCACGCTGAGAAGGTCTCCGCTGATCTGCTCGATCCGGCGGGCTATGGCGTAACCATGCAGAGGACCGAGCACATCGAGTGTTTTCAGCACCATCAACGCCAGCGTACCTTGCAGGACATCTTTCTTTTCTTTCGCAGGGCTCATTGGGTTACCAACAGGAACGATAGCACGCCTCCTTTGGGAAAACAACAGGTACTCCTCATTCGGTGTTGGGTTCGAACTGGCTCGGTCCGAGCATCGCGAAACTCCCGCCTAAGCCTCCCTTCCCGCAACCCGATTTTCTACGTACCTTGCTTTGACGGCGACGTTGCTTTGCACCCTCCCGTCCGGTAAGCTCACCCTTCTCGTCTTTAAAATACTGTGTGAAGGAAATTACGTGAGGCACCTCGCCTGGCTGTTCCTGATTTTGGCGGCTTCTATGAAGGCAAACTCTTCCGCGCAAACCATCAAGCTCAGCGTCGATCTCACCGATGCCCCACGAAACATTTTTCATGAGCGCCTGATCATTCCGGCGAAACCCGGCCCAAATACCTTCGTCTATCCCAAATGGATTCCCGGCAATCACCGCCCCAGCGGCCCCATCGCCAACCTGGTCGGCATCAAGTTCCAGGCAAATGGCACCGCTCTCGTCTGGCAACGCGACCCCGTCGATATGTACGCCTTTCACGTCGACGTGCCCACCGGCGCGCAGCAAATCGAAGTGTCCATGGACACCACCACCTTCAGCGACAGCGCTGGATCTAGCGGCGCCGCCACTTCCTCCAATGTGCTTGATCTCAATTGGAACCAGGTAGTGCTCTATCCGCAGAATGCCAATTCCAACGATGTGCAGTTTGCGGCTTCGGTACGCCTTCCCTCGGGATGGAAATTTGGAACCGCGCTTCCCGTCGCTCACACGTCCGGAGATACGGTTGATTTCTCCCCAGTGTCGCTGACGACTTTAGTCGATTCACCGTTGATTGCCGGCAGATACTACCGGAGAGTCGAGCTGACCGACGGCCACAACGGCCCTTCGCACGTGATCGACATGGTCAGTGAAAGCGAACAAGGCCTCGCCATCTCAGACGCTGACGTTGCTGCCTATCGCGCGCTAGTGCGCGAAACCGGCCCGCTCTTTGGCGCACGTCATTACCAGCACTATCATTTTCTCTACACCCTGAGCGATGAAGTCGCTTCGCATGGAGTGGAACACCACGAATCCAGTGACAACGCAACCGGAGAGCTCACTTTTACTGACCCCGGATTGCATCTGCTCAATGCCGATCTGCTTCCCCACGAATTCGTACATTCCTGGAACGGAAAATACCGACGCCCCGCCGGACTCGCGACCCGCAACTATCAAGAGCCGATGCTCGGCGAGCTCTTGTGGGTCTATGAGGGACTCACCGACTATCTGGGCAATGTGCTGGCCGCGCGTTCTGGCCTGCGCTCGCCGGAGGAATATCGCGAAGACCTGGCCTCCACCGCCGCCATGCTCGACCACCGTAGCGGCCGCACCTGGCGCCCGCTCGAAGATACGGCGCGTTCGGTGCAGATTCTCCGTCTCGCGGGATCGACCTGGCAGAGCTGGCGCCGTGGCCTCGACTACTACACCGAGGGGGCGCTCATCTGGCTTGAGGTGGATACCAAGCTTCGACAGCTGAGTCATGGCGAAAAGTCTCTCGACGATTTTTGCCACGCCTTTCACGGTGGTCAAAGCGGCTCGCCCACCGTCGTGCCCTACGAATTCAACGACGTGGTGCGCACCCTGAACGATCTTGCTCCCTACGACTGGGCGTCACTTCTAAAGGAGCGCACCACGTCTTTGGCGCCGCACGCCCCGCTTGCCGGCATCAACGCCTCAGGCTGGAAACTGGTCTACACCGACAAGCCCAACTTACTCATTCAAGCCAGCGAGAAGGAACGGAAATCCTTGAACGCCCTCTACTCCCTGGGATTTTCAGTAAACAAAGAGGGAGTGTTGGAAGATGTAATCCCGGGCTCGCCGGCCCACGCGGCTGGAGTTGGTCCCGGCATGAAATTGGTGGCGGTGAATGGACGCCGCTGGTCAAAAGACTTGCTGCGCGAGGCGCTGCGCGCCACCAAGACCACCGACACTCCGCTGGAATTGCTGCTCGAGAACCGTGACTTTTTCAAGACTTATTCGGTCCACTATCACGGAGGCGAACAGTATCCCCATCTAGAACGGGCAGAGGGGGAAGACCTGCTGAGTAAGATCAGCGCGCCACGGGCACTCGGTAAGTAAGCAGCCCACTTGTCATTCCGACCCGCGGCTTCTTGCGGGGAGGAATCTGCTTTCCTTGCGGTCAGCAAGAACTTACCGATCATGTGCAAAGCCGCAGCTGGCCGCGTCGCATGCCCGCGAACTGGAGCGCCGAACCGCAATCGCGCAACGCCAGCCGTGACCCGCAAACTCGCGGTTTATCTGCTGGCCATGGACAAGAGCGGCCAACCCGATGAACAATGGAGAAAGTCGGAGGCTGATGCCGGAGATGCGGATACGGCCGACCAATGTGGCTGGAAGCTGGATTTACGATTTGAAGAAGGCCGAGTTTAACGAGGTTGCGTGTTCGTTGCGCAGCAGGTTGCGATCTCTGCCCCGCGAAAGCACGCTGTTCAAATCCTGGTCGTGAATGTCGTTCATGAACCGATCGTTGGAACAGTGAATCATCTCGTGCAGCAGGGTTCCGTGATCGGGATGGACGACATCTTTATTGATCAGGATGAAGTTCTTGAAGCCCTTTACGCCGGTGAGTTCACCCTGCGAGACTCCGGTGGAGTCGGCCTCGCGCAAGTGGCAGAAAATCACGCGCACAAATAAGTCTCTTCCCGAGCTGGCTTTTTCGGCGGCCTTGCGGATGGAGCGGCAGTCAATATCGTCCCTTTGACCGACCGGGTAGGCGTAGTCAAAGGAAGGAAGAAAGATGGTGGAGAGCTGCATGTTGAAGGGCGCAAGCAGTTCGGTGGCGCGGCGCACCAGATCCACCGTACGCAGCGAATTTGTGTTCAGCGTCTCCTTGGGCTGAAGCGACTCCTGAAAAGCCACGTTCAAGCGGCAGGGAGAAAATTCAATCAGGGGAAGTTCCCTGTCCGTGGGCCTCGAACCCACTTTTTCGGTGATCTTGGATGTGCCCCTGGATGTGACCTTGGACGGCGCCCGTCCGCCGCCGAGGTCGGTGTGGCAGCCTCGAAGCTTGGGCAGCTTTTCCGCAGTTGACATTTCCTTGTCGAGCGAGGCGATGGTCATTTTTCCCACGATGTTGTCTGCCGTTTTCTGGTAAGTGGGATTGATGATCTTGCGTTTGCGCTTGTAGTCGAGAACGGCCTTCGCGGTGGAAGGGCCGTAAGTCGAGGCTTCGATCTCTGCATTCTTTATGAGCGCGCCATCCAGTGCCACCACGGCGCGTTGCACTTTGGCTACGTGCGGGCCCTTGGTTCCTGGCGTCAGGTGCGCCGAATCTCGTACCAGGCATGCTTCCAGCGCCTTGTCGCCATGAAACAGCTTGGATTGGAGGGGCATGAGTGACGTTCTCCCAGGGATCGACCGAAATCCGAGCTACGATTTTAGCGGATTTTGGGGAATTGGGTCATCTCGGAACTGGCGTGGTGCAAGCGGGGCGATTTAAGGTCGTGGATGTCCATTCGATCTCTCCGAAAAGTGATTGCTCACACAATCAGCTTCTCCGGTTTCGGTCGAATGGACGACCTGTTGAAAGATCACAGCCGGCCACCGCGACTAAGGGAAACGTTCCGTCTGTCCCCGGCTCTCTGTCCCGAAATACCCCACACAACGAACGCCGCGTTGTGTGGGCCACCCTTCCAACAATCTTCCGGCCGTAGCGATCCGTTTTACGTCGCCGGGATTTGACTTTTCTGAAGGCAGAAGCTGTTCCTCAATTCGATGCCAGTACATCGTCGTAATAGTTGACCATGGCGCGACGCGGTGCCTGTTTCAATCCAGCGAATGGCACTTTGACGTCCTCGGTTTTATTCCCGATCACCGTAACGCGCCCCAAGTTCAATAGCCGGCCATCTGCCATTTCGAGATAGACCGGTACGAGCATTCGAAATCCGTCATTCACGCCGGATTGCGTAAGCTTCATCGAGAGAACCACATCTCCGCTGTTGTTCTTTTCGAAGTTGGCGCCCACTTTGTAACTCGGCAGAGCTGTGCCATAGACGTATTGATTGAAGAACCAATCCATCTTCCCACCCCCGATCCGCTGCATGTCGGGAGTCATGTGTTTCTCCACGATGGCTTTAAAGTCCTCTGTGGTTGCGGCTTTGCCACTGTAGGTCTGTACGAAGTCGTGCATCATTTGTTTAAAATCCTGATCACCGGTCTGGTTATCAATCATCATCATCCGCAGCATGTGCAGGACATATGCGCCCTTGGGATAAATCAGACGGCGGGTCACGTCGAAACCGGTACGGGAGTTGCTCATCCGGTAGCCCTGCGTGACCGGACCGGCATCGATGGCGCGAAACCCTTCCTTGTCTCTTTCCAGCAGCATCGTCCGCTCATCGTTCCAGAATTCGATGAACTTTTTCGCATCCTTCTCGATGAGTTGCGTGTAGAGAGATGCTGAGAAGTCGGCAAACCCTTCACTCATCCACTGATCGTGGTATGAGTTGAACCCGACGTCATGGCCCCACCATTGATGCGCGACTTCGTGGGGAGCGACAACCTTCCAGTATCCGCGGCTGCCAAATTGCTGCATCCCGAGTTGATCCCGCACCGTGGTGTCGTAGAAATAACACATCGGCAAATAGACCAGCCCCGGCCAGGATTGGCCGTACGTGCAGTCTGTCTGTTGCGTGACAGCGAGCTGCTTGAAAGGCACCGCACCGAAATAGTCGGTGTAAAGTTTAGTGGCGAGTTCCGCTTCGCCCAGCGCTTTCTTGGTCAACGCTGTGGTGCCCATGTTCCCCAAAGTACCTGTGTAGCGCGGGCCATTCAGGAATTGACCCGGCAATTTGCCATCGACGCTGTTCAAAAGGTTCTTTACTTCGGCCGGTTGTTCTTCATTGGCAAACGCCTGAATCAGATAATCGGGCTTGTCGAGTTTGACTTGCTCGACCTTGAACCTGCCGAAATTGAAACCCGCAACCGTCAGTGGCACCGCGCTTTTCCATTCCGTGATGTTCTGGTTATCCTCGTTCTTCTCGCCTACCAACGAGCCAGTAGCTGCCATCTTCATTCCTTTAGGAATCCGGAATGTCATGTCATAACTGGTGTACTCACCAAGGCCGCTGCTCGCATTATTCGGATACCAGTTCTCTCTTGCCAGTGGATAATAGTTTCCGTTGCCTCTGTTATCGACTGCATCTTTACCGTCGTAAGCGGTCGTGATCGTATATTGCTGGCCCCGTGCTAGCACCTGCGGCAATATGACCCAAAAATCAGCGTCATCGTTTTTGTCCTCCTGGATGAATGGCAAAGCTTGGTTATTTTCGCCTGTCACGCTACCTACTCGGAGTGTGTGGAAAAGATTGAACGGCACTACTCGCAAGCCATCGGCATTTGCTGTAAAGGTGGTCCTGGCTTTCCCCGTGAGATGAGCGTTCTTCTCCAGTGTCGTGTCGAGTTCCTGATGGGAAATATGGATCTGCGCGTTCTTCTGAGTCCCTGTAGCTAGGCCGTTCTTATACTCATCGGCTAAATGAAATGCTGTCCACACCCCGAGCTTGTTTTCGTCGTAGGTGAGAAACTCCACCTCCTCGGGCGCGACAGGAACCCCAATTGTAGGCGCCCCGTACGGGTCAACGACGAACAGTTCCTTCCCGTTGTAACGTTTCCCATCGACAAAAGCGACGAACAGGTTGCCTGGAGTGGGACTGAGTACATCTTCCAGAATGCGAGCGTCCAAGTTGTACTTCAGGGTGTCTGCATGTCGCATTGCATGCTGGCTGTCACGCAGCGGGCCCGCATCGCAACTTCCGCCCGGTGTTCCGCCCTTCTTGAGTTCTTCATAAGTGGAATCAGTGAAGCGCAACACAAGGCGCTGATAGTTCTCAACAAACTCGTCTTGTTTGGTGAATAGCTTCAACGACTCATGCTCAATGGTTATGGGGACATCAAGGGTCAGGCTCCCCTCGCCAATGAAAATGGCGCCAGTGACTCTGCCTTGAACGGGTGCAACGAAACAAAGCGTCCCGCTACGCAAACCAAACGTAGCTGCATCACGTTTCAACGTAATATTGTTCACCGTGACAGCCTCGCTGCCCAAAGTCAGATTCCGCAATTGTTGGTAGGTAGCATCTGAATTCGGATCCGGCCGTTGTTGTGCCGCCCCGCAGACTGCTCCTATAAAACAGAGGAATGCTACGGACAAAAAGTGACCAGGAAGACGCAAAGTGGCCTCCAATGGGGAAGGCGATCATTTTGAACTATTCCGATTGTGAGTACAAGCGGGATTGTTGTTTAGCTAAACCAGAAGGAAAAGATGGGAAAATCGGGGACAGATGGATTGAGTGCAATCCAGGGGCAGGACGGTGTTTCCCAATTCCCGAAGATGATCGACGGGCGCCCGCCCCACTCGCCGGCGGGTGCCTACTCAAGCCCGGTTTTTTTTGGCTTGAGTGGGTTTAAGAGTGATCGTGTTGAAATTCCGAAATACCCCACACAACGAACACCGCGTTGTGTGGGCCACCTGTCGATCCTTCACCGGGAAGTATATGTCAAATCCAGATAAGGTGAGCGGGATGCACGCCTACTACCGTGACTTCTTCAAAACACCCATTCCCTGGAAAAGCCCCTTGCAAAAAACGCACGGATGGGCAAGCCTCAGTTGTTTTGATTTTTTGTGTGAAGATCAAACCCATTGAAAGCAAGAGCCACCCGCCCACAACAGTTCGCGGAATGTCATTATGAATGATTTAACGACAAGAGAGCCGGCCAACGATCCCCAGGATGGCACCGTGACCTCGAAAGTTGCTCGGCGCCAGAAGGATGGAACCTGGCTATGGGTGATTGACAGGTATTCCGTCTCTTGGTGAGGGTGGCCCGTCCCCGTTGGCGGATCCCATCTTGCATAATATATCCGATGAACGAATCGGGGTAAGTGCTGAAGGGGGAGCCCAAACTTAGTCGTTAGTTGTCGCCGGCGTGATCGTCGGCGGGTCTGCGGATTTCATCCGCTTCTTCGTTAGGACTACCCATTCCTGAACAATTTCGGGTAGCCTTTGAATGACCTCACGTCCAAATAGAACTTCATCTACATAACCCATATGCATCATGTCTATGATGCGACAAAGGTACGATTTTCCGTCATTCCACCACGTATCGCGAGCATCAATCATCAAGTAGTGGCGGCAATCAATGTTTTCATCCTGACGTAGATTCTCCAATTCAAGGCCGTCCAAAAGTGACTCATAGACTCCATCGGCCACTCGACTACCAAACGTAGTCGTGTAGTAGTACTCTTTTATTTCCCACAATGCGACTGGATTTACCGTACTGGGAAATGCGCCATCGACACGCCTCGCCATTGTCCGAATCGGCTGTCTGTCTTGCGTGAAAGTTGTTAGCTCCAGGGGATTGTAGTTGCAAGGCAATCCGTCCGCATTCGCCTCGACGATCATATTGACGATACCAGAGAAATAGGCCGGAGCCTTTTTATTGCCCTTTTGTTTGTTCATCGGAATTGGGCATCCAGGCTCAAGCTTCTTCTTCAGCCTGTCGAATTCATATTTGGCTTCGGAACCGTTCATCAGGTTCCGACTGACCTGCTCATTGAGGATTTGTGCTCGATAGCGGAAGTACTTGATGAGGATCTGACCAAAGGGCGTCAGGTTGGTCGGAGAAATGCAAACATGATCTGAGGTCAAGTCCAGCGCGGAAAAGGCGTCGTTGATTTCGCTGAGGTTGGGAACTTTGATGTATCCACCACCCTCTTGTTCTCGTTTGGCGGCGGAACGTTCGGTATACCCAATGTGCTGGCTCAGCAGTCGAACATTCGCCCAGAATCGCTTTGGCTGTCGTAGGAACCTCTCGTCAGGGATCATCCGGGCCTCAATTGTGAATTGAGCAGCGCCCAAGATTAGAACACTATGAGAAAATTAGTCCAGGCCCACATGCAAACATTGCTCTTCGACCCCGCTACAAGCACTAGGTTTACAGCCCCCTTTACCTCACAACTTCTAAAGTGGATTGGGAACAAGCAGCGGTTCGCTCACGAAATCGTCTCGTATTTTCCAGTGGAATTTGGCAAATACTTTGAACCATTCCTTGGGAGCGGAGCGATTCTCGGAACCTTGGCTCCTGGAAGCGGAATCGGGTCGGACAGTTTCGGTCCTCTTATTGAGATTTTTCAGATGCTGAGGAAGAGTCCACAAATCCTCTCCGATTGGTATTCCGAGCGTTGGCATCGAATGATGAGGGGCGACAAGGTCAAAGAATACGAAAAGGTCAAAGCAGCCTACAACGCTAATCCGAACGGCGCTGATTTACTCTTTCTTTGTCGTTCTTGCTATGGGGGCGTCGTCCGCTTCCGTAAAGTTGATGGGTATATGTCAACTCCATGCGGAATTCATGCCCCGATACCACCAGATGAATTTGCGAGAAGAGCTGATATTTGGCACGCGCGTACATCAGGCACAACCTTCTTGCAACTGACGTATTCCGATGCGATGGCGAGGGCGAAAACTGGCGATTTGATCTATTGCGATCCCCCATATTCCTATACCCAAGCCATTCTTTACGGCGCTCAAGAATTTAAACTGGATCACCTATTCGAGGTGATTGCCGATTGCAAAAGGCGAGGAGTTTTTGTCGCTTTAAGCATTGATGGTACAAAGAAGTCTGGCAAGGTGGATTGCGATTTACCAATTCCAACAGATCTTTTCGAGCGCGAGGTACTTGTGGATTGTGGCAGATCAATGCTGAAGCGGTTTCAAATGGACGGTCTTAGCTTAGAAAAGGAGCACGTCTCGGACCGTTTGCTACTGACGTATTAGACATATGAGCGGCCCCCATGGCCTGGATCGGCCTCGACTGAATCCTCTCGCCGGTCTTCTACCTCCCCCCAAATACTTCGCGCAACAGCGCCGTGGTCTGCGCCGCCGGGTCCTTCCTTATCTTCTTTTCTTCGTTGCCCAACATCAGAAACAATCCGTCGAGGGTCTTCCCTACCACGTACTTGTTGAGATCAAACTGGCCACTTAGCGCGCTGCCGCCCGGAGCGCTGGCAAGCAGGCGGTTGTATTGTTGCACCACTCCCACGCGCTGCATGGGGCGAGCCACAACCGGAGAGAATGCCGCCGTTAAATCAGCGGTGCTCGAGCTCTTGAAGTACTCGGTCGCCGCGGTGTCGCTTCCGGTCAGGATGCGGCGGGCGTCAGCGAAGGTCATCTTGCTGACCGCGGCGATGAAGATTCTTTTGGCTTGCGGCGTGGCCTGCTCCGCGGCACGGTTCATGCCCACTTCCAGTTCGTCGACCTGTTGGCCCATGCCGAACATGCGTATGCCTTTGCCTATGGTCTGAAGTTTCGGCGGCAACAGAATCTTGATGGCCTCATTTTTCAGAAAGCCGTCCGGCTTGCCAGTCAGGGCGACCGCTTTACCGGTGCTGACCTGCAAGGCCTGCTTCAGGCCAGCGATAATTTTGTCGTTGCTGAGGCCTGCGGCGCTCTGCTGGTTCAGCGCCTCATCCGCCTTCTTTAATATGTCGCCGAGTTGGGCAGGGGCAAGGGCTGAAATAAGCAGCATGGCTGCCAAGATGGTAGGTCGCATGAGTCCCTCTTTGTTGTAAGTGTGATTGGAGCTAAGTTTACTCCCGGCCGGAGCGGGCGGCTTTGGCCAAATCAAATCAGAGAGTTACCAGCGGAATCAATGTCCACGTAGGCCGGTTGTCTTGATTGCTAATGCTAGCAATGATAGCATTGCATGCATGGCGACCTTGACCATCCGCCAGCTGGACGAAAAGACCAAAACCAGGTTAAGGGTTCGGGCCGCCCATCATGGACGGTCGATGGAAGAAGAGGCCAGGGAAATTCTGCGCTCTGCCCTGACTTCGTCGCCGCCACAGGGAAATCTGGCGGAAGCCATCCAGCGGCGCTTTCGCCGGGTCGGCGGAATTGAACTTGAGCTGCCGGGGCGCGACGCCATTCGTCGGTCCGCGGAATTTGCGGAGTGATTATTCTCGATACCAATGTGCTCTCCGAGCTGATGAAGCCCCAGCCCGTTCCCCAAGTGGTCGCCTGGGTGGCACAACAATCGGCCATCGAGCTGTTCACTACCACCATCACCGAAGCAGAAATTTTCTATGGCATCGAGTTACTGGCGAAGGGCAAGCGGCGCGAAGTGCTGCTGGCGGCCGCCGAGGCAATGTTTACCGAGGATCTGGCCGGCCGTGTTTTGGGATTTGAGAGCGATGCCGCGCGCTTGTTTTCGAAAGTTGCCGCTCAGCGCCGCATGGTGGGCCGTCCCATAAGCCACGCGGATGCGCAAATTGCGGCGATTGCCCGGGCGCGCCGGGCCAGGCTCGCAACCCGCAACAAGTCAGACTTTGCCGATTGCGGAATCGATGTAATTGATCCCTGGAACGAGTCATGAACCCCGGAGGCACGGCCAGCCGATTGCGGAGGAGAAATGGGTAAAGGACGGCTCGAGGCATTCAGCGACGGCGTGATCGCAATCATTATTACGATCATGGTCCTGGAGATGAAGGTGCCCCACGGCAGCGGGCTGGAAGATTTGCGGCCTCTGCTGCCGGTGTTTCTCAGTTATGTCCTGAGCTTCGTTTACGTCGGCATCTACTGGAACAACCACCATCACATGCTGCATGCCTGTAGCGCGGTGACCGGCACAGTGCTCTGGGCGAATTTGCACTTGCTTTTCTGGCTTTCGCTGTTTCCCTTCACCACCGGATGGATGGGCGAGAACCATTTCACCGCGCTCCCCACCGCCCTCTACGGCGTGGTGCTGTTGATGGCCGCGATTGCCTACTATTTGCTGCAAAACGCGATCATCCGGGCCCAGGGGCAACATTCCCTCCTAAAACAAGCAATCGGCCGCGATTGGAAGGGCAAGCTCTCGCCGGTGTTGTATCTGGTGGCAATTGTTGCCACCCCCCGTTCCGTATGGTTCGCGCAGGCAATCTTTGTGGCCGCCGCTCTGATCTGGCTGATTCCAGACCGGCGGATCGAAAACATCCTACCCCGCCGCAGCGAGTAAAGCCGCAGCCGTGTTTTCTTACACTTAGGTGTCATGACGCTATCGTATAGTCATGAGCGTCATGACGATGTGTTCCCGCCGGAACACTTTGTCGAGTTGAGCGGGGCTTTTCGCCCCTTTCAACCTACAATCCCGCCCCCTTGTATCGGCGGCCTGTCTGGGTTCATCTTCCTCATTTCCGTTCCTTTGTACCAGTCCACCTTGCGTGTCACTACCATCACGATGGCCAGCACTGCGAACAGCAGCAGTGATCCTAGGATCAGTGAATTGTCCTCGCTGATCAGCAGTCCATACACGGCCGCATAGAGCGTCGCGAGCATGGCGCCGAAGCCCAGGCCGCGTGCCACGTGCCGCAGCACATAAGAAAGATAGAACGTCAGCAATCCAATGCAGGCGACACTTGAAATCAGGTAAGCCAGCACAAACGTCATGTGCTCGGAGAAACTGACCAGCAGCAGGAAGAAGATCGCCAGTCCGAACCCTACCAGAAGATATTGCATAGGGTGAATCCGCAAGTCTTTCAGCATCTCGAACAAGAAGAAGCCGCCAAAGGTGAGGGCTACGAACAAGATGCCATACTTCGTCGCGCGGTCGCTTAACTTATACGGATCAATCGGCGTCAGCAAACTTACAGTCATCGAGTCGATCGGCTTAACCGGGTTCGCGGTCATCTGAGTTTGCGCGCCAGTGGCAAGCGACGAAATATCCCACGCCGCCGTGAATCCATCTCCGCCTACTTCCCGCGTCCGGGGCAGGAACTGTCCGGCAAACAAAGGAGAGTGCCACGTCGAACTGAGCTCCACGTGGTTTGAGTTACCCACCGGAGCTACGCTCAATTGCTCGGTTCCCGCCAGGTCCATATCAATCGAGAACTCTACGTGCCCATTCAATTCCTTTATCCCCCGCAGCGGCACTCGCAGATTCGGCTGCCAACTCAGATTGGACCCGCCTCCCTGAAGCATGGTCGCGGGTGTTCCGTTGACCGTCACCTTGGGAGTGCCCACAATTCCACGCACATCCTCAACCGACATGGCCAGGTAAGGTTCATCCCACTCCACCGTGCCGTTCGTCTTTGGCGGAGCGAAATCCATCGATCCCTTGATGTGTCCGGCGAATTCGTACACGGTGACGTTGTAAAGGCCATGCCGCCGCTCCGTGGGCGTCAGCTTTCCCCGGACGTCCAGCACATTGGGAAACCAGGTGGCGGTCAGCGAGCTGACACGCTCGACCGTCTTCTTTTCTCCCTTGGCGTCTTCTTCGGTGGTCACGATGGTTTGCCGGTAGGGCCGAACCAGTACCGGCCCGATCAACGTTTGCGACCCCGCGTAGCTCGCTTCAATGCTGGTGACAGCCTCGTCCCGATACTTCTTACGATCGCTGATGACGCCGTTCACAACTACCAGCGCAATTAGAATTACAACGGTCACCGGCCCGATTACCAGCAGCTTCAGCACTAGCTTCATGGCGTCTCCTTAGAGTGAAACCGAACATACTTTGCAATGCAAAGTAACATGACAAAAAAAAGGTCAGACACGGGATGGGACGAGGCCAGCCAGCGCTCCGGGCGCAGACTCCTCCCCGCTCATCTTCGCGGCGTCTCTTACCACTTGCTCCAGCGTCAGAAGGTATTCCAGATAGCGCTTCCGCCCCGCAGCGGTAAGACGGCAAATGGTCTGGGGACGGTTGCGGTCATGTCCCTTTACTATCTGCACTATTTTTTCCATCTCCAGCACTCGCAGATGGCGGCTCAGGTTACCGTCGGTGAGCGAGCATAGATCTTTCAGATCATTGAAGGTCAATCCCTTGGGGTTTGTGACCAGGCTGGTCAGCACACTTAGCCGGGCACGCTCGTGGATCACGCGGTCCAAGCCTTCGTAGGCGAAGCGGCCCTCACCGGTTTGAGCCTTAGCTTTCATCGTCAGACTCCGGCGTGGCAACAAGCAGTATTCCGGCCACGATCAACTGACCGATTCCAAAAGCGAGGCCCATGATGCGGGGAGCCAGTGCGCGATTGTCTCCAAGGGCGAGACAGGACAACCCTGTAAGCAGGTACCAGCAGCCCGCGGCAACCATAGGCCGCGGCAGAAATCTGCAGGATGCAAAGACACCGATGCTGAAGATTACTTGCCACAGGCCGGGGAGCATCCATGACACCGACGGAACGTAGTGAACCAGTACGATGGTGACCAGCGCCCCGGCAACCGCAGAGGGCAGGAACTGCTCAACCGCCATACGGATCATGTCGTCGGAAAGGCCGGAATGGATACGCCGACTGCGGGTGTACATCTGCGTCCCAGTGAGCGTGGCGCAGAGAAACGCGGTTGAAGCCCAGATGCTCAGATAGGACGGAATATGACTTGCCGGATCCCGCAACCATAAGGCCTGTACTGCGGCAGCCAGAAAAGCAAACGCTCCCGTGGTCGCCATGGTCGCCGGACCATAGCCGCGAAACTGCGTGCTGCGGGCCATCTCCCGCCGGATGGTGCTGATGTCGCCTAGCGCTTTGTGGAGGTCGTCCATTGCGGTGAATTACTTTACAGTGCAAAGTAAATCAGGAATTGAGGCGGTTGTCAATCTGTTAAAAGCGATTGGTGGGTCACGTCTTTCACGCCACGGGGTGCGTTTGCGCGCGGTACAAGACGAAACTGGCTCGGAATGGAATCAATCGTGACTCTGCTCCCGCAGACTATGGCGGGACAGTTTCGGAGACGCTGGGCGACGACAGCGGATGTCTGTGTGACGTCGCGAGCCGCAAAGGACGATCGTCGACTAAGTACTCGAATCGTGCGTTGAGGAATGGGATATCCCGACGATGGCATCAATACCGCAACCTTCTACCGTTCAGGATACCCAAGAATAGGTCGAGGGTTTGCGGTTTTACCGCTGGTGGGATCCGGCGTAGTGTGGAACAACCGCAACTGGGCCATGCCACCTAGACTCGATCTGTGGTGTCTAATACTGTCGTGCAACGAAGGCGTGCAGACTGGGTTGTACCTTTTCTGAAAGACACGCTGACGTTTTCAGCCACTGTCCTGGGGCTTGTTGAGGGCACTATCGGAATCGCTGCGGTCGGTGGCCTGCCGACGTTTCCTGGTCCTATCCGCCCGGATTGGACGCGTGTCGTCTGCTGGGCACTTGTCGGCTTGGTTCCTCCTCTGGCGTCGATCATCGCTCTGCGGAGCCGGGTCGTTGCCGGGTTGTTGTTTCTTCTACTCGCGCCTGTCATTGGGGTGTGGGCTGCCTGGCCATGGCCAGTGAGCCCGGCAGCGACGGTCCACGGCGTTATCGAGGTATTCACGCTTGCTTCGGCATTCTTTATCTTGCCTGGAATTTTCTGGGTTCTTACCTGGGTTGCTCGGTGGCCGCCCCTCATATCGCCCCGGCTGTTGCTCAGATTGCCTAGGGTTTGGCGCCAGCTCGTTAATGGGGCTCTTTTTCTGATTTGTTTTAGCGTCGGGTTCTTCCTCTCCCTCTTCGTGCCCGTCCGTTCTGTAGACTGTAAGCTTGCTCCTCCGATTGTCCGGCCCCAGTACCCCGATCAAGCAGTTTTTATCGCCAGAGTTGTGTTCGCGAAATATCCGGAACGCCCGTTTTTGTGGCTGGCCTCATGGTCCGTTCTACGCCTGGAGCATCAGTATTGGGGTTTACCGGCGTGGACTCCCGGTTTTGTGATTCTCCGCACGACTTTTGCGCAAAGTGTTGGTAGAGACTACTTCATCGACGCTCGCCGCAGCCAGGGATTATTGATGCATTTTCTTCCGATAGTTGACATTGATTTCTGCTCCCACACCCAGCTTGTGGAACAAGCTGTCGACCTTCGGGTGCTGCACGATGGACCGCCAAAGTCGGGAGTGCGAATCATTGGCCACGTGTATCACGAGACATTAGTAGCTCTTGAACCCGTTCCGAATGCCAACCTTCTAGTCACTGGACCCAATGGCACGATTCAGGCCACAACCGATCAACAGGGCATCTATGACTTTGTTGGTCTACCCCCGGGCCACTACGCAATCGAAGTCCAATCGAAGAATCAATATCACACTCGCTCCTATCGCGCCGAGAGCAACCTGAAGGATGGCGAGGTCTGGGGAGCTACGTTAACGGCATCGGATCCGTACCGGCATTGAGGTCGGGGATGGGGTCCCGAAGATGGTTTAGATCGTGTCTCACGAGAAGAAACCGGGCGGGTCGTTTGCCCAACGTCGACGTTCTGACCAAAGGTAGGCATGAAGCGTTGGGCCAGGGAAAGCAGATTCCTTGCGCGATAAAGCCGCGCTGCGGAATGACAATGCTTTATGGGTAGTCGGAGGACTATCTGGACATCACTGCACCGGCGGTGGCTCGGGTTCGGCGGAGCCGTCGGTTCTGGGGTCGGAGGCGCCGTAATGGACTCCGGTTTTTGAGTCCTGCATGACCGCTTGGCCGCGTCCCATGGCAGTCGTGTATTCCTGGTGGACAGTCAATTGATGCCCCTTGGCGGTCAGCTTGTCGCGCACTTCGGCGGGCACACGGGACTCGATGATGATGTTGCAGCCGCGGTTGGGGCTGACGGTGAAGCGAGCCTGCTCCATGGCTTGCTGGATGTTCATATTGTAGTCAGCGATGTTGGAAACAAATTGCGCGTGGGCAAGCGGCTGGTTGGCCCCGCCCATGATGCCGAAGCCGATGTGCTGATCACCGCGCTCCATGAAAGCAGGAATAATGGTATGGAAGGGCCGCTTGCGGGGAGCCAACGCATTGGGGTGCGACGGATCCAGCAGGAAGAGCCCACCTCGATTCTGCAGGACGAAGCCCATGCCCTTTACCGTAACCCACGAACCGAAGGTGTTGTAGTTGCTTTGGATGAGCGAGACGATGTTGCCTTGCTTGTCGATGGCGGTGAGGTAGGTGGTGTCGCTGTGCGGCGGTTCGCCGGGCGGCACTTCGCAGTTGGCCTGATCCGTGATTTGTTTGGCGCGAAGCTTTGCGTAATCCTTGTCCAGCAAGCCTTTTACTGGAACCTTGGCGAAGCGGGGGTCGGCGTTGTAGCGGGCGAGGTCGGCGTAAGCCAACTTCATAGCTTCGATCTTCTTGTGAAGCTCGACCACGCTTGCAGGGCCATCGGGCGAAGCAGGAGTCGTCTCCATGATGTTCAGCATTTCGAGCGCAGCCATTCCCTGTCCGTTGGGCGGGAGTTCGTAGACGGTCCAGTCACGGTAGGTGGTGTGGACGGGTTCGACCCACTCCGGCTTGAACTGACTGAGATCGTCGAGCGCCATGGTGCCGCCGAGGGATTTTGAAGTCGCCACGATGGCTTGCGCGATGTCTCCCTTGTAATAGGCGTCGGAACCCTCTTGTGCGACCAGAGTCAAGGCTTTGGCCAGATCAGGATTGTGAAAGACTTCGCCGACCTCTGGCGGTTTCCCGCCGGGTAAGTACACTTTTAGGCCCTCGGGATCTTTAGCGAAACTTTCGCCCGCGCCTTGCCAGAAACCGTGGATGAGCTCCGGCACCGGATACCCCTCACGCGCGTAAAAAATGGCCGATTGAAACAGATCCTTCCAGGGAAGGTGCCCGAAACGGTCGTGCAGGGCATTCCATCCCGCGACCGCGCCGGGAACGGTGACGGAGTCGATGCCTTCCTGTGGCATGCTGGTGATGCCTTTGGCTTTCAGATGTTCGATGGTGAGAGCTTGCGGCGCCCAACCGCTGGAGTTCAGTCCGTAGAGCTTGCCGGTCTTGGCTTCCCAATAGATTGCGAAGAGGTCGCCCCCCATGCCGTTCATCATGGGCTCGGTGACACCCAGAACTGCATTGGCGGCTATGGCGGCGTCGACAGCGGATCCGCCTTTGCGGAGGATTTCGGCACCGGCTTGTGAGGCCTGTACGTGGCTGGTGGCTACGATGCCGTATTTGGTGATCACCATAGAGCGCGCGGTGTGACGGCCCTGGGCGAAGGAGAATTGGCTTAAGAAGATAAGTGCAAGAAAAACACGGCTTGGCATGCGAGCACCCTTGGGATGGAGAGAGGAATTTTGCGTGGTATGCAGATGGATGTCAAGGAGCATGGCCGGCCTGGCCCGGCCACCGCGGACTTTGCTGCCCTCGACAATTTTGTTTTGGTGCAATTGGCAAGTGCGACCACTTGATCTCGGACGGAAGCTGTCGTAAAGTGGTGTAGACAAATTGAAATTGAATTTCAATTTCAACGCCAAAGCGAGTCCCTTCTTTTTCTGCTTTGAAACCAGGACGGCATGAAGCAAGTCTTGTTCATGTCCATTGTTGCGACTGAGTCGCAACAAAATAAAAAGGGCACGCCAGAAAAGCAGCAGTGGTTAGAAGACCAGGAACCGAACCCCATGACGAACCTTTCGCGAAGGGTCATGGGGTCCGGCATCGATAGCCCGGAGGCTGGCGACGCGCCGCATTTTAGGTCCGCCGGCAGGGTATTTTCAAGGAGAACAAATGGCTGGGTACCGGCTTTGGATCATGGCGGAGGGTTCCGCTTTGCAGGCAAGAGATAATCCGTCGGATTCCGAAACCCACTTCCCCGTGCGAACTGCCGACACACCACGGCTGGGAGCCGTCCGATGCTTTGCCTTGCTGGTTCTGCTTTTTCTTCCCCTGTCGTTGGCTCACGCCGGCGAGCCAGTATTCGGTTACACCTATACTACCGATCTTTTGCCAAAAAATAAGTTTGAGGTAGAGCAATGGTCGACGACCCGGTTCACCAAGGCCCATGGCAGATTCTGGTGGCAGGAAAACCGGACGGCACTCGAATACGGGCTGAACGATAAAGTCCAGTTGTCGCTGTACGCCAACTACGCCTCGACCAGTGCAAACGGCGAGCTGGTAGACGGAACTACGGGACCGCCGGAGGGATTTGCCGGCCCGCTGTTCGATCCTAACCGGCCATACCGTGATTCCAAGTTCGTCGGCGTATCATTGGAGGGGATATACCGAATTCTGAGCCCGTACAAGAATAAAATAGGTCTTGCTCTATATTTTGAACCGACATTCGGGCACATACTCCGCGAGTACGAGAGCAAGCTAATCCTGCAAAAGAACTTTCGGGACGACCGCCTGGTGTGGGCCTTCAACATGACGGTTGCACAGGAGAAACGTTTCCTGCAGGGGGACCCTACCACTGACCCCGCCAGCGATGATTTCGTCAGCCATTGGGACCATGAGACTGACATTAATTTCTCTACCGGGCTCACCTACCGCTTCGCCAAGTCGTGGTCGCTTGGTGGAGAGTTCATGAATGAGCGGGAATTTTCCAGATTCAACTTCCTTGACCTTGACTCGGCCACGAATAGTGCATTCTATCTGGGGCCGGCGGTGCACTACGGAGGGAAGCACTTCTTCGGAACCGTGACATTTCTTGAACAGATGCCGTGGGCTTCGGATTACAGCGACTCGGGGGTGCTCCTGGGAGGCCGCAACTTTGCCGATGACTTCGAAAAATTTCGAGTCCGGGCCAAAGTGGGTTGGTATTTTTAGGCAATAACATGCAAACTAAATTTCTCCTGTTGCCACTCGGGGCTATCGTAATTTCGGCTGGGCCTGCATATGCAACTTTGTATCTCACGGTCGAGCAGGCCCAGTCGGCGCTGTTTCCCGGTGCGACCTTCCAGCCCGATACCCGAACTTTGACTGGGGAGCAGGCGAAGGAAATATCGCGCCTGTCCGGAGTGAACGTCCGGGACAAGACTCTCAGAATATGGCGAGTTTCCACCGGCGGATGGTTCATCGCCGATGAGGTGGTGGGTAAACATGAATTTATTCCCTTCGCCGTGGGCTTGGACGATCAGGGGGCAGTGAAGGGAGTCGAGATATTGGAGTACCGGGAAGCCTACGGGGGCCAGATTCGCGATCCCAGGTGGCTACAACAGTTCGTGGGCAAGAAACCCGGAGCAAAACTCCAGTTGGATAAGGACATTCACAACGTATCTGGAGCGACGTTGTCGTGTAAACACGTGACCGATGGAGTGAACCGCCTTCTCGCTACCTATGACGTCGTTGTCAAACAGCCCGGCCGTTAAGCGTGCCCAACCCTGGTTAGGCACGCTGGTAACCATGCAGGTAGAAGGCCTCCCGCTTTCCGATGCGAACCACGGCATTGACGCCGCGTTTGCGGAGATCGCCATGGTCCATCGCTTAATGAGTTTCCACCAGGAAAGCAGTGACGTTGCAAAGCTCAACCGGCAGGCAGCGTACCACCCTGTGGCTGTGCATCCTCAAACCTTTGAAGTCTTAGAGTGGGCGCTCAAGTTCTCTGCCAATTCTGGTGGATGCTTTGACGTATCGATTGCAAATGAACTGGTGGATTGGCAATTTTTGCCTCGTCCCTCATTCACAACATCCCTCCCTTGCGGTTCGTGGCGTGATATTGAGCTTCGGCCGGAAGGAACTGTCCTATTTCACAGACCCTTATGGATCGATTTAGGCGGAATTGCCAAAGGATACGCGGTAGACCGCGCGGCGGAGAGCTTGCGTTCTTGTGGCGCGTCCTCGATCGTGGTGAATGCTGGCGGGGACATTCGAGTGAATGGCAGGCATGCGGAACCGATTGCACTCGATATCGGATATGAAACAAACTGTTTGCCAGTCCTCGAGCTAAAGGATGGCAGCGTTGCCAGCAGCACAGGCCGCAGGCACCGTCGCTGGCACCGCGGGCGTTGGTGCGGGCCACATGTTCATGGCATGCGACGCTCGCCCGCCCCGACCGAACGCTTTGTTTGCGTTGCCGCGGAACGCTGTCTTGTGGCCGACGCTCTTACAAAGATCGTGATGACAGAAGGACCCAGGAGCGCCGGGTTGCTTAGAAAGTTCGATGCCTCGGCTCACTTTCATGAATTGCGAACCGGCTGGCGGCATCTCGGAACGAAGATGGCCGTTCCATGAGCCGTCACCACCGGAAACAAAGAACTCTTAGCCCCACAATTCGCCGTAGCCTCTACGTGATCAGCCTCGGGGTATGGATCTCCGGAACACTGTGGTTGTTACTCCACCATTTTTTTCCAAAGCAAGGAGAGTTCGGTCCGGAAACAAACCCGATGGAGCCCTGGTTTTTGAAAGCTCACGGAGCTTTCGCATTGGCGAGCATCTGGATCTTCGGACTGCTCTGGAATGCGCACATCAGCAAGCTGTGGCCTTCTACTCGACGGCGGTTGTCTGGCAGTCTAATGATAGGTGTTATTGTTTGCCTGACACTGACAGGCTATTTGCTGTATTACGTTGGAGAAGACAAACCCCGGTCCGTGATATCCGTCCTTCATTGGGGAATTGGACTTGCATCCCCTATTTTCTTTGCTTGGCACCGTGTGGATTTTCGGGGGTTGTGGGCAAAGTTGTTCTTTCCAGCACATTGGGATCCTAAGCTTAGAATTCCACGTGGACAAGTTGTCGCG
>JADMIO011507050.1_pt1 | contig 42741 bp, 37 predicted proteins | sample 8958161 | NCBI WGS metagenome assembly JADMIO01 (sample SAMN16585339, study PRJNA669376) | soil metagenome | isolation source: Crop rotation soil | place: USA: Cullars Rotation, Alabama | collected 2011
CAACTTGTCCACGTGGAATTCTAAGCTTAGGATCCCAATGTGCTGGAAAGCATCGGCCTTGTACGCCGGCGGCGCCAGCGCCGTCGGGCCGAGCGGCGGCGCCAGGCCCATGCCGAGCGCGACCGGCCCCGCCAACTCCGCGGCTGCGGCCAGCTTGTCGACCAGCCGGCGCAGGAGCGGCTGCCGGTGCTCGGCCGCGGCGACCAGCTTCGGATCGACCTGCGCGAGCTCGCCCGCCCGCACGATGATCTGCTCGTCGACGTAGCGGAAGGCCAGCCGCTGCGCGACCACCTCACCGACGCTCTCACCCGCCGCCGCGATCGTCCGCGAGATGCACACCACCGAGAAACGCATGCCGCCTCCTCGAGTCGTCTCTAGCACGGGCCGGATGGTGGAACCGAACCGTCACGCCACCAGCGGTACGACCGTCGTCGCGGGGCGCGCCGGCAAGGCCTCGGGCAGGAACCAGCGGAACCAGATGCGGCCACGCCGGTGCCCGGCGGTCGACACCCAGTTCGGCAGCCCCGGATCGCGCGCGGCGACGATGATCCGCCACGAGCCGTCGGGCTCGTAGCGCACCTGGCCGCCGTTGATGGTGACGCGCTCGTAGCGGTAGTCGTAGGTCTGCAGGAACGGGTTCCACAGGACCATGTTCCAGAAGACGCACGGCGGCGACGTCCCCGTGATGACGAGCGCCTGATCGTCGGCGAGGTCGAAGGCGCCCATCGCGTACGACGCGTCGGCGGCGGCCCAGCCGTAGGTGACCTGCGGAACCGGGTAGGGCTCCTCGATCTGGTTCCGCTTCGACTCGTCGAACGGCATCGGGCAGAAGTTCATCAGATCGCGGATGAAGTTGGCGGCGGCACGGAAGCGCGTCGCGACGTCCTCGTCGGAGAGCCGCGGCGGTGGCGCGGGGTCGAGCGACTCGATCGACCACGTCGCCTGCTGGCCGCGCGCCGGATCGACGAGATAGTCGCGCGTCACGAGACAGACCGTGTCGTCGTCGAGCCGGACCGCGTTCGCGCCCGCCGCCTCCGGCCCGAGCGTCACCTCGAACGAGCCGTCGGGCATGATCTGCAGGTTGCGATCGTTGAGGGTGCCGACGATGCGATTCGACCAGCGGCCGTCGGTCGGCCCGCCGTACACCGTGATCGAGAGGTACACGGCGTCGCCGCGTCGGCCGCGCAGGCGATACGTGCGGCGCGGGTCGAGGGGCGCGAACTGGTAGAACGCATCGGCGTTGTCGCCGCCGAACTTCCGCGTCGGGCCGACGATCGGCACGATCGACGGGCGCGCCGCGTCGGCCCAGAGGTAGCACTCGAGCGCGACGGCGAGCACTTCCGTGAGCCACCGATAGCCCTCGACGACCGTCACCTCGTCGCCGACGGCGCGCGGGCCGGTGAGAAAGAGCTGATCGCCGTCTCTCACCAGATCCAGTAGCTCGCGGAACGCGGCGGTCGTGTGGTAGCTCCGGTCCGGCATGGCGCACGCGTACGGCGGTCGCAGACGGCGTGTCAACCGGCCGAAGCCACTCACGCTCGCGGGCTCGTGTCAGTGCGGCAAGGTGAGCTTCACCGTCGTCTCGGAGACGCCGTACCCGTTCATGTTCTGCTACTGCTCCATCTGCCGGAAGACGACGGGCGCGCTCACCGCCAACATCATGGGGAAGCGCGCCACGCTGAAGGTCCGGGGCGCGAAGCATCTGCGCGTCCACCACGCGGTGATGCGGAAGCGCGGGCAGCGCCCGACGCGCAGCTCGGGCGAGCGCTGGTTCTGCGGGCTCTGCGGCAGCCATCTCTACGTCCTCGACGACCAGTGGCCCGAGGGCGTGTGGCCGAACGCGGCCGCGATCGACACGAAGCTGCCGGTGCCGCCGTCGCACGTCCATCTGATGCTGCGCTACAAGCCCGATTGGGTGCCCGCGGCGGGGAAGGGGCCGCGCTATCCCGAGTATCCCGAGCTGTCGATCCAGGAGTGGCACGACCGCCACGGCCTGGCGGCGACGTCGACCAAGTAGCGCGTCAGAGCACCGGCCACACGTTCGACGCGCACTTCGGAAACAGCACCTGCAGCAGCGCGCGCGTCTCGTCGGTGCGCACCAGGCAGTCCGGAAACGCGTACTCGAGCTCGTCGAGCGCGCGATGGCCGAACAGGAGCTGGAGGAACGTGAGGCCGGGGAACATCGCGGCGGGCCGCTCGGCGGTCGTGGGCTCGCCCCGCTCGATGCCGGTGACGTCGAGCGGTGCACGCCACGGCGCGACGCCGCACAGGCGGCCGCCCTGGAACGTCAGTCGCACACCGTCCCGGTAGAAGCTCACGTCGACGATGCCGGCGAATCGGTCGAGCGACGATCCGGCCAGGCGCCGGTCGAGCACGGGCCCGACGAGCCGCAGGAATCCGGCGACGTCCGCCACGCGGAGGTACCACGCGTAGCCCGGCTCCTGGTGCGGAGCGAAGGCGTACATCGGATGGGCCGCGCCGAGCCAGAAGCCCACGTGCGCCACCGGTGCGCCGCCGTAGCCGTTGCCCACGGTCTCGACGTCGGCCAGGAGCGCCGGCCCGAGCTCCTGCCACGTCACGTCGTCCGTCGCCTCACATGCGATCACGTAGGCGGTGTCTCCGAGCACGCGCGGGACGAGCACGACGAATGCGACGCGACGGCCGTCGGCACGTTCGGCGATGCGCACGTCGGGGCGATACTGATTGCCGGCGCTGCGGCCGTCGAGCTCGTAGCGCCACAGCGTCGCGTCGCGGCGGCACGTCACGAGATGATCGGCGGCGCCGCGTGCGTCGGTGTCGACCAGAAACCCGACGTCGGCGCCCGACGCCGGGCGAAACCGGAGGTCGGAGTTGGATCGCGCGCCGCCCGCGTCGGCGAGGCGTCCGGCGCGCAGCGCGAGCGCCATCTCGTAGCCGAACTGGCGATAGAACCACGGGATGCCGTCGATCGCCTGCACGACGTGGCCGCGCTCCGCGCTCCAACGGTGCACGACGTCGAGCTGCGCGCGGACGAGGCCGCGGCCGCGATAGGCAGCTCGCGTGCCAATCAGCTCGGGCTGACCGACGCCGATCGGCACGCCACCGTACGACCACCTCTGTGCGATCAGGCCGACCGACGAGACGATGCCGCCGGCGGCGGTGTCCTCGACCACCGTGAAGTCCGAGGCCGTCACGTGGGGGTGGCGCCCCGAGAGGAGGTCGCGCGCCCATGCGGCCGTGGGCGCGTCGGGCTCGGGCGCATCCTGCGGCCGCAGCACATCGGCGGTGAAGGCGACCAGCGCCTCGGTATCGGCCGGGGTCGCGCGGCGCAGGACGAGCCCGTCCCCCAGGTCGCGGAGCATCGGGAACCGCTAGCGCGGTCGGGCGGGCCGCTCAAGATCGGCCGCCGGCCTGCCGATGCTTCGACGCAGGAGTGTGATGCACGGCGATTGGGCAGAGATTGCCGCAGAGCTGGCACGGGATCCTCGACGGCGGGACCCGCTGGCGTGGCATGCGGCGCTGTCGTCGGCCCTCGCCGAGACCACCAACTCGCACGATGCGCTGGCGGCCTTGTGCGAGGCGGTCCGCGTCCAGGTCCCGTGCGACCGGGTCCAGGTCTGGCGAGGCGATCTGCGGCAGATGACGATGCGCACGCTCATCGCCGCCGGCTACGACGAGCGCGGCGCACGACGGCTCGGAGGGCTCGCCGTTCCGCTGCACGAGATGCCGCTCACGGCCGAGTTCATGGAGCGCAAGTATCTGGCGATGGCCGCGGTGCACGACATCGGTGGCTACGGCACCGTGCTGTTCGACGCCTTCGGCATCCAGGCGGCCGCGTTCCTGCTCCTGGAGCGCGGCGATCGCGTGCTCGGGGCGATGCAGCTCTCGTGGTGCGACACCCCCGCGCCCGACTTCCCCATCCCGGAGATCGCCGACGTGATCCGTCGCTACGCCGGCCTGGCGGTCGACATCCATGCCCGCAGCGACGAGGCCCTGCAGACGGCGGCCACGCTCACCGACACGGCGATGCTGCTGGCGAGCATCCACGACCCCGACGACCTGCTGGAGGCGATGGCGCGCCGGATCGCGGAGGCGGTCGGGTGCGAATGGGGCGCGGTGTACCTGCCCGACGCCGCCACCGGCGTCTTCTGCTACGCCGCCGGCACCGGTCCGACCGATGCGCTGGCCGGCTTTCGCACGCTGCAGGCGAGCGAGGCGAGGATCGCGGTCGCGTTCGCGCGCGCCGAGGACGACGTCGTCGAGGTGGCCGACGTGCGCGACGTCGACGCGCTCGCGCATGTCGAGCTCGAGGGCGCGATCTCGTCCTTCCTCTGCCTGCCGCTGCGCCACGACGGGCGCATCGCCGGTGTGCTCGCCATTGGCTACCGCGAGCGCACCGGTCGCTTCGCGCGACGGCAGGTCGCGCTCGCGAAAGGCCTCGTCCACCATGCGGTCGCCGCGCTCGAGAACGCGCGGCTGGTGCGCTCGCTGCGCGAGGCGAGCCAGGCGAAGAGCGACTTCGTCGCGGCCGTGTCGCACGATCTCCGGACGCCGCTGCACATCCTGGTCGGCTACAACGACATGCTGCTGGAAGGCGAGGCCGGCGCGTTGTCGTCGCCGCAGGCCGAGCTGGTCGGCCGCGTGCGCGACTGCTCGGTGCGCTTCCTGGATCTGATCGACGGCATCCTGGAGGTCGCGCGCCTCGACGCCGGGCAGAGCGCCGCCGACCCGACGCCGCTCGATCTCCACGCCCTGTGCGCCGCCATTGCGCGCGAGGTCGCGCCGTTGGTGCGACCCGAGGTCGCGCTCACGTGGACGGCCTCGGCCGCGCCCGTCGTGCACGACGGCGCGAAGATCCGCATGATCCTGCGGAACCTCGTCACGAACGCGCTCAAGTTCACGACGGCGGGACGCGTCGACGTGTGCTGTGAGGTGACGCGCCCCGGCGCGCTCGTGCTGCGCGTCGCGGACACCGGTCCCGGCATCGGCCGCGACGAACGTGAGCGCATCTTCGACATGTTCCAGCAGGGCGAGGCCGGCCGCCGCGCCGGGGGCTCGGGACTGGGGCTCGGCCTCTATCTGGTCCGGCGCCTCACCGCGGTGCTGGGCGGCAGCGTGGCGCTCGTCTCGGGCGAGCCGGGCAATACCGTGTTCGAAGTCACCCTGCCGGCTCGCGTCTGACGACGGCTCACCGATTTCTTCGCGGTCGTTCCCCCGCACACCTCAGCGACGCGTCCATCTGCGGCGGCTAGCGTATCCCCAGGAGGTGACTATGCCTGGCCCAGCAGACCGGGTGCCTCACAACACTGCGCCCGAGGTGAATCGCGCGATCCGACACGAGATCGCCAAGGACATTCTGCATCTGCGCGAGCATCCCAACGAGATTCCGCCGCGCCTGCGGGAGCTCGATCGGGAATGGGACATCGAGCGCGCGCTGGCGACGATGTCGTCGACCCTGTCACTCCTCGGTCTGGCGCTCGGGTTCTCGGGCCGGCGGCGCTGGTTCGGGCTGCCGGTCCTCATCCAGGGATTCTATCTCCAGCACGCCGTGCAGGGGTGGTGCCCGCCGCTGCCGCTGCTCCGTCGGCTCGGGTTTCGCACGCCCACCGAGATCGAGCGCGAGCGGTGCGCGCTGAAGGCGCTCGTCAGCGATCGGATGAAAGGCGAGCGCGGCGAGGGGTGGACGCAGGAAGAGCACGCCGTCCGCGACTATCGTCCCGACGACGCGTCGATGCGGCACTGAGCGCCGACCTCAGGACAGTCGCAGCAGTCGCTCCAGCACGAACGCGACGGCTCGCGGCGCGTCGACGTCGACCGCCACGTCGATTGCCGGCGCGGTCGCGTCGGGGACCAGACGGAACGTGCCGTCGACGATGGCTGGCCGGAGGCGTCGGCGCTCGGTCGTCACCAGCGTCGGGTCGATCAGCAGCGCCACCGTGAGCGGATCGTGCAGGAAGGCGACCGTATCGGGATCGAACACGCGTGCGCCGTCGTGCAGCGCGCCGTGAATCGGCGCCCAGATCTCGATCGCATCGCAGACGGTCTGGACGAGGCGCGCGGACGGGGCGCGCAGACGCCGGAGCTCGCGCGACAGGAACGCGGTGCGGAAGGTGACGTCGATCGGCACGAGGGTCGTGGGGATGCCGGCGCCGAGCACCACCAGCGACGCCTCGGCGTCGCTGCCCAGGTTGTACTCGACCGGCGGCACGCCCGCGCTGCCGAGGCTGCCGCCCATCGCCGTGAGGTGCGCAATGGCGTCGACGATCGCCGGCTCCTTCATGATGGCGACGGCGAGATTCGAGAGCGGCCCGATCGTCACGACGTGCGGCCGCTCGCGCAGCACGGTCTCGATCAGGAGATCCACGCCGTGGGCATCCGCGAGCGGCAGCGGCTCGTCGTCGGCGACGATCGCGCGTCCCTCGTGGCCGAGCCAGAGGAAGCTCCGCTGTCGCAGCACCGGCTCGCGGATACCGGCCGCGACCGGAACGTCCGGCCGGCCGCCGAGCGCGAGGAGCTTCTTCGCGATGCGGGCGCGGAGGCGCACGTCGCCGGAGACGGTCGTGACGCCGCGCAGGTCCAGCTCGGGCGACGCCAGGACGAGCGCGATCGCGATCGCATCGTCGACGTCGGTGCCGACGTCGGTGTCGAGCAGCACCGGAATCGGCATCGTGTCGCCGACGATAGCCCCGCCCGCCACCGCCGCCAATTGGCCTCCTCGCGGCGGCACGGCGGAGTGGCTATACCCGCGAGATGGCGATCCGCATCGAAACGCCGGACACGACCGACGCGCTGACCGAGTTCCTCGGGTTCCACGACGAGGTCTACGCCGCGCGCAGCGCCCGGTGGACGGCGATGGTGCCGTTCCAGCTGCCGATCCTGTCCGGCCAGGGACCGTTCGCGCGCGATCGCACGCTGCGGCCCTTCGTCGCGCGCGACGGCGGGAAGATCGTGGCGCGGGTCGCGGCGCTGGTCGACCAGCGCTATCAGCGGCACTGGAACGAGAAGCTCGGCCACGTCGTCATGTTCGAGGCGCTGCCCGACACGCGCGAAGCGGTACGCCAGCTGATGGACGCGGCATGCGAATGGCTGGAAGGCCAGGGCACCGTGGCGGCGCGCGCCGGCATGGGCATGCTCGAGTTTCCCTTCGTCATCGACGAGACCGAGATCCTGCCGCCCGCGTTCATGCGCCAGAACCCGCTCTCCTATCAGTCGCTGCTGAAGGATGCCGGGTTCGAGACCGAGCAGGGCTTCGTGGACTATCGCATCACGGTGCGTCCCGACCTGGTCGCCCGGTGGGAGAGCGCACGCGAGGCGGCGCGGCGCGCCGGCTTCGAGATCGTCAAGCTGAAGGACGTGCCGGAGTCCCGTCGGGTGAGGGAGTTCACCACCACCTGGAACGAGACGTTCCGCACGCACTGGGGCTACACGCCGTTCAGCGAGGAGGAGATCGCGCAGCTGCTCGTCATGCTGGCGCCGATCGGCATGCTCGACTCCTCGATCATCGCCTACCAGAACGGCGAGCCGATGGGCGTGCTGTGGATCATGCCCGACACGTCGTTCCTGGCGACCCGAGCGCCCGGACGCGAGCTCGCCGGCGCCGAGAAGGTCAACTTTCTCGGCATCGGCGTTCGCGAAGCGGCGCGCGGGCGCGGCCTCAACCTGGCCATGGCGGCGAACGCGTTCCTCGAGTTCGTCGAGCGGGGCTACACCCACGTGAGCTACACGCTGGTGCTCGACGACAACTGGCCGAGCCGCCGCACCGCCGAGAAGCTCGGCGCCACCGTGTGCGCGAACTACCTCGCGTACCGGCGGAACTTCCGCCGGCGGTGAGCGCCATCGCGCCCCACCGTCACGACGACGCGAACGCGCCCCGCAACGCGGCGGCCGCCTGATCGATGGCCGCGCGGGCCTGGTCGAAGAGCACGCTCATGCCGAAGAAACCGTGCACCAGCCCATCGTACCGGGTCATCGTGGTCGGGACGTCCGCCTCCGTCAGCCGCTTGGCGTAGCGCTCGCCCTCGTCGCGCAGCGGATCGAACTCGGCCGTCAGTACCGTGGCGGGCGGCAGCCCTCGCAGGTCCGCGCCGCGCAGCGGCGAGCAGTAGGGATGCTCGCGGTCGGCACGGCGCGGTACGTAGTGATCCCAGAACCACGCCATCATGTCGCGGGTGAGGAAGTAGCCGTCGGCATTCTCCTGGTACGACGGCGTGTCGAGTCCGCCGTCGGCGACCGGGTAGACCAGCAGCTGGTGCACCAGCCGTGGACCGCCGCGGTCGCGCGCCATGAGCGCCACCACCGCCGCCAGGTTGCCGCCCGCGCTGTCGCCGCCGACGGCGATCCGCGTCGCGTCGCCGCCGAGCTCCGCCGCATGCTCGGCGACCCAACGCGTCGCGGCGTAGCAATCCTCCGCTGCCGCCGGGAAGCGGTGCTCGGGCGCCAGCCGATAGTCGACCGACACCACGATGGCACCGACGCGATTGGCGAGCGCGCGGCAGACGCCGTCGTGGCTCGCGATGCTGCCGATGACCCAGCCGCCGCCGTGGAAATAGACCAGGATCGGCAGCGGACCCTTCGCCGCGGGGGTGTACACCCGTACCGGAATCTCACCGTCGGGACCCGGGAGACGCCGATCCTCGGTGCGCGCGACCGCCTCGGGGTCGCCCTGCATCGCGACCATCTGCTCGATGGCCATGCGGGCCTCCGCGACCGGCAGCGTGTTGAGCGGCGGCGTCCCCACCGCGGCGAGCTGGTCCAGGAACGCTTTGACTTTCGCGTCGAGCGGCATGCCGTGGTGTAGGAGCAGAGTCGCGCTTCTGTCAACGCGCGGCGCAGCGAATCCGACGGACTGGACGACTGTCCACTGCGCAGGACAGTCGCCGCTGGGACGGCGGTGCGAAACGCACGGCGCATCGACGCCGCGCGGCTGGTACAGGCGTTGCTCCTGTCGCGCTCCATGCGACCACACGCAAACGCCGAAGGCCCTCTCCAGGACGGAGAGGACGATTCACCGGTCCCCGCCAAGTTCGGAACCGGAATGGAGGTCGTCGGACGCTGTCCGAGCTGTCGCGCCCGCTGTGTGTGCAGACCATCGGACCGCATCCGCGCCGTGAACGTGCTGCAGGCCCACAGCGCGTGCTGTCCCGGAGGCAACCGCTCCGACGTGGTGTGGGCGCCCTTCGGCTCCGGCGTGCCGGACCAGTCCTGGTCCGTGCACTGACGCCCCGATGGCCGCGTAGGAGCGGAGCCGCCGAGGATGCCGTCGTGAGCGTTCCCGAACGTCGCGTCTGGAATCGACGCGTGGAGCTGGTGTACAGCCCCGGCATGGCGTTGGAAGCTCTGCATGACGATCAAGATCGGCTGCGAACGGAGCGCGATCTCTATCGGCGCTTGCTCAGCCTCGGTGCACAAAACGAACTCGACGCCTTTCTTCCCGAGGCGCTCGAGCTGCTGGTGGGCGTGACGGGCGCCCATCAGGGCTACCTCGAGCTGCACGGCGAGGACGACGCCGACCTGGGATGGATCGCGCACGGCTTCTCGGCCGAGGAGATCGAGCGCGTGCGGTCCGCCATATGCAAGGGCATCATCGCGGAGGCGCTCGCCACCGGTGGCACCATCGTCACGCCGTCCGCCTCGCTCGACCCGCGTTTCCGCGAGCGCGACAGCGTGCGCAGCGGCCGGATCGAGGCGGTGCTGTGTGCGCCCATCGGCACCGACCCGCCGATCGGCGTGCTCTACCTCCAGCGGCGCGAGTTTCCCGGCGCCTTCCCGGACGAAGCGAAGGCCAAGGTGGAGCTGGTCGCCGCGCACCTCGCCCCGCTCGCCGACCGGCTGCTGGTGCGACGCCGACAGGACGCCGTCACCGATTCCACGCGTCCGCTGCGGGCGCGCCTGCGCCTCAACAACGTCGTCGGCCGCAGCCCGGCGCTGGCGCAGGTGCTCCAGCAGGTCGCGCTGGTGGCGCCGCTCGACGTCGGCGTGCTGCTCACCGGCGACACCGGCACGGGCAAGAGCCAGCTGGCTCGCGTCATCCATGACAATGGGCCGCGCAGCCAGCATCCCTTCGTCGAGGTGAACTGCGCGGCGTTGCCGGAAGGCCTGATCGAGAGCGAGCTGTTCGGCGCGCTGCCCGGCGCGCATTCCACCGCCAGCCGACGGATCGACGGCAAGGTCGCGGCCGCGGACCGCGGCACGCTGGTGCTCGACGAGATCAGCGAGCTGACGCTGCCGGCGCAGGCGAAGCTGCTCCAGCTCCTGCAGTCGCGTGAATACTACCCACTCGGAGCGAACCGGCCGGTCCAGGCCGACGTGCGCGTCATCGCGGCCGCCAACGCCGACCTGCGCGCCGCCGTCCGCGAGCATCGGTTCCGCGAAGATCTCTTCTACCGCCTGCAGGTGCTGCCGGTCCGCGTGCCGACGCTCGCCGAGCGTCGCGAGGACATCCCGGAGCTGGCGCGGTTCTTCTGCTTCAACGCGTGCGAGCGGCATCGACTCCGCCGCGTCACGCTGTCGCCCGGCGCCGTGCGCGCGCTGGAGGCGGCGTCCTGGCCGGGCAACGTGCGGCAGCTCGCGCACACGGTCGAAGCCGCCACCATCCGGGCCGCGGGCCTCGACCTCGCCGTCGTCGAGCGGGCGCACCTCTTCCCCGAGGCGCTCGACGGTGGCGACGGTCACGACAAGAGCGGGACATTCCAGGACGAGACCCGACGCTTCCAGGCGCGACTGCTGCGCGACACGCTCGAGGCCTCGAACTGGAACGTCGTCGAGACCGCGCGGCGCCTCGATCTGGCGCGGTCGCACGTCTACAACCTGATTCGCGCCTTCGGGCTCGACCGACAACGTCAGTGAGGACGTGGCGCACCTCGGAATCTCCGACACGATCGGCCGACGGGGTGCGCCATGGATGACGGTCACGTGGCTCGCGCTCGCCGTCGCCACGACGGCGATGGCCGCCGGCCCGGTGCCCGGCTGCACGGGCATCGAGCTCTATCATTGGACGGGCGCACCCACGACGCCCACCGTGACGTCGTCGATCCAGATGCGCGTCAATCGTCCGGTCGCCGACGTCGCCCGTGCGCTCGATCCGCAGAGCTGGAGCCAGTGCAACCGCTACTTCGTGAAGAGCTACCTGGCGGTCGATCCCGGGCCGGGCTCCGGAAGCGGCGATCCCACCGCGGACACCCCGGTCGCACCGGGCACCGCGTACCCGAGCACCGCGGTGGTGCCCGGCACACCGTATCCGTGGCGGGTGTTCTTCGAGCACTACGACGGACGCTGCCCGATGGCGCGATGCTGGTATCGGAACCTCCTCGACGTACGCACGACGTACGAAGCCGGTGGTACCGTCTATCGCGTGCGCTACGAGCTGCACCGTTTCCTGAGCGGCAGTCAGCCGATCGAGATCGACGGTGGCTATCTGAAGGTCGAACCCGGGACGTCGGCGGGCACGTCGATCATCACGGCGTCGAAGACGCTCGGATTCCGGAGCGTGCTCGCCACCAGCGTCGCCGCCGCGGTGTTCGCCCAACCGGCCGCGACCAGGGCGCTCGCGGCCATGGCCTGTTGCGACGTTCCGTAACCCAGGGGAGGTGGATCATGATCCTTGCGATGCTCCGGCGTACCACCGAGCGCACGGCTGCGTTCCTGCTGTCGGCCGAGACTCGGTGGCGCGCGGCCGCCGCGGCGGCGGCCAGCAACACCTATACCGGCGATCAGTTCGCCTCCGACGTCGCGGCGCTGTGGAACGAGGGCATGGAGGCGTGGTGGAGCGCGATGCCGCTCACCGGAAGCCCGGTCGTGCCAACCTTGTTCCTGAACCTCACCACCGGCCCCTCGCGCGACTCGGTCTTCGTCATTCCGCCGACCGGTACGGCGACGCCGTCGATCACGAGCCTGTTCGCGCTCGGCGGCACCGCCTCGATCTCCACCACCGCCGGCATGGTGACGCTCGACGGCGAGGAGCTGACCGTCGACCTGTCGAGCATCCCGGCGCCGACGGCGGGGCTCTACCAGGGCATGGTCTACATCGCCCCGAATCAGCCGCTCGCGATCGTGGTCGTGCAGGCCTGACCGTTCAGTTGCGCGCCAGCAGACGCTCGAGGCTCGCGCTCGCCCGACGCTCGAAGCACGTCGCGCCCTGGGTCTGCGCGCGCGCCAGGGCGCGACGGAACGCGGCCTCGGCGCCGGCGCGGTCGCCCCCGAGCTGACGCAGCTCGCCGTCGAGCCGATGCAGCTCGGCGGTGTAGAAGTCGTCGAGCAGCGTCTCCGCGAGGCCGAGCCCCTCGCGGATCGCGTCGGGGCCGTGCTGGACGGCACCCCGGACCAGGTCCGCCTCGGCCAGGTAGGACAGGTAGTAGCCGCGCAGCACGCGGAACCCGATCGCGTCGAGCAGGCCGAGCCCCTGCTGGATCTGGGCGACGCCCTCGTCGACGCGCCCCTGCTGGACGGCTGCCCAGCCCTGCACGCAGTTCGCCGGCCCGAGCCAGTAGTAGAACTTCTGCTCCATCGCGACCGCGAGGCTCCGTGTGGTGAAGTCGAATGCCGCGGCCGCGTCGCCGCGGTCGTGCGCCAGCACCGCCGCGAAGGACCACACCAGCAGGGATGGGTATGGATGCGGGTTGCGGGCGGCGAGGGCGAGCAGGTCGTCCTGCAGCTTCAGCGCCTCGTCGGCGGCGCCCACCATCCAGTGGCTCCACATGAGCCAGACGTAGTTGTGGAGTCCGCCGTCGTAGCCGTACTCGCGCACGAACCGGCGGTAGCCCTCGGTGTCGTACCACTGCACGGAGTGCAGGCACGCCGCCTGCGCGGTTCTGAAGTCGCCGGTGAGGAACGCGCGGATGCCGATCGCGCCGTGCGCGAGGAGCTGGTCGACGGGATCATCGGAGCGCTCGCCGAGCCGGCGGATCATGGTCAGCAGGCGCGCGGTCGCGTCGCGGTCGCTCTGGTTCAGGTGCGCGGTCCACGTGCCGTACAGCACGCGCGCCGGCGCCTCCGCCCCGAGCTGCTCGCAGAGCTGCAGCGCGTGGGCGAACTTCTCGGCCACCTCGGGGGCGGAGTACCCGCGCGTCGTGAGCAGCGCGGTGCCGAACGATTCGGTGAGGCCGAGCTCGAGCTGCGTCCGCTTGACCGGATCGGTGAGACGATCCAGCAGCGCCAGCCCGTGCTCGAAATGCTGCACCGACTCGGCGTAGGCGCCGCGCGCCATCGTGCGATCGCCGGCGCGCTTCCAGTACTCGACCGACTTCTCGATCTGCCCGCCCCGTTCGAAGTGATGCGCGAGGACCTCCGGCTGGGCGCGCTCGACGTCCGGAAAGCGCTGGCGCAGCACGGCGGCGACGCGCCGGTGCAGGCTCTGCCGCATCGGGCGCACCATCGTCTCGTAGGCCGCGTCGCGGATGAGGGCGTGCTTGAAGACGTAGCTCTCGCTGCGTGCGCTGCGGCGATGGAAGACCACCCCGGCGTCGGTGAGCTCGCGGAGATCGGTGCGCAGTGCCGCCTCGTCGCGGGACGACGCCGCGCGCAGCAGATCGCCGCCGAACTCGCGCCCGATCACCGCCGCGAGCTGCGCCGTCTCGCGTGCGCTGGGGCGGAGCCCGTCGAGCCGTGCGGCCAGCAGATCGCGCAGACTGCTCGGGATCTCGACGTCGGCGGCGGCGTCGTCCTGCAGCAGGACGCGGGCCACCTCTTCGACGAACAGCGGGATGCCGTCCGCGTGCGCCACGATCCGCTCGAGCGCGGCGCCGGCGAGCGGGCGGCCCGCGGGGAGCGCGGCGCTCACCATCGCCTCGACGTCCTGGCGTGCCAGGCGTTGGAGCACGATGAGCGCGGTGTCGCCGACCGACCAGGTCGGCGTGAACTCGGGCCGTGCGGTGAGCACCAGCGCGATGCGCGGTCCGGTGCCGCCCATCGCCTGCGCCGTGCCGATCTCGCGGACCAGCATGGCCAACAGCTCGAGCGTCGTCGGGTCGGCCCACTGCAGATCTTCGACGACGATCGCCAGCGGCCGCTGCTCCGCCATCTTGAAGAACAGGCCCAGCAGCGTCGTGAACGCGAGCTCCTTCTGCCGATCGGGTGTGAGCGGCAGCGGCGTGCCGCTCTCGCTGCCCGGCAGCGCCAGCGCCGTGGTGAGGAGCGGCAGATGCTCGGCGAGGTCGAAGCCGTGGCGCTCGAGCAGCACGGGCAGCGACGGGCCGGCGAGCGCCAGCGTGTCGGCGATGGGGCGCAATGGGCTTCCCTGGCCCTCCATGGCGCAGCGCGCTTCCAGCCACGCCTCGGATGGCACGCGGCGGCGCAGCTCGCGGATGAGCCGCGACTTGCCGATGCCGGCCTCGCCGCTCACCAGCAGCGCGCCGCCGCGGCCGCCGCCGGCCTGACTCCACATCTGCTGCAGCTGCTGGAGCTCGACGCTGCGGCCGACCAGCGGCGTCTCGAACACCCACGGAAACGTCTCCAGGCCCGCCCGCGCACCGCGATCCTCCGTCAGCCGGAAGACCGCCACCGACGCCGACAGCTCGGGAATGCGGTGCTCGCCGGCGGGCTCCAGCGGGAGCGTGCCGCGCAGCAGCCGCTGCGTTTCCACGCTCACCAGGATCTCGTCCGGCCGGGCCAGCTCCTGGAGCCGGATCGCGATCTGCGGCGTGAGACCGACGACGTCGCCGTGCTCCTCGTCGCCGGATCGATGCGGCGGGCGCGCGATCACGAGACCGGTGTGCACGCCGATTCGCACCTCGCCGCGGAGCCGTGCGTCGGACTCCAACATCGCCGTCGCCTGCCGCAGCGCCGCCGCGATCTCGACGGCCGCATACGCGGCACGTCGCGCCGTGTCCTCGCGGGCCTGGGGGAAGCCGAAGACCACCAGCAGGCGATCCCCGAGCACGCTCGCGATCCGGCCGCCGTGGCGCGCCGCGATCTGCTCGCACAGCGCACGCTGGCCGAGGATGGAGCGGTCGACCTCCTCGACGTCGAGCGCGCGGCCGTCGGTGCTGGTGAAGCCGAGGCTGCAGCACACGACGGTCACCTGCCGCCGCTCACCTTCCGTCAGCTGCTCGACGTCGGACGCCTGGCGCGGCGTGGTGCCGCCTTCGGGCCGCGTCTCCACCAGCGCGCGCAGCAGCGCGTCGATGGTCACGTCGCGCCGCTCGATCGGCTTCGCGGTGACGGTTTCGAGGATCTGGCGGAGGCGGCGGTCGCGGATCCATCCCGGAATCGGAATCGGATCCGGGCCGAGCTGCTTCACGACCACCTCGTGCGCGGAGTGGCCGCCGATCGCCAGCTCGCCGGTGAGGCACTCGAGGAAGACCAGGCCCCACGAATACAGGTCCGACCGCGGCGACGGCGGCTCGCCCCGCAGCTGCTCCGGCGCCGCGTAGCAGGGCGTGCCCATCATCTCCTGGGTCGCGGTGAGACGCGGCAGCTGCTGCCACCCGCGCGCGTCCTCGGCGAATCCGCCGAGCCCGAAGTCCAGAACCTGCGCGTTTCGGCGCGCGCCCGTCTCCGTGATCATGATGTTCTCGGGCTTCAGGTCGCGATGGACGACGCCGCGCGCGTGCGCGCAGGCGAGCGCATCCAGCACCTGCAACATCAGATGGACCGTCTCGTCCCAGCCGAGGCTGCCCTCGGCCGCGAGCAGGTCCTTCAGGGTGCGGCCGGGGACGAACTCGAAGATCGCGTACAACGTTCCGTCGGCCGTCTCGCCGGAGTCGATGAGGCTCACGATGTTCGGATGCGAGAGCCCTGCCGAGAGTCGCATCTCGCGCCGAAAGCGTTCGGCATGCGTCGTGGTCTCGTCGCCCAGATGATCTGAAGCGAAGCGCAGGATCTTGATGGCGACCGGCTGTCCGGTCGAGAGCTGCCGCGCCTCGTACACGCGCCCGAAGGTGCCGATCCCGAGCTCGCCGCGAATGTCGTAGCGGCCCTCGAAGATGGAGCCGGGGCTCATGGTCGGCGCGTTCGTCATGGTGGTCTCGTCGCTCGCGGCGCGGAGTCTAGTCGCCTCGCGGCGGGCGACAAGGGCCGACGTACCGCTTGGACCGTCGTTCAGGACCGCTCGAGGACCCAGGTCACGACGGCTTCGATGAAGCGCTTGTCGCGGCCGTCGGGGACGTCGGCGTAGAGGCGTGCGTATTCGTGGAGCGCGGCGCCGGCCAGCGCGTGCGCGGTCTGCCGCGCGTACTCGAGGCACTGATGGGCGTCCATGCGCTCGCGGACCCAGGCGACGTCGGCCGGCCGGCGCGCGTGGCGCGGCTCGGCCAGGAACGCGCCGAGGCGCGCGCGATCGTCGGCGCTGGCTTCGCGCAGCAGCCGAATCAGCATCAGCGTGCGTTTCCCCTCCCAGATGTCGCCGCCGATCTCCTTGCCGTAGCGGCCGGCATCGCCGGCGAGGTTCAGGACGTCGTCCTGGATCTGGAAGGCGGCGCCGAGGAAGAAGCCGAACCGCAGGAAGCGGTCGAGGTTCTCGTCGCTGCGCGTGCCGATGACGGCGCCGACGCGGCTCGGGAAGATGCTCGTGTACCAGCAGGTCTTCTTGAGCACCATCTCGAGGTAGTCCTGGTCGCCGAGCACGACGGCATTGTCACGACGCCACCCCAGCTCGATCGCCTGTCCCTCGACGGTCTCGCGCGCCATGCGCTCCGCCTCCTCGAGGATGCGGAGCGCGAGCCGTGCGCCGAGCCGGGCGCGGTTGTCGATCAGCGCACGCAGGCCGAGGAGCGTGAGCGCGTCGCCGACGTTCACCGCCACCGGCACGCCGTGCAGGCTGTGCAGCGTCGGCCGGCCGCGACGCTCGTCGGACTCGTCCTCGATGTCGTCGTGCACCAGGAACGCGTTGTGCAGCAGCTCCAGCGCCACCGCGGAGCCGAGCGCGTCGTCGAGCGTGGCGCCGAAGGCCCGCGCCGTCGCGATGCACAGGCTCGGCCGCAGCATGCGGCCGCCGCGCTGCGGGTAGTCGGCCACCAGGGCATAGAGATGGCGGCGCGGCTCGCGCGGCCGGAGATAGTCGCACAGCGCGATGCGCGTGCGTTCGCCGTACTCGCGCAGGATGGCGGGGACGAGCGCGGTGGCGCTCACGCGATGATCCGCACGGTCAGACTGCCGATGAGCCGGCTGCTCTCCTCCTCGACGATGAGGCCGCGGTACACGCCGATGGGATGTCCAGCCGGGATGTCGACGTGCACGCTCACGGGTTCGCCGCCGCTCGCGGGTCGCAGGACGACGTCGGCGAGTGCCGGCTTGTCGGGGTCGATGGCGCGCAGCGTCTGCACGACCAGCGTACCGCTCGCCGGCGCGCGGAGATCGAGCTGCACCTCGACGGGGCGGGCCGAGACGATCGCGAGCCGCGTGCTGCGCCGGTCGTCGGGCGTCGCGGCCGCGCCGGGCCGTGACGCCGGCGCTGGCTCGGGCGCTGGCGACGTCGCCGCGGGCGACGTGGTTGCGGCCGCGCCGGTCCCGCCCCACGCGCCGACGCCCATCAGCTCGGCCCACATCGTCATGACCTCCGACGCCTGCTGCGCCATCCGCGCCGCGGCATCCTGGACGTCGCGGGCCGCCGTCTCGGGCGTGAGCTGACCCGCGCCGAGACGCGCGGCCGCGTTCTGGCCCTGGCGGATGTACTCCTCGACGACGCGGTAGCCGAGGTCGACGGAGCGGGCGACGACGTCGTTCAACGACGTGGCGGGCCCGGCCGCGCCCGTGGGCGCCGGGCCGGCCGTGCCGCCCAACAGCCGCGACCAGGAGCGGATCGGCTGCGTGCGCTCCAGCGCGGGTCGCTTGATGCGTTCGTCGTCGCTCATCGTTGCCCCCTCTATGGATGGTCGTAGCCGACGATGTCCTCGAGCCGCGGCGCCCGCGACAGCGCGTGCGCGGCCAGCCGGCCCGACATCACCGCCGCCTCGACGCAGCCGGCGTTGAAGCCGCAGTCGGTCCAGTCGCCGCAGACGGTGAGATTGTCGTACGTGCCGTCGAGCGGCGAGATGCGATAGGCCGCGCTTCCCGGCAGCGACAGGACGTAGCGGTCCGATGGATTCACGTTCGCGGTCCAGAACTGCGCGGCGAACCGGCCCTCGTCGGCGGGCGCCGCGCGCGACGCCTCGCCCGGATCGGCGAGCAGGTCCCAGCGGAACCGCCCCGACGCGTCGACCGCGTTCGGCCAGAGATGCGCGATCTCTTCGTTCAGGAAACGCACCGCGTTCCGTCGGACCGCGTCGCGCATGTCGATGGGATGGCGGGGGTCGGCTCGCGGGGCCGGGCCGCGCGGCTCCGCGAGCACGTTGCAGAAGTAGGCGAGCGCGCGCGGCGCAACCGGCCAGCGTTCGCGGCCGATCAGGTGCCGCATGTCCGCCCAGGTGTCGAACGGCTCGACGAATCCCGATACCGCGACCGCCGGTCCCGGCCACCCGAGCTCCGCCATGTCGGCGCGCAGCCAGAGCTGAAACGCCTGCGTCGACACGGTCTTCACGTGGTCGACCATCGCCCGCCAGCGCGCGTCGCGGGCGACGATCTCGCGGCAGACGTGGGGAATGGCGCCGAGGCCGACACCCAGGACCACCAGGTCGAAGTCGGTGCCGACGTGCAGCGTGCGCGTGCGGACCTTGCGCGCATCCCAGAACGACTCGAAGTCCCATCGGTCGCGCGCGAAGCGCTCGCCGTCGATCAGCTGCTCGTAGTCCGGCGCCGACGGCCAGCACGGCAGACCGTCGACCGGGACGAGCGGCTGATACGCGCGGCCGTCGCGCACCTCCGCCTGCACGTCGAACTCGAGCGCGTCGACGTACGGCGGCGTGCCGTCGGTCGGCCGCGAGAGCCGCACGTGCTCGAGGCGATGGAAGAAGGCGAAGCGCACGCCGCGGCGGACCAGGACCTCGTAGAGGGGCGCGAAGACGACGTCGCCCATGCCGGCCTGCATCCGCCAGAAGAACGAGCCCCGATAGGTGAAGAACGCGCGTACCATGCCGCGGAGCGCCTGGCCGGCGGCGATGCGCGGTCGCGCCGGATCGCCGTCCTCGTACGAGAAGCCGAGATCGTAGAGACCGCGCAGATATCCCGACGCCACCGTCTGCTCGGACGCGCCATTCAAGAGAAGCCATTCGCGGCAGTCGTACTGATCGATCGCGTCGAAGCCACCCGGATCGGTCATGACGCCGTGGCGCACCATGCCGCGCAGGGTGGCGAGCGTGACGTCGGCGATCGTCCACACCCGGCGCAGCGTTGGGTCGGACTCGGCGCGTGCGGCGATCTGCGCCCGCGCATTGCTCGCCAGGGCGTCGAGGAAGCGCAGCACGAGGTTGTCGCCGGTCCGGCCGAGCGAGCCGGCCAGGGCGTCGAGCAGGCCGATGCCCTGGATCAGCGCCGTCAGGGTCGCCAGCTCGCCGTACTGCAGCAGCCGTGCGATGCGGGCGGCGAGGACGTCGGGCGCGAGATCGGTGGCCGGCGCGATCGCGGCGGGCGCGCCGAGCGACTCGAACAGCGTCCGCAGCATCCCGAGCGTGCGCCGGAAGTAGTCGACCGCCGTCCACCGGAGTCCCTCTGGCAGCGGGTCGCCGGGCAGACCCTCGACGCCGGGCAGATTCGCGAGCCACGTCGACCAGTGGCCGTCCGGCGCGCGCTCGGCGGCGCCCACCAGCGGCGCCGGCTCGAACGCGTCACGCCAGGTCGCGATCGGACAGAGTGCCGGATCGCGCGCCAGCTCCGCGTAGCATTCGCGCATGAGACGGAACGCGTTCTCGTAGAACCCCATCCAGAGGTGCAGGCCGTGCTCCTCGATCCGGTCGGCGGGTCCGCGCCCCGACGCGCCCTTACCGCCGAGCCGCCAGCCGACCTGGTAGACGGTCACCTGATAGCGACCGGCGTGACGCGGATGGGACAGCTCGAAGGCGGCGGTGATGCCGGCGCATCCGCCGCCGACGATCGCGACGTGGATCGGCCGGTCGCTCATGCGAGGTCTTCGCGCGACACGCCGCGAAACCCGAGGACGAAGTCGGGCCCCAGGAGACGTGCGGGGGTCTGGAAGCCGAGCTCGACGTCGCCGTCGAGGACGCGTCTGGCGACGGCGGCGCCGGCCATGCCGGTGAAGGTGTAGATCTCGGGCGTGCGCAGCCGCGCCGCGGCGTGTCCGCCGTTGCCGTCCGTCGCCTCCGCCACCACCACCCCGTCCGACGCCTGCGCGCGCTGGGCGCGGGTGGGTCCCTGCGGCAGCATGTCGGCCTGCGCCTTGAGCCACGTCTGCCACGGGCTGGTGGCGAGCGCCCAGCCGAAGAAGCGGCTCGCCATCAGCAGCAGCCGGACCGGCGGCGTCGCCTCGAAGTAGACGTCGATGTCGGGGATGCCGGTGGTGTAGTACGCCGAGGCGACGTCGCCCCACAGCACGCTGAGGCAGGGGCGCGCGCCGTGACCGAAGTCGAAGCTGCGCTGCTGCACACCGCCGGGCAGCGGCACGATCGCCCCGTCGCGCCGGACCTGAACGCCGTAGAACGCATGCTCGACCAGCGTCTTGGCGGAGCCCGGCGTCGCGAACTCGAGACCGCTGATCGCGAGCGTGAGGCGCCGGGCCCCGGGCAGCCGCGCGGCCACGTGCGCCGCCAGACAGTCCGACGGGACGACGTCGAAGCCGACGCCGGGGACGATCATGATGCCGCGCCGGCGCGCCTCGGCGTGCCGGCGGGCGAGCGCCTCGATCACGGGAATCTCGCCGGTGACGTCGAGGTAGTGGACGCCGGCCCGCAGGCACGCGTCCACCATCGGCCGCGACGTCGCGGAGAACGGGCCGGCCGCGTGGAGGACGGCGCGCACGTCGTGCAGCGCGGCGTCGACCTGCGCGGGCTCGGTCAGGTGGGCCGTACGCCAGCGGAGGCCGAGCGGCTCCGCCAGGGCGCGCAGCTTCGACGCGTCGCGACCGCCCAGGATCGGCCGCACGCCCGTCGCCAGCAGCTCGTCGAGCAGCAGGCGGCCGGTGTAGCCGGTGGCGCCGTAGAGCAGGAGCGGATCGGTCATGTGCTGGTGGCGGCGAGCGCCGTGCTAGGGTCGGTCGGCGGCATGGAGCGTTTTCTCGGGGACAGCATCGCAGCGTCCGTGGCCGGCGCGACGTTCGTCGGCCAGGCGACGTTCAACGGGTGCATCGCCGTCACGACGTGGCCGCGACGCGACGTCATGGCCCTGCTGTCGGACGGCCTGACGCTCGCGGAACACGCGGCCGGAGACGACGGGCATCCCGTCGTGTTCGTGTTCGGCGAGCAGACCGGCGGGGCGGTGCGCGTGGGGGGATATCCGTTTCCGGTGGGACAGGACTACCGCGAGGTCTGCGTCGCGGTTCCGTTCGTGCGCCACGTGCATGGGCGGCATCTCCACACTTTCATCCCGCGTATGTATGCCACTTACCTGCCAGCAGTGTCCAATGGCAATACGCACTACGGGTTCTCTAAGCGTATGGCCTCGATCTCATGGGAGGGCGCTTTTTACCTCGCCACCAGCCTGACGGGCGCCCTCCTGTTGCACATCGAGACCGAGGCGGTGAAGAGCGCGGCCGCGCCGGCGTCGTTGGCCGCCGTGCGCGCCATGTTCGCGCTGCCGATGCTCGGCCGGCGGGCCGACGGCCGCTACGTGACGTCGTACTTCGACTGGGACTTCGACACGGCGACGGTGGGCACGGCGGACGTTGCGGTGTCGATCGCGGACGGCGGGCTCGACGCCGTCGCCGCGCGCCGCTGTCCCGATCTGCCCTCCGGGTCCGTCGCGGTCCGCGGGATGGTCTGGCGGCTCAGCTGGCCGATGCCCTGTCGGTTCTAGATGCGCGCCGGAACGGGTCCGGCTGCCACATCCGATACGCGAGCAGGAGCGGCACGACGAGGTAGGGCAGGTTCCAGACCGCGAACCAGCCGAGGCGCGTCGGCGGCAGCGGTCCGAAGAACTCGAAGGCGAGGAACATCACCATGCCGTAGGTCATCGCCGACGCGTACATGATGGCCGGCAGGCGGATCCAGTCCTTGCCCGTGACCAGGGCGTAGACGAGCACCGGATAGAACGCGCCGAACACGAACGCCGAGATGAAGCACGAGATGCGCAGGTAGAACGGGCTCGCGATCAGCAGCGGGTCGGCGTCTCTGGCGTAGAAGTAGGTGAGCCGCCCGAGCCGGCTCGGGCTGTTCTCGGCGATGGTCATGCCGAGCGCGGGCACGATGTCGGAGAACCACGACGACCAGGTGGCGAACAGGAAGAAGGCGGCCAGGGCGAGGTCGGCGGGGCGGTCGCGGAGCGGCGCCACGTCGGGCGCGGCCGGCGTGTCGGCCCGCTCGGCCCGTTCGGCGCGCCGGGCTCGCTTGCTGCTGTCGCTCATCCTCCCGCGGGTCTGACGTTCGCCGGGGCGACTGTCAAGGGAGAGCGGCTCCTGCTGCCAGAGCGTCGCGACGGCGGGCTCGTCGGCCGCGCGAACAGGGCGGCACGATCACGCGGTGTGGACGCCGCCGTTCGGGCTCACGACCTGGCCGGTGGTGAAGCCGGCCTCGTCGGATGCGAGGAACGCCGCCACCGCGGCGACGTCGGCGGCGACGCCCAGCCGGCCGACCGGCGTGCGCCGCACGACGCCGTCGTAGAGGTCGGCGGGTGCGCCGGCCGTCCGGATCATCGGCGTGTCGATCAGGCCGGGCGCGATGGCGTTCACGGTGATGCCCATCGGACCGAGCTCCTGGGCGAGCGCGCGCGTGAATCCGATGACGCCGGCCTTCGCCGCGGCGTAGTGCGACAGGCCCGGCCCACCGCCGTTGAGACCCGCCACCGATGCGACGTTCACGACCCGCCCCCAGTGCGCCTCGACCATGTCGGGGACGACCGCACGCGTGCAGTTGAACGTGCCCTTGAGATGCACGGCGATCATGCGATCCCACTCTGCCTCGGTCATCTGGAGCAGCGGCGCGAACGCGCCGATGCCGGCGACGTTCACCAGAATCGCCACCCGACCGAGGGCGGCGTGCAGCCGCTCGAGCGCCGCCGCGACGTCGTTGCCGTTCGACACGTCGACGGCCAGCGCGAGCGCGCGCCGCCCGAGCTTCGCGACGTCGCCGGCCGTCGCTTCACCGCCGGCGAGGTTCACGTCGAACACGGCGACGTCGGCGCCCGCGCGCGCCAGCGCGAGCGCGGTTGCCCGCCCGATGCCCGACGCCGCACCGGTGACGACCGCGATGCTCCCGGAACGCGACACGCCGGCGTTCTCGCCGATGCGAGCGGCGCCGGTCAAGCCTGCGCGCGTGCGGCTCACCGATACCCACGCGGCAATGTCCCAAAAGTGCGTGAGACCACGGCGCCGATCGCGGGAAATCGTTTGACGACGGCGAGGACCGGTGTGCATCCTGTCCGAGCGTTCTGCGCTCGGCCGCGCCGCGGCCCGTGAGTGCCCGCATGCAAGCTAGCGAACTCCACTCCAGCCGCCCTGCGTCGCGTCGTGGTACGTCGCGGTCGCGCGGTGCCGCCGGCAGGACGGCAAACGTGGTGCGCCGCCACTGAGCGAGGACCGATGCGAGAGGACGACCGCCAGGCGGCGCGGCCGCTGACGCCGGGCCTGCGGCTGGGCTTCGCCGCCGCGCTGGCGATCATCCTCGGCGTCGCCATCGTGTCGTACCGGACGTCCATCGAGCTGTCGGATGCCGCCGCGCGCGTGAGCCACACGCACGAGGTGCGTGAGAAGCTGGCCACCACGCTGACGTCGCTCGAGGAGGCGGAGAGCTCGCAGCGCGGCTACGTCGTCACCGGGCGGCACGAGTTCCTCCGGCAGTATCGTACGGCGCGTCTCGCGCTCGGCGCTCGGTTCCGGCAGCTGCGGCGGCTGATCGTCGACAACCCGGCGCAGCTCCGCAACCTGGAAGCGCTCCGCCGGATCGCGCGCCGGCGTCTCGCCTCGCTGCGCGCCGGCATCGCCGCGCGTCAGCGTGGCGACGTCGAGACCGCGCGGCGGATCATCATCGAAGGCGAGGGCACGCGCCTCATGAACGCGGCCCGCCAGCAGATGGCGTCGATGCAGGACCACGAGGCACAGCTGCTGCAGCGGCGCGCGGAGGCGTCGTCGCGCGCCCGGTGGGTCGCCGGGGCGACGTTCACGGTGGCGGCGCTGGTGGCGATCATGGCGCTCGTCGCGCTGCGCTTTCTCGTCCGTCGGAGCCTGCGCGAGCGGACGGCGGCGGCCGAGCGCCTCGCGGCCAGCGAGGCGCGCTTTCGGCGCGTCGTCGAGTCGAACATGATCGGGCTGCTGTTCTGGCGGGACGACGGCACGATCACCGAAGCGAACGACGCCTTCCTCGACCTGCTCGACTACACCCGCGACGACGTCCGCGAGGGCCGGCTCGACTGGCGGCGTCTGCTCGCCCCGGAAGCGCTTCCGGCGGCCGCCGTCTCGCTCGCCGAGCTGCGCGCGCAGGGACTCTGCACCCCGTACGAGGCCGAGGCCATCCGCGCCGACGGCAGCCGCGTACCGATCCTCTGCGCCGGGGCCGCGCTCGACGCGCCGTATCGGGGGCGCGGCGTCAGCTGGGTCGTCGACATCTCGGATCGACGGCACGCCGAGGCGGAGCTGCGCGAGAGCCTCGAGGTGATCGAGACCGTCAACCGGCTCGGCCAACGGCTGACGGCGCGGCTCGACATCGAGGAGATCGTTCAGGCCGTCACCGACGCCGGCACGCAGGTGAGCGGTGCGGCGTTCGGTGCCTTCTTCTACAACCTGGTCAACGAACGCGGCGAGTCGTACACCCTCTACACGATCTCGGGCGTCCCGCGCGCATCCTTCGACGGCTTTCCGATGCCGCGCAACACCGCCGTGTTCGCGCCGACGTTCCGCGGCGAAGGCGTCGTGCGCCTCGACGACGTGACGCAAGATCCGCGCTACGGGCAGAATGCGCCCCATCACGGCATGCCGCCCGGGCACCTCAAGGTGCGCAGCTACCTGGCGGTGCCGGTCGTGTCGCGCTCCGGCGAGGTGCACGGCGGCCTGTTCTTCGGGCATCCCGAGGTCGGCGTCTTCAGCGAACGCGACGAGCGCGTCGTCGCGGGCCTGGCCGCGCAGGCGGCGATCGCGATCGACAACGCCCTGCTGTTCGACAGCGCCAAGCGCGCGCGCGACGCCGCGGAGGCCGCCAATCGGACGAAGGACGAGTTCCTGAGCGTCGTGTCGCACGAGCTGCGGACGCCGCTCACGTCGATGACCAACTGGGTGCGCGTGCTGCGGGTCGGCGACGCCGACCGCGCGCCGCGCGCGATGGACGCCATCGATCGCGCGGCGCGGGCGCAGGCGAAGCTCGTCGAAGACCTGCTCGACGTGTCGCGGATCGTCACCGGACGCTTGCGGCTGGATCTGCGCCCGCTCGATCTCGGCCCGGTGGTGCGCGCCGCCGTCGACACCGTGGCGCCGACGGCCGACGCGAAGGGCGTGCGCATCGAGACCGATCTCGGTCGCGGCACCTTCGTGGCGGGCGATCCCGATCGGCTCCAGCAGGTGGTCTGGAACCTCGTCTCCAATGCGGTGAAGTTCACGCCGCCGGGCGGACGCGTCCGGGTGCGCATGGTGCCCGACGGTGGCGACGTGCGCGTGATCGTGCAGGATTCCGGGCAGGGCATCGAGCCGGAGTTCATGCCCTACGTCTTCGAGCGCTTTCAGCAGGCGGAGCCCGCCGCGTCGCGGCGGCAGGGCGGCCTCGGGCTCGGCCTGGCGATCGTCCGCCACCTGATGGAGCTGCACGGCGGTACGGTGCACGCCGAGAGCGAGGGCGCGGACCAGGGCGCCACCTTCACCATCAGCCTTCCCGCGATCGTCGAACCGGCCATGGCGCGGGCCAACTGAGAACGGACGACCACGCAATGCACGAAAACTCCAAGAGCGTATTGATCGTCGAGGACGACGCCGACGTGCGTGAATCGCTGGCGGCCATCCTCGAGGCCGAGGGCTACCAGGTCCTCGAGGCGGAGAACGGCGCCGTGGCGCTCGATCAGCTCCGTCGCGACACGTCGGTGTGTCTCATCCTGCTCGACCTGTTCATGCCCACGATGAACGGCTGGACCTTTCGCGACGAGCAGCTGCGCGATCCGGCCCTCGCGCCGATTCCGGTAGTGGTGATCAGCGCCGACGCAGCCGCCGCCCGGCGGGCGTCGACCCTGGGCGTCGTCAGCGCGCTCACCAAACCCCTCGACTTCGACCGGCTGCTGCGTGTGGTCGGCGAACACTGTTGACGCCCATACGCACGTGCCATACCAATCACAGTGGCCGAGGGGCGGTGCGCCGGGGGTCACCCTGGCATCCCTGAGTGGTGAGGTGGGCAGGCGGCCAAGAGGAGGACCCTCATGAGCGGCCGCGAGCACGCCGGCATCGCCGACATCGTTGCACGGAGCGAACGCGACGTGCTGTCGGACTGGGTGCGCTGTCAACTCGAGACGGCGACCGTCCGCGGCACCACCATGAAGGAGGACGAGCTGCGTGAGCAATCGCGCCGGTTCCTCAATCTGTTCCGCGAGGGCCTGAGCGCGTCGAACGGCAATGCCAACTCGACGGGACCCGCGTGGACGGAGCTGCGCGAGCTCCTGGCCGACGTCTCGCGCGCGCGCGCGCGGCAGGGCTGGTCGCCGTCCGAGACCGCGATGTTCGTCTTCTCGTTGAAGGAGCCGTTGTTCGCCCGTCTGCGGGCGGAGCTCCGCGGCAACTCCGAGGCGTTCGCCGAGGAGGCGTGGCGCATCATGGTGCTGCTCGACGAGCTGGGGCTCTACACCACGGAGGTCTACCAGCAGGGCCGCGAGCAGGTGATTCTCCGCCAGCAGCAGGAGATGCTCGAGCTGTCGACGCCCGTCGTCGAATTGTGGGAGGGCATCCTCGCGTTACCGCTGATCGGCACGCTCGACAGCGCGCGCACCCAGGTCGTGATGGAGAGCCTCCTGCAGCGCATCGTCGACACCGGCGCCGGCATCGCCATCATCGACATCACCGGCGTGCCGACGGTCGACACGTTGGTCGCGCAGCATCTCTTGAAGACGGTCGCCGCCGCGCGCCTCATGGGCGCCGAGTGTCTCATCAGCGGCATCCGGCCGCAGATCGCGCAGACCATCGTCCATCTCGGCGTCGATCTGGGTGAGGTCGTGACCAAGGCGACGCTCGCCGACGCCTTCACGGTGGCGCTCGCGCGCACCGGCCTGGGTGTCGTGCCGCGCTCGGCCTGAGCCGCCGATGGAGCGCATCCCGATCCTCAAGATGGGCGACAGCCTGCTGGTGAGCATCCAGGTCGACATGCACGACCGGCTCGCCATGACGCTCCAGGACGATCTCACCGCGCGCATCGCCGAGACGCGGGCGCGCGCCGTCCTGATCGACATCTCGGCGCTGGAGATCGTCGACTCGTTCATCGGACGCATGCTCGCGAACATCGCCGCGATGGCGCGTGTGTTGGACGCCCGCACCGTGCTGGTCGGCATGCGGCCGGCCGTGGCGATCACGCTGGTCGAGCTCGGTCTCTCGCTGCCCGGCGTGCGCACGGCCCTCAACGTCGAGAAAGGAATGGAGCTCATCGGATGCGCGATCGGCCGCGCTGGAATCAATGGCCGTCCTGCGCGATGAGACGCGCCCCGTTCGGACGGCGGAAGACGTCGTTGCGGTGCGCCAAGTCGTACGCGAATGGTGTCTGGTCGCCGGCTTCAGCCTCGTCGAACAGACGAAGATGGTGACCGCGGCGAGCGAGCTGGCGCGCAACACGGTGCTCTACGGTGGCGGTGGCACCATGCGGCTAGAGCAGCTGAACGACGGCGCGAAACGCGGCGTGCGGCTGATCTTCGAGGACCATGGACCCGGCATTGCCGACGTCGAGCAGGCGCTCAGGGATGGCTATACGAGCGGTACCGGACTCGGGCTCGGTCTCGGCGGCGCGCGACGGCTGGTGAACGACTTCGACATATGCTCGCGGCCCGGCGACGGTACCAGGGTGACGATCGCGCGATGGAAGTGAGCGGACAGCGACGGTTCGAGATCGGCGACGCGAGCTGTACCGGCGACGTCCGTCGCGCCGCCGTCGAGCTGGCGCGGAGCCTCACGTTCGGTGAGAACGACGCGGGGCGCGTCGGCATCGTGGTCACCGAAGCGGCGTCGAACCTGGTGAAGCATGGTGGCGGTGGCGAGCTGTTGCTGTGCCAGCTCCGCCACGACGGCGTGCACGGGATCGGCATCCTGGCGCTCGATCGCGGCCGCGGCATCCCGAACGTCGCCGCCGCCATGCGGGACGGGTTCTCCCAGGCGGGCTCGCCGGGCACCGGACTCGGCGCCATGCGCCGCCTGTCGACCGTCTTCGACGTCTACTCGTCACCCGGCGTCGGCACCGCGGTGCTGTCGGCGATCTGGCCGACGCGTCCCGGCGCGGCACGCGGCATGGCGTTCGGCGGCGTCAACGTCCCGCATCCGCACGAGGAGGTGTCGGGTGACGCCTGGGCGGTGCGGGTCGGGCCGGATCGGACCGCCGTGCTGGTCGCCGACGGCCTGGGTCACGGCCCGATGGCGGCGCAGGCGTCCGGGATCGCGGTTGACGTCTTTCACAAATACGCGATTCTGGCGCCCGGGGAGCTGCTGACGCGCATTCACGCCGCCCTGCGGCCCACACGCGGTGCCGCCGCGGCGGTCGCCGAGGTCGACACGACGGCCGCCACCGTCCGCTTCGCCGGCATCGGCAACATCGCTGCCACCATCGTCGCCGGCAACGCCACCCGCAGTCTCGTGTCGCATCACGGCACGCTCGGTCACGACGTGCGGCGCATCCAGGAGCTCAGCTATCCGTGGGAGAAGGACGCGCTGCTCGTCATCGCGTCCGACGGGCTCGTGTCCCACTGGACGCTCGGCCGCTACCCGGGCCTCGCCGCGCGCAATCCCATGCTGACCGCGGGCGTGCTCTACCGCGACTTCCGGCGCGGCGTCGACGATGCGTCGGTGGTCGTCGTGCGCGAGGCCGCGTGATGCCGGCGATGCTCTCCCTCGCCGTGCGCTCCGAGCGCGACGTGGTGCTGGCGCGCCAGCGTGCCCGACAGATCGCGGCGGCGCTGTGCTTCGATGAGCAGGACCAGACGCGGATCGCGACCGCCGTGTCGGAGCTCGCGCGGAACGCGGTTCGGTATGCGCAGGGCGGGAAGGTGGAGTTTCATCTGGAAGGCGGCACCACGCCGCAGCTGCTGGTCGTGCGCATCAGCGACCAGGGCCCCGGCATCGCCGACCTCGACGCGATCCTCGAGGGCGGCCATGGCGGGCCGGCCGGCGTCGGCATCGTCGGCGCGCGCCGCCTGATGGACCAGTTCGACGTGCACAGCGTGCCGGGCCAGGGGACGACCATCGTGCTGAAGCGCCTGCTGCCGTCGCGCGCGCCGCTGTTCGAGGGCCAGCGGCTCGCCCAGCTCACCCAGGACATCGCGCAGCAGCCGCCGACCGACGCCTTCGACGAAGTGCAGCGTCAGAACCAGGAGCTGCTGCACGCGCTCGAGGAGTTGAGTCGGCGGCAGGCGGAGCTCGCGAACCTGAACCGCGAGCTCGAGGATACGAACCGCGGTGTCGTCGCGCTGTACGCCGAGCTGGACGAGAAAGCCGATCACCTGCGCCGCGCCGACGAGCTCAAGTCGCGCTTCCTCTCGAACATGAGCCACGAGTTCCGCACCCCGGTGAATTCGATTCAGGCGCTGGCGCGGATGCTGCTCGACCGCACCGACGGCGACCTGACGGCGGAGCAGGAGCGCCAGGTCATGTTCATTCGCAAGGCGGCCGATGCGCTGAGCGAGCTGGTGAACGACCTCCTGGATCTCGCGAAGGTCGAGGCGGGCAAGATCGCGGTGCGCCCGATCGCGTTCGACGTCGAGCATCTGTTCGGGGCGCTCCGCGGCATGCTGCGGCCGCTGCTCGTGAACGAGTCGGTCGCCCTGGTCTTCGACGAGTGCCCCGACGTTCCGCCGCTCTACACCGACGAGGCGAAGTTGTCGCAGATCCTCCGCAACTTCATCTCGAACGCGCTCAAGTTCACCGAGCGCGGCGAGGTGCGGGTGCAGGCGCGCTGGTGTCCCGGGGAGAGCGCGGTCGCGTTCGAGGTCACGGACACCGGCATCGGCATCGCGCCCGCCGACCACGAGCGCATCTTCCAGGAGTTCACGCAGATCGACAGTCCGATCCAGCGACGTGTGCAGGGGACCGGGCTCGGCCTGCCGCTCTGCCGCAAGCTCGCCGAGCTGCTGGGCGGATCGGTCACGGTCGACAGCGCGGTCGGGCGCGGGTCGACGTTCACGGCGATGATTCCCGTGCGCTACGCCGCCCGCCCCCCCGCGTCCGTCTGGGAGCTCGACCCGGAGCGCATCCCCATCCTGGCGGTCGAGGACAGCGGCGAGACGATCCTGGTCTACGAGAAGATGCTGGCGAGCGGGGATTTCCAGCTCCTGGCCGCACGCAACCTCCGCGAGGCCCGCGACGCGCTGGCCGCCTTCCAGCCGCGTGCGATCATCCTCGACATCCTGTTGAAGGGGGAGGACAGCTGGGCGTTCCTCGCCGAGCTGAAGCGGCACCCGACCACCCGCGGCATCCCGGTCGCGGTCGTGTCGACGGTCGACGACGAACGCAAGGCGCTCGCGCTCGGCGCGGATGCCTATTGCCACAAACCGGTGGACCGCTATCGTCTGATGCAGACCCTGACGCGCCTGATCGCGCCCGAGAGCGTCCGGCGCGTCCTGGTCGTCGATGACGAAGATGTGTTCCGCTACGTCGTGTGCCAGCATCTGATGAGCGCCCAGAACGTTATCTCCGAAGCGACCAACGGCGAGGAGGCGCTCCGCCTGGCGCGCGCCCAGCGTCCGGACGTGATCTGTCTCGATCTCAGCATGCCCGACATCGACGGCGTCGAGGTGCTGCGCCGCCTCCGCGCCGACCCGCTCACCCGGGACATTCCCGTGATCGTCGTGACGTCGCGGCTGCTCGACGAGGCGGCCCACCGGACGCTCCGTGAGCTGGCCGCCGACGTGCTGCCGAAGGATCGCGTGTCGCGCGAGGCGGCGCTGGCGGCGGTCGACGCGGCGCTGCGGCTCGCTGGGAAGGCGGCATGAGCTGATGGCGCCCGGCACCGCCGAGATGATCCTCGTCGTCGACGACAACGAGACCGCGCGCTACGGCAAGGCGCGCACGTTGCGCCGGGCGGGGTTCGAGGTCATCGAGGCCGAGAATGGCCAGGACGCCATCCGCACGACGCAGACCCGCGAGCCGCGCCTGGTCGTGCTCGACGTGAACCTGCCCGACCTCGATGGCTGGGAGGTGTGCCGGCGCCTCAAGAACGATCCGGCCACGGCGTCGGTTCTGGTGCTGCAGGTGTCGGCGACGTACGTCCGCGAAGAGGACACGGTGCGCGCGCTCGACGGCGGCGCCGACGCGTGTCTCACCGAGCCGATCGAGCCCCCCGTCATGGTGGCGACGGTGCGTGCGCTGCTGCGCGCGCGGCGTGCGGAAGACGCCCTCCGCGACGCGTTCGCCGCCGAGCAACGGGCACGCGCGGTCGCCGAGAGCGCCAACCGCACGAAGGACGAGTTCCTGGCGACGCTGTCGCACGAGCTGCGCTCGCCGCTCGGGGCGATCCTCACCTGGGTGACGCTCCTGCGCTCGGGTCGGACGGACGCCCGGCAGACCGCGCGGGCGCTCGAGGCCATCGAGCGCAACACGCGCATCCAGGTGAAGCTCATCGAGGATCTGCTCGACGTCTCCCGCATCATCTCCGGGAAGATGCGGCTCGACATCGCGCTGGTGGATCTGGCGCCCGTGGTCGAGGCGGCGCTCGACAGCGTGCGCCCTGCGGCGCACGCAAAGGGGATATCGCTCGAGTCGCGGGTGGATCCGGGCGTCGGCCCGGTCGCGGCCGACGCGGCGCGGCTACAGCAGATCGTCTGGAACCTGCTCTCCAATGCCGTCAAGTTCACCCCGAAGAACGGCCGCGTCGCCGTCCTGGTCGAGACCGCGCAGTCGCAGGTGCACATTCAGGTGGCCGACAGCGGCGCGGGCATCGACCCGGCGTTCCTGCCCCACATCTTCGAGCGCTTCCGGCAGGCCGATTCGTCGACGACGCGGGCGGAGAGCGGGCTCGGTCTGGGGCTCGCCATCGTGCGCCATCTCGCCGAGCTGCATGGGGGGACCGTCGAGGCGTGGAGCCCGGGACTCGGCCATGGCGCGACGTTCAGCCTGCGGCTGCCGCTGCCGGCCGTGCGGCACCTCCCGACTGACGGCGATCGTGACGTCGTGACGTCGCGCACGCAGGAGCGCGGCACCAAGCTCGCCGGGTTGCGCACGCTGGTGGTCGACGACGATGGCGACGCGCGCGACGCGATCAGCGCGGTGCTGGAGGATTCCGGTGCGCACGTCACCGCCGTCGCCAGCGCGCGGGAAGCGCTGGTGCTGCTCGCCTCCAACCACGTCGACGTGCTGGTGAGCGACATCGCGATGCCGTCCGAGGACGGCTACGAGTTCATCGCGCAGGTCCGCCGCCGCCAGGGTGCCGATCGGCGTGTCCCGGCGTTGGCGCTCACCGCGTATGCCAGCGCCGCCGAGCAGCGACGCATTCTCGGCGCGGGCTTCGACGCCTATCTCGCCAAGCCCATCGAAGCCCACGAGCTCGCCCAGGCGGTCGCGCGGCTGGCGGGTCGCGACGAACCCGACGCGCGCTAGGACGGAACGCTGGTGCGCGCGGCGCGGGTCCTGGTGCTCCTGATGCTCGCGCTCTGCGCCGGCGGCTGCCCGTCGCGCTATGGCCGCACCGGGCCGAACAAAGCGTGCCTCGAGGGCTGCGACCGAGCGCGGTTCGGCTGCGTTCAGACGTGCAACGGCAGCCCGTGCCAGGCGACGTGCGAGCGCGATGCGGCGCGGTGCGAGGATCGCTGCCGGGGCCGGCGCTGAACCGCGGCCGTGCCGAGTGTCAAACCGCCCGGGTCGCGCCGCTGCTGGAGACATCGACGCGTGCGGGCTAGGTCGTTGATGATCCGCGATGGAGACGATGACCTCACGCCGCCGTGGCTGCGGCGTCGCGGCGGCCGGTCTGTTGGTGGCGGCGCTGGCCATGTCGGCCATGCACCTGGAGCGCCTGCCGGCGCCCGATCTCGCGGCTGATCTGGTCTATCTTCCCGACGCGGCGCTCCTCCGGCCGCTCGTGCTCGGCTACGACGCGGTTCTCGCCGACCTCGTCTGGTTCCGGACGATCGACTACTTCGGCGCGCATTGGGAGAGCGACCACCTGTACCCGTGGCTCGCCGCGATGTGCGATCTGGTGACCGACCTGGACCCGCGCGCGGAGCACGTCTACCGCTTCGGCGGCCTCCTGCTGCCGTGGGAGGCGGGCGAGGTCGACGCCGGCATCCGGCTCCTCGAGAAGGGCATCGGCGTGTTCCCCGAGTCGTGGACCCTGCACTACGACCTCGGCGTCGTCCGCTATCTGTTCAAGCACGACTTCGCCGGCGCGACGGAGGCCATCGATCGCGCGGCGAAGCTGCCCGACGCGCCACCCGCCGTCGTGCGATTCGCGACGCTCCTCGACGCGCGCCGCTACGGACCCGAGACCACCCTCGCGATCCTCGGTCAGATGCGCGAGCAGGCGACGTCGGACGAGACGCGCGCCATCCTCGACCAGAGCATTCTCGACGCGCGCGTCGCGTGGGACCTGGAGCGGCTGAACGCGTTGGTGCAGGCCTACCGCACGCACGAAGGGCGACTGCCGCGCGACCTCGGCGACCTGGTGTCCGCCGGCCTGCTGAACGGCGTGCCGCCCGACCTCTACGGCGGCGTCTACCAGATCGACCCGACCAGCGGCACGGTGCACTCGTCGACCGGCCGTGTGCCGCTCGAGCTGCACGTGAGCCCGCAGGCGAGCCAGGGCTGACTCGATGCCGGCGCTGCTCGAGGTCCGCGGTCTCACGAAGGTCGTCCGCCACGGCTGGACGATGCGCCGCACGTGCATCCTGGACGGGCTCGATCTCGCGCTCGACGAGGGTGAGCTGTTCGGTCTCGTCGGGCACAACGGCGCCGGCAAGACGACGACGTTCAAGCTGCTGCTCGGCTTCCTTCGGCCGACCAGCGGCCGGGTGTGGTTCCGCGGCCGTCCGCTCGACACCGCGGCACGAAGCGAGATCGGCTTTCTGCCCGAGCAGCCCTACTTCTACGATCATCTCACCGTCGAGGAGACCCTGGGCTTCTACGCCGACCTCTACGGCATCCCGCGCGCCGCACGCCGCCGGCGCGTCGACGAGGTCCTGGCGCAGGTGCACCTCGACCCGAAGCGGCGGGCGCGGCTGCGGACGCTGTCGAAGGGCACGCTGCAGCGTCTCGGCGTCGCACAGGCGATCCTCAATCGCCCGCGCCTGCTGGTGCTCGACGAGCCCATGTCCGGGCTCGATCCCGCCGGCCGACATCACATGCGCGAGCTGATCCGGGCGCTCGGCCGCGCCGGCACGACCATCGTCTTCTCCTCGCACGTGCTGTCCGACGCCGAGGCGCTCTGCGATCGGGTCGGCATTCTCGCCCACGGCCGGCTGCGCGACGTCGTCCCGATCACGCGCGACGGCGATCCGGCGGCGTATCTCCTGGCGGTGCGGCGCATCTCGGAGGAGACGATCGCGGAGCTGGCGCAGATCGGCACCGGCGTGCCGTCGGCGGAGGGCGACGCGTGGCGCGTGCGCCTGGCGGGCGGCGACGCCGTGCATGCCGCGTTGGAGGCGGTGCGCCGCGCGCGCGGCGCGGTCGAGAGCCTCACGCCGGTGCGGACGTCGCTCGAGGAGCGCTTCCTCGCCCACGTGAAGGACGACGGGTCGCTCGACTGATGCGCAAGGTCCTCGCCATCGCGCGGAACACCGCCCGCGAGGCGGTGCGCAACAAGGTGCTCTACTCGATCCTGGCGTTCGCGGTGCTGGTGGTCGCGGTCGCGGCCCTCTTCGGCTCGGCGTCGATCGGAAACCAGATGAAGTTCGTGAAGGACTTCAGCTTCATGGCGGTGTCCCTCTTCGGGGTCGTCATCGCGATCGCGCTCGGCGTGAACATGCTGGGGAAGGAGCTCGGCCGGCGGACGATCCAGAACATCCTCTCGAAGCCGGTGGCGCGCTGGCAGTTCGTCGTCGGCAAGTTCCTGGGCCTGGTGGCGACGCTCGCCTTGCTGGTGGCACTCATGTGCGCGGCGCTGATCGCGATCGTCGGCGCGGTCGAGGGGCGCATCGACGTCGGCCTGGCGCAGATCGCCGCGACGGTGGTCCTCGAGCTGACGGTGGTGGTCGCGGCGGCGCTGCTGTTCTCGGCCATCGTCGTCACGCCGACGCTGGCGGGGCTGTTCACCGCCGGCGTGTTCGTCGCGGGGCGATCGGCCGGGCACCTCAAATTCTTCACGAGCGCCGAGCACGGGTCGGTGCTGCGCGTCGCCGCGCGCGGGCTCTACTGGGCGCTACCGCACCTCGATCGCCTCAACATCGCCGACCAGGTGGCGTACGGCGAGCCGGTATCGGGCGCCTACCTCGGTGCGGCGGCGGTGTATGCGCTCGCCTACGCCGCGGTGCTGCTGGTCGTGACCGTCGTCCTGTTCGAGCGCCGCGAGTTCGTGTGATCGCGTCGGTCCATCGCGACCACGTCAGCGCGGCAGACCGAGCAGACGGGCCGCGTCGTCACAGCTCGCCACCGGCCGACCGACCTGCGCGGCGATCGCGGCGACCTCCCGGACGAGCTCCTCGTTCGACGGCGTGCGATGTCCCGCGTAGTCCTCGAGCCCGACCCGCACGTGTCCGCCACGCGACATCGCGAGGGCGGCAAAGCCGTTCTCCGTGACGTCGCCGCCGATGACGGCGACCGCCCACGTGAGCCCGGAGCCCTCGAGGAGGTCGAGATACGCCTCGAGGGCGGGCCGCGTCGGCGGAAGCCCGAACGTCGCGCCGCCGCGCCGGCCGCCGAGATAGTCGTGGTCGCCGCCGAAGTAGAGCTTGACGAACGCGCCCTTCGGCAGCCGCCCGGCGCGGTGATACGCGAGCGTCGTGCGCAGGAAGCCCGGCTCGAAGATCGCGATGCTCGGACCGAGGCGCTGGCGGTCGCACAGGCCCGCGACGTAGCGGATGTCGCCGAACGTGTTGGCATAGATGAAGTCGACGCCGCCGGGCAGGCCGTCCTCGCCGAGGCCGCCCAGGTTGACCGAGCCCGGATCGAGCAGGCCCATGCGCATGAGCCCCGAGCCGGCGAGCCGATCGACGTGGTCGTAGCGCGCCTCGACGGAGCCGCCGAAGCCGACCGTCGGATAGACGATCGCATCTGGTCGCGCGGCGAGGATCGGGCGCCAGCCGGCGAGATAGCGCTCCGCCGCGGCGGCGCCGTCGAGCGCGAACTCGTCGAGATGATTGTGGACGATCGCGGCGCCGGCGGCGAGGCAGCGCAGGCCATCGGCGGCGATCTCCTCGGGTGCGCGTGGGACGTGCGGGTTGCGCGCCTTCTGGGTGACGCCGTTGATCGCGGCCTCGATGATGACCGGCGTCATTCCCAGAAGCGGTAGAGCCGGGCGCAGTTCTCGACGGTGACCTTCCGCACCAGCGCGGCGTCGAGGCCCTCGAACGCCTCGTCGATCGCCTTCTTCGAGTGCGGGAACGTGCTGTCGGGGTGGGGATAGTCCGACGCCCACATGAAGTTGTCCGGACCGAGCAGCGGGATGAGCTGCGGGCCGAGCGGCTCCTCCTCGAAGGTCGCGAACACCTGGCGCTGGAAGATCTCGCTCGGCTTCGCCCGGAGCTTGTAGTCCTGGGCGTTCGGGATGTGCTTCTCGCCCGACTGATCGAGCCGACGCACGAAGTAGGGCACCCAGCCGATCCCGGATTCGGCCAGCACGAGCCGCAGCTTCGGATGGCGCTCGAGGACGCCGGAGTAGATCATCATGGCGAGCGGCTCGTCGAGCTGCATCGGCGCGCACGCCGAGAACGCGGCCATCTCCCAGCTCCGCGGCGCGGCCTTCACCTGCGACATGCCGAAGCCGATGTGGAAGCTCATCGGCAGCCCCGACTCCTCCGCCACCGACCAGAGCGGCTCCCACTCCGGATCGGTGCAGCGAAACTCGAACGGGCTCACGATCGCGCCGCGATGGCCCATCTTGGCGACGCGCTGCAGCTCGGCGACGGCCGCCTTCGGATCATGCGTGGGGATCACCGGCAGAATGCTGAGCCGACCGCGATCGTGCGCGTTGAACTCGTCGGCCCAGTCGTTGTACGTGCGCAGGCAGACGGCCTTGAGCTCCTGATCCTGAATCGGGAGGCCGAAGAGCGACGGCCCGTAGATGACGGAGACGTGGACGCCGTCGCGATCCATGTCCTGCAGGCGCAGCTTCGGATCGCTCGCGCGATAGCCGTCGTCCTCGATGCCGGCGCGCGTGATCGCGCTGTACTGCGACATCATGCGCGAGCCCGACGGACCCATCATCGCCCCGTCACAGATCCACCACGCCCCGGTCTCGCCCTGCTCGACGACGCGCGGACCGCGCTCCCGCAGCGCGGCGGGCAGTCGCGCCTCCCACAGATCGCGCGGCAGCGTCCACAGGTCCACGTGATCGTCGCACGAGTAGAGCTTGTCGGGCGTCGCCATGGCCGCGGACTATAGACCTGCCTCGGGCCGGACGGGAAGTGTCTTGACGGGAACGAGCAGACCGGACTAACAGCTCGAAGCTCCTATGCGTTGGAGCACGATGCCTCGGGCTGAAGTCACGGCGCCCGGCGTCGGCCGGTTGGTCTCGGGGCGGTGGTCGTTCCCCCCGATCCGGATCGCCCGTCCCCGTCCGGCCACTGCCATCGATCTCGAGGTGCCGCCCGCTTCGCCGACCTCCATCGCCATGGCATACGCCGCCGACCGGGCGCGCGTCGTGCGGGGTCGGCTCGACCTGTGCATCGCCCTCTGGCTCTTCTGGGCGGGCGTCGTCGTGGTGGCGGAGTATCTGTCGTTTCCCGAGCGCACCGCGAACAGCCTCTGGCTCTTCACCACCGATGCGCTGGTGTGCGCGCTGGCGCTGCTGCGCGGCCATCGCGCGCTGCCACCGTTCACGCCCGTGCGGGTCGCGACGGCGCTGATGGCGTACCTGATCGTGCGCTCGACCTGGTACCTGCATTCCGTCGGCGCGGACGTCGAGCTCCTGGCGATGGCGCAGATCAGCGTGCTCTGCGGCCTGGTCGTTCTGCTGCCGTGGGGCGTGTGGCCGCAGGTCGTGGTCGCCGCGACGGCGATCGCGAGCTTCGGCTTCGCCGTGCCGCATCTGCCGTCGGTGCACGCGCTGTTCTACCCCGTCGTCTCGCTGGTCAGCACGGCGGCCAGCACCGCGCTCGGCGCCTTCTTCCTGGACCGCTATCGGCGCGACACGTTCGTGCGCAACGCCGAGCAGACCGAACGCAGCGGGCGGCGCATCAAGGACCTCGAGGCGGCGAGCCGCCTCAAGTCGGAGTTCCTCTCGACGATGTCGCACGAGCTGCGCACGCCGGTGAACGTCATCACCGGCTACACCGAGCTGCTCTGCGAAGGCGCGTTCGGCGAGCTGAACGCGCACCAGCGCGACACGCTCGAGCGCGTGCGACGCAATGCGCGCGAGCTGCTCGAGCTGGTGAACGCGACGCTCGACGTCAGCCGACTCGAAGCCGGCCGGGAGCGGGTCGTCGCCGGCCGCGTCGACGTCGAGCAGCTCTTCGGCGAGCTCGCCGTCGAGCTCGAGGCGCTCGCCGCGCCCGGCGTCGTGCTGCGCTTCGCGAACCAGTTGGCGCTCGGCACGATCTCGACGGATCGCGCCAAGCTGAAGACGATCCTCAAGAACCTCGCCGGCAACGCGCTCAAGTTCACGTCCTCCGGCGGCGTCACCGTGACCGCCAGCGAGAGCGGCGGCCGACTCGTGTTCGCGGTGTGCGACACCGGCATCGGCATCGGCGCCAGCGACCTGCCGATGATCTTCGACATGTTCCGTCAGGTCGACGGCTCGTCGACGCGGCGGTTCGGCGGCGTCGGTCTCGGGCTTCACATCGTGCGGCGCCTGGTCGACCTGCTGGGTGGCACGGTCGCGGTCGAGAGCACGCCCGGCGTCGGGTCGACGTTCACGGTGCGGCTACCGCACGCCGTCGAGTCGCGACCGGGCCTGTCGGCTTGAGCCGGGCGCTCGCCGCCGCGAGCGCCCATGCAGCGCGGATGCGCTTCGCCGAGGCGCGCCGTGGCGGGCCTCTTGCTCCTCTGCGGCGGCCGCGCGGCGTCGGTCGTGCGGGTGCTGAGGAGGCGGGGATGGGGAAGCGTCAGACTCGTGCGAAGACCGTCAGCCGCCTGACGGCGGTGCTGGTCGTCCTTGGCGTGCTGCATGCGCAGCGCGCGATCGCGGGCACGCCGGCGACGGGCTTCACCGACACGCCGGTCGTGTCCGGGTTGAGCGAGCCGACGGCGCTCGCCTTCCTCCCGGACGGCCGCATGCTGGTGACGCAGAAAGGCGGCGAGCTGCTGGTCGTCGCCGGCGGCGTCGCCACGCCGGCCGGCACGATCCCCGTCTGCACCGCGTCCGAGATGGGTCTCCTCGGCGTCGCCGTGCATCCCGACTTCACGAGCAACGGAATCATCTTCCTCTACCGCACGTCGTCGGCGAACGGCTGTGGCAGCTCGACGGGCCGCTACAACGAGGTCGTGCGCACCGTCCTGGCCAACGGCGTGATCGGCGCGCTGACGCCGCTGCTGACCGGCATCCGCACCGACGGCGGCAACCACGACGGCGGCGTGCTGCGCATCGGCCCGGACCAGAAGCTCTACGTCGGCGTCGGCGACACCGGCGCCGGCGACGGCGGCGCTCCCGGCGACTCGACCAACCCGTACGCGCAGGACCTGAATTCGCTGAACGGCAAGATCCTGCGCATCAACCTCGACGGCTCGATCCCGGCCGACAATCCCTTCCACGGCCAGGCGGGCCGGCGCGGCGAGATCTTCGCCTACGGCTTCCGCAATCCGTTTCGGATGGGCTTCGATCCGATCTCGGGTGGGCTCTGGGTCGGCGACGTCGGTCAGAACACGCGCGAGGAGATCGATCGGGTGACCGCGGGCGGCAACGGCTCCTGGCCCTACTGCGAGGGCACGCTCCCCGCCATGTGCACGCAGCCGGGCGACGTCGTGCCCGTCTACGACTACGACCACAACGGTGGCAGCGCCTCGATCACCGGCGGCGCATTCGCCGTGGGCGGCGCGCAGCTCGGCACGTACTACTTCGGCGACTACGTCCTCAACACGATCTGGCGGGCGACGCCCAACGCGGGTCGCGACGCCTTCACGGTGGCGCCGAGCGAGGTCGTCACCAATGCGGGCGGACCGGTCGACATCGTGTTCGGCCCCGACGGCGACCTGTACTACGTCGCCATCGCCGACGGCGAGGTCCGTCGCGTCGGCAACGCGGGCTTCGGCGCGCCGCCGACGACGACCACCACCTCGACGACGTCCACGTCGAGCACCACCACGACGACGCTGGCGCCGGGCGATTGCACCGCGGCCCCGACCTTCGGCTGCACCGCCGCCGCGCTCGACGGCCTGCTCGCCGACGTCGGCCAGCTCGGCGATCTCGGCACGTTCGACGAGCGGCTCCTCGCCAAGCTCGGCAAGGCGCGCAGTGCGCTCGAGGTCGGCCGCGGCACGGGCGGCTCGACGCGGAGCCGGCGGGCGTCGCTGCGGAAGGCGATCGGCGCGCTGTCGGCGTTCCGAGATCAGCTGCGCACGCGGCGCGGCCGTCTCTTGATCGACCGGACGACGCGTCGCGCGCTCGCGGCGTCGGCGGCCGACGAGATCGCGGCGCTGCGCGCGCTCCGGCGGACGCTCTGAGCGGCGGGCGTCGGGTCGCGACGCCTGCGTCGGTCAGACGTCGGCGCCGTCCGGCCGACGCGTCAGATGGGCGGTACAGCCGAGGATGCGGACCGTCCGCGGCGGAGCGCCATCCACGATGGTGAGCGCCGTGTTGCCCCAGTGGAGCGGCGCCTCGGTGCCGGCCGGCAGCACCAGATGGCGGAGCGCGATGGCCCGGCACACGAGCCCGTGCGTGACGACCGCCACATGGCGGGCGTCGTGCGTCACCGTGCCGACGAGGCGCTGCCAGACCCGGTCGACCCGCGCGTGGAACGCGTCCCACGTCTCGCCGCCGGGCGGCGCGTAGTCGGGCGCGAAGATGTCGACGCCGAGCTCGGCGTACGGCGTGCCACGGATGTCGCCATAGTTGCGCTCCGCCAGGTCGGGGTCGATCTCCACCGGCGCGCCGGTGGCAGCCGCGATCGTGGTGGCGGTCGCCCGCGCGCGATGCAGATCACTCGCGACGATGCGTACGATGCCGGCGTCCGCCAGGCGTCGGGCCAGCGCCTCTGCCTGGAGCCTTCCCGCGGCGCTCAGCGCCGCGTCGGGAAGCTGGACGACACGGGTCGCGTTGTCGACGGTCTCGCCGTGCCGGATGAGGTAGATCGCCACGGGCCGACACTGCCGGGCGGCGCGGCTCGTGTCGAGATGATCACGCGTTGACTCGACGCGACGCAGGTGCGAGGCACTCGCATCGAGGAGGGACGCATGTCGACGACCAACGCGCTCACGGGGAAGACCGCCATCGTGACCGGGGCCTCGAGCGGCATCGGCCGAGCCATCGCCGAGCATCTGGGCGCTGCCGGCGCCGTCACCTATCTCGCCGGGCGGACGCTCGACGCCATGAAGGAGTCGAAGGCGCGGATCGAGCACGGGGGCGGGAAGGCCGCCGTCGTCGCGATCGACGTCCGGCAGCCGAAGCAGGTGCAGGACCTGGTCGACCGCGCGGTGCGCGAGACCGGCCGCCTCGACGTCATGGTGAACAATGCCGGCCTGTCGTTCCCGACGCCGATCGTCGACGGGAACCCCGAGGAATGGCGCGACATGCTCGAGACCAACGTGCTGGGACTCCTGGTCGGCTGCCAGGCGGCGGTCCGCGCGATGCGCGGCTGCCGGGCCGAGGGCTTCATCGTGAACATCTCCTCGATCGCGGCGCTGCGTCCCGACTCGGGCGTCTACGGCGCTACCAAGCACGCGGTCACCGCCATCAGCCACACGCTGCGCCGCGAGCTCGAGGAGGACGCGATCCGCGTGGTCGACGTGCGTCCCGGCGCGATCGGTACGAACTTCGCCCGCAACTTCGATCCGGCGTTCGTGGCCAACTTCGTCAAGATGGCCGGGATGGAGCTCGACGTGAAGCGCGGCGAGCGGCTGCCCGACGAGGTCATGGACAAGCTCCAGCCCATCATGAAGCAGGTGCTGTCGAGCCCCGACGACGTCGCCCGCGCGGTCCTCTTTGCCGTGACCCAACCGATCCACGTGAACGTCTCCGAGATCGTCGTGCGGCCGCCGAAGCAGATCGCCCTGTAGCGGCGGCATGTACGTCGACTACACGCCGGCGCAGCATGCCCTGCAGCGCCAGCTCCGCGCCTACTTCGGCGCCATGGTCACGCCGGCGTATCGCGCCGAGCTGGCGGGCAGCGAGGGCGGCGGGCCGCTCTATCGTGCCGCGGTCCGGCAGCTGGGCGCCGACGGCTGGCTCGGCGTCGGCTGGCCGAGCGAGTACGGCGGGCAGGGCCGCACGCCGATCGAGCAGTTCATCTTCTTCGACGAGGCGGCGCGCGCCGGCATCTTCCTGCCGACGCTCACCATCCAGGCGGTCGCGCCGACGATCATGCGGCACGGCACCGAGGAGCAGCGCCGTTTCTTCCTGCCGCGCATCTTTCCAGCACAGTGGGATCCGAAGCTTGGAATTCACGTGACTTGAAGTCGCG
>JADMIO011346966.1_pt1 | contig 42719 bp, 37 predicted proteins | sample 8958161 | NCBI WGS metagenome assembly JADMIO01 (sample SAMN16585339, study PRJNA669376) | soil metagenome | isolation source: Crop rotation soil | place: USA: Cullars Rotation, Alabama | collected 2011
GCCGCGACTTCAAGTCACGTGAATTCCAAGCTTCGGATCCCACTGTGCTGGAAAGTAGCGCAGCAGTTCGTCATCGATGTTCTGCGTCTGGGTGGCGTCGCCGAGCCAGGCGAACGTCGTGCGACCGCGCCACTGTTCGCCGCCGCTCTTCGTCACCATGTTGAGGAAGACGCCGCTCGTCGGCACGGTGATGTCGTGCGCGCCGGTCGAGACCTGGATGTCATCGAAGGCGTCGAAGTCATAGTAGAAGCCGGCCGCACCGATCGCGGCCGGATCGCCCACGTTGATGCCGTTCAGGTAGCTGGTGTTTTGGGCGCTGGTCGTGCCGCGCGCGTTGAACACGCCCTGCAAGCCGCCCGACGTGCCGCCCACGTCAGGACGGGTGATGAGAAGGCTGGGAACCTTGTATTCGACGAGCGACCAGATGTCGCGTCCGCCCGGCGTGTTCTGCAGCAGTTGTTCGCTCAGGTTCACGCTCGTGTTCGCGGTCGTCGTGTCGACGACCGGCGACGCGCCGGTGACCGTCACCGTTTCCGCGACGGTCGCCACGCTCAACTGCAGATCCAGCGGCACCGTCTGGCCGACGACCACCTGCACGTTCTCGCGGACCACCGTCCGGAACCCCTGGAGTTCCAGCTTCACCGAGTAGATGCCCGGCTGCAGCGATGGGAAGCGGTTGACGCCGCCGCTATCGGTCACGCCGGCCATCGTGCCGGACACGAGGACCGGGCTCGAAAGGGTGACTGAGACGCCGGGCACTGCGCCGCCCTGAGCGTCGGACACGCGAACCAGGATTGAACCTGTCTGCACCTGCGCGCTGACGGGGATTGCAATGGCCATCATGACCATGGCCGAAAGCCACACTCGTACTCGATTCATTGCTTTGTCCTCCGGATTTCCGTTCGCGCCTTCGAGACTTTGAATGAACAAGACAGTCGATCACGGCGATGCTTGGGGAAACTCTCACGTCGGCCTGACGGGCGCAGGCTGCGCGTATCCTACAAGCAATCCATTTGCCGCCGGAAGTTATACTGGTGCATGCGCCTGGTGATCGCACTTCTTTGTGCAACCGCGTTCGCTATCCCGACGCTCGACGCTCAAACCAAAAAAGCACCGCCGAAGAAGACCGCACCCGCCAGGAAGGCTCCCGAGGCGCCGCTATCGCGGATTCAGGCGGAGCTCATCTGCTCGTCGGAGCTGGGCACCGGCGTCACGACCAGCCGCCGATTCTGCGACGTGCTGACCGGCAATGACCCAAAACAAGGGGTCCTCATCACGATTCCGCCGCATCGCGGCCCCGTCACGCTCTCGTTTGAGCTCCACAACCGCCATACCTATTCAGCGGAGCTGGTGAAGCTGAAGCAGGCGTACCGGAAGTACACGGCCACGGTTGGCGTCCTGACGATGGATAACACCCTGGTGGATCGAGCGGTCGTGCAGAGTGAATTCCGCACCGAGAAGGATCTATTCGATCGGATCAGCGGCGGTGCCGGCCCCGGCGGGGTCAAGGCTGTCGCGCCGTCCGGCGACGAATTTATCGTCATGGAACTGCCGGCGGACGTCGGCGAGCAGGTTTCCGTGCTCGGCGAAAAGCTTTCGGTGATGGCCCAGGAAGGCACCGACAACTACTCGAGCCCTGGCCGTCCGATCGCCAGCATCAGCAACGTGATGATCGAGTTCAGGCCTGGCCCGCCGCCGAAGAAGGCACCCGCGGCCAAGACGCCGGCCAAGGCGCCTGCGAAGGCACCCGTCAAGAAGCCCTGACCTGTTGATAGCAGCGAAGGATTGCGTCGGCGGAACGATCGATATCGGCCTCGGTCGTCGACCAGTTCGACACCGCAATCCGCATCGCTTGCTTGTTCTGCCAGAACGCGCCCCCGGCCCAGCAGGTCCCTTCTGCCTGAACACGGGCGATCACCTCGCGAGTGACCTCATCAGCGGACCGTCCAGGAGTCGCCTCGAATCGGGCCAGTACCTGGTTCAGCACGACCTCGTTGAGTATCGAGACACCGTCGGCCGCCGACAGCCGGTCGGCGATCCGGCGCGCCAGCCGGCAGTTGCGCCTCACCAGATCGGCAATGCCGTCCCGACCGAGCGTCCGCACCAGCGCGTAGAGCGCCAGCGCGCGGGAGCGTCGAGACGACTCAGGCACCCAGTCCATGCCGTTGCGTTCCTCGTCCGCGCCGCGCTGAAGATACGAGGCGGCGAGATTCATCGCCGCCCGCTGCGGCGCCGCATCGGCGACGATCGCCAGTCCTGAATCGTAGGGAACGTTCAGCCACTTGTGCGCATCGGTCGCCCACGAATCCGCCTTCTCGATGCCGGCCACCTGCGCCTTCAACTCGGGAACTGCGGCGGCCCAGAGCCCGAAGGCGCCGTCGACGTGGACCCACGCGCCGTGCCGGCGGGCGCTGTCCACGATGGCGTCGAGCGGGTCGGTTGCGCCGGTGCTGACGTTGCCGGCCTGGGCGCACACGATCGTCGGGGCGGCACCACCGGCGAGCGCTGATTCGAGGGCGTCCGCGCGCATGCGCCCCTGGCCGTCGACCGGAATGCGTTCGACTTCGTCGCTGCCGATTCCAAGGAAACGCAATGCTCCGACGGCTGAGACGTGAACCTCGCCGCCGGCAATCACGCGCAGACGCGGCGCTCGCTGGAGGCCCTGCGTTTCGACGTTCCAGCCGGCGCGCCGGAGTACTTCATGCCGCGCCGCAGCCAGGCACGTGAAGTTCGCCATGTGGCACCCGGTCACGAAGCCGACGCCGGCGGTCCTGGGGAGCGCCAGGATCTCGAGCAGCCATCCTGCCACGACGTCTTCGATGACGCCGATCGCTGGAGATGACACATACAGCGCCGCGTTCTGATCCCAGGCGCTGGCGATCCAGTCTGCGCCGACTGTCACAGGCACGGCGCCGCCCGTCACGAAACCGAAGTAGCGTGGGCCGGCGCTGGCGACCAGTCCGGGATCCGCGTGCAGGGCGAGTTGCTCCAGCACGGCGACAGGGTCGGAGGAGCCGTGCGGCAACGATCCGCCGAGCGCCGAGAGTAACTGCGCACGCGTGGCGGTCGCGCCGACGTGACGGGACGCAATCGTATCGAGGTATCGCGCAGCAATCGCCTCCGCCGTTTCAAGAATGCGCTGATGCATGTGTTCAACCTTCGACCGCGACGATGGGGAGGTCGAGGGCGTAAGCCCATGCCTCCCACTCGGATGCAGTGCGCGTCTTGAAGATCGCGCTCGGATCCGCGCCGTCGGCGATGTCGAGGCCCTCGAAGAGTCGTGCGCGGAAGTGCGGTTCGAGCGCGCCGACCGCAATGGCGCCTTCGCGCGCGGCGTAGATCGAGTAGGCCGGATCGCCGCCGCCCAGCGGTCCGCCGGCGGCCGTCAAGCCATGACGCAGCGGCGCCGCGAGATCACGCAGCACATCATACAAACCGACGAGGCGAGCGGCGCCGGGGACCTGCATCACGTCGTTGATGGCCGCGTGTGCCCGTTCGGCGCCGGCCATGTCCGCGATCAGCGTCCGTGGCATCCCGCCGCCCAGGAGCCCGGCCCGCGCCTGATATGTCAGGTCGTGACCGGGCTCTTCGGGGTTCGCCGTGTCGCCAACGATATTCACGTGACAGAGCGCCGGGAACCGCGATGCCAGCGACGGGTGATCGAGGCCGAGGCGCGCCAGCGCCGACGGACGGTGGCTGGCGAGGAAGACGTCGGCATCGCCCAGCAACGTCATCATCGCCGCGATGCCCTCGGCGCTCTTCAGATCGATCCGCTCGACGCGCACGCCGATGTGCAACTCGTCGTACCACACCTTGCTCAAGCGCTCGAGCTGATCGCCCGACGGCGGTTCGATCTTGACCGCAGCGGCGCCGGCCTTCACCAGCCGCGACACCGCGACCGGCCCAGGCACGTTCTGGGCCATGCTAACGATCCGCACGCGCCGCCCCTTCGCCCGCGCTACGGTGGGCAAGCCAGTCTTCGAGAATCGATGCGAGATCCATGTCGGGCGCGATCAGGCAGCTGTGGCCGTGACCCTCCAGGACGCGCATCGTTGCGTCAGGCGTCAACTCGCTCATCAGCCGCGCCTGTTCGACCGACGGCACGAGCGTGTCGCGATCGGCGGCGAGATACAGCACCGGCGCGGCGAGCGACGGGAGCTGTCCGCGGATGTCGTAGTCGCGCAGGATTCTGAGTCGCGAGAGGTAGCCCTGCCGCGTCGACGCCCGCATCAGCTCATGGTAGCGGCGGATCTCGTCGCGCTCCGTCTGTGAGGAATGCATCCGGTGGGCGTTCAACTGCCGAATGATGCGCATCATGCCCCATGGGGTCGCGCGCAGCAGGTGATAGCCAAGCCAGAGCCGCGCCTGCGATCCGAAATGCGCGAACGAATTCAGGATCACCATCCGGTCGATGCGCTCCGGGTGCGCCAGCGCATAGCTGAGTGTCAAGGCTCCGCCGAAGGACTCGCCGAGAATCGTCACCGGCGCCTCGCCGGCGACACGGAGTACCTCGTCGTGCAGGTCCGCCACGAGGTCGTCCATCGTCCTCGCGTCGTCACGGAGGCGCATGGTGGTGACCTGGAAGCGCTGTTCCAGCCCGGGAATCTGCCGGTAGAACAGCTGCCCGGTGCCGTCAATGCCGGGAACGAGGAATAGGTGATTGGCCATCCAACTCTTAACTGTCGACTGTCGACTGCCGACTGTGTACATGGTAACTTGCGCGCCGTGACCCCCGCGCAAGCCGCTCGCGTGACGTGGACCGTCGTGTCGATCTTCGTCGTCGAAACGGTCGTCTTCGGTTTGTCGGTGCTTCCGGCTTTCGCATTCTGGTCGTGGACCCTGACCTGGGTGCCGAATCCCTGGATCCTTCGGCCGGCGGCGCTCGCGATGTCGCTGGTGCCCGCCTACCTGGTGTTCGCGTTTGCGTTGATTGCGCTATCGGCGTTCTCGACCAGGATCTGCGGCTGGCGGACGGCACCGAACGGCATGTGGAAGCTTCGCGACCTCGAGTGGCCGCTCCTCGACTGGTCTCGATACATGATCTCGACGCATGTCGTGCGGGTGCTCGTCGGCACGTTTTTTCGCGCGTCCTTCATGTGGACCCTGTACATGCGATGGAACGGCGCGCGGATCGGCCGCGGCGTGCACATCAACAGCCTGTCGATTTCCGACCACAACATGCTGGAGTTCGGCGACGGCGTGGTGATTGGCGAAAATGTGCACCTCTCAGGTCATACTGTAGAAGGCGGCATGGTCAAGACCGGCACGGTGAAGTTGTCGCGGTTCGTGACCGTCGGCCTCGGCAGCATGGTGGGCATCAACGTCGAAGTGGGTGAGAAGTGCCAGATCGGCGCGATGAGCGCCGTGCTGAAGGGGACCAAACTCGACGCCGAGTCGGTCTACGTGGGCGTACCCGTCCGCAAAATCGAACGCGGTAACCCCGCCGCATTGATCGAAACCGCGCTCCTGGACGCGTGACGGACTCTTGAGCCCACTGATTTCGATCGTAGTACCTGTCTACAACGAAGCCCGGACCGTGGCCGCCGTCATCGAGCGGCTGATCGCGATCGATCTACCCGCGCCGCGCGAGATCCTGGTCGTCAACGACGGATCGACGGACGGCACGAGGGAAGTGCTCGACCGCGTGGCCGCGCGTCCCGAGCTCCGGATCATCCACGCCGAAAAGAACGGCGGGAAAGGCAGCGCGATTCGGATTGGCTTCGCTCGCGCCACCGGCACGATCGTCGCCATCCAGGACGCTGACCTGGAACTCGATCCCGCGCAGATTGCCGAACTGGTTCAGCCCATCCTGGATGGCCGCACCGCGGTGGTGTACGGGTCGCGGTTCATGGCCGGCCGGCCTGAGGCCCCGTGGCTGTCGATTTTCGCCAACCAGGTGCTGACGGGTGCCACCAACGTGTTGTTCGGCGGCAACCTGACAGACATGGAAACCTGCTACAAGGTGATGACGCGCGATGTCGCCTTGTCGCTCGGGCTTGAATCGAATCGTTTTGATATCGAGCCCGAGATTTCAGCGAAGCTCCTCCGCGCCGGCCAATCGATTCTCGAACTGCCGATTCGTTTTGAGCCGCGCAGCCGCGCCCAGGGCAAGAAGATCGGTTGGCGCGACGGCGTCCAGGCGATCCAGGTGCTGCTGAAATATCGCTTTTCGAAATGAACACCGCCATCGGGGCGCTGATTGCCATCGCGCTCGCCGCGACCGGCGTCGTGCGCGGAACGTGGGCCGTCGGCGGATCCGATTCATCCTGCTACGGGGTCATGGCGCGTGCGTTTTCGGAAGGGCACCTGCAGCCGACGAGCCGGCTGGCGAACGCACCATGGCCCAACGTGACGGTGACGCTGGCGCCCGGCGGTTTCATTCCCTCGGCGCTTCGACCTGATGCGGCCGCACCGATCTGCGCACCGGGCATGTCCGTATTGATGGCGCCGTTCGCCGCGATCCTGGGGCCTGACGGGATCTTCTGGCTCACGCCACTTGCCGCCGCCTTGCTGGTGTTCTCGGCGTTCGTCATCGGCAATCAGCTGGCTGGGAGCGCCGCCGGCGCAACGGCGGCGATCCTGACGGCGACCAGTCCGATCGTGCTGTACCAAACGGTGCAGCCCATGAACGACATCCTGACGGCGTCGTTGTGGCTGGCCGCGATTGCGTTTGCTCGAACCGGCCTCGTGTCAGGGGTGTCGATCGGTTTGGCGATCCTCGTCCGGCCGAACCTGGCGCCTCTGGCCTTGGCTGTCGCGGCGATTCCATTCATCGTGGAGGACGATCGCAAACGCGCCGCCCGGAAGCTGGCCCTCATGGTCGCCGGATCGATTCCAGGCGCACTCGCGATGCTGTGGCTGAACCATGCGTTGTACGGGAGTGCCGGCAGTTCAGGTTATGGCGACCTGGCGGCGCTCTTCAGCCTCGATCACGTGCGCATCAACGCGACGAATCACGCGCGCGCGGTGTTGCGGACCGAAAGCCTGGTGCCGCTGCTCGGTCTCGCCGCTCCGTTGGTGTTCGACCGTGCGAGACGAAAGCTGTCGCTCGCGCTGCTCGCCGCGGTCGTCCTCGTGCTGGCAATTTACCTTCCGTACTCGCCTTTCGAAGAATGGTGGTACCTGCGGTTTTTGATGCCGGCGCTCATCCTGATGTTGATTCTCAGCAGCGCGACGATGGTGGAGCTGCTGGCGCGCGGCGGGATGCGCGGCGTCATCCCGATCGCCGCCGTGATCGTCGGCATCCTCGGGGTTCGGACCGCCGTCAAACTACAGGCCTTCGAGTTGCAACGCATGGAAGGCCGTTATCGCAGCAGCGCGATGCTGGTCCGGGACAAGTTGCCGGCGAATGCCGTGCTGATCACGGTGTGGCAGAGCGGCAGCATGCGCTTCCATGCCGGCCGCGAAATCGTGATGTGGGACTCGCTCGACCCTGCGTGGCTCGATCGCGGGCTGACGTGGCTGCGTTCAGAGGGCTATCAACCGTATCTGCTGTTCGAGCGGCGCGAGGAGCCGGGTTTCCGCGGACGGTTCCGCGGCCAATCGGACGTCGGCGCGCTGGACTGGCCGCCGCGATTCGATCTGAATCGGCAGGTGCGCATCTACGATCCTGCCGATCGCGCACGCTTTCTTGCCGGTGAAGCGTACCCGACCGAGAACGTGCGCTAGTGCCGCAGTAACCAGTCGCCGAAGAAGATGTAGATCGCGTAGACCGTGCCCTCGCCGATCATGATGCCGAGGAGGAATTTCTTGAAGTTGATCTTGAGCGATCCGCACACGTAGCAGAGGACGTCCGTCGGCAGGAACAGGAAGAAGCTCCAGCCGATGATGATCGGCAGCTCGTAGCGGCCGAGAAGCTCCTTCAATTTGCCGATCTGCCTGGGATATTTCTGCTCGAACAATTCGTCCATGTGCAGCGCTTCGGCGAACCAGTAACAAATGGACGAGGACACCGCGATGCAGGGCAGCGTCAGCGCCAGCATCACCCACGGATCGAAGAACGGCATCGCGATCAACAACGGGAACGTTGCCGGGACCAGCGTGAACGCGCGAAAGGCGCCGATCAGCAGGTAGGTGGTGACCGCGACCCAGAACGACGCCGACAGGGCGTCGCGCATCTCGGCCTGCACGGCCTCACGCTTGAAGAAGTAGAGGTAGAGCGCGCCGATCGCGACCAGGATCCAGAGAGCGAAGAGGCAATAGCGGAGCTTCTTGCTGTGCAACTCCGTCAAACAGCCTCTTCCTCGCCGACGTGGATCTGGTGCTCGAGCCGCGCAAAGCCCTCCTGCGCGTCCGGTTCGGGCGCGAGCAGCGACGCGATGATGCCGACGGCAAATGACAGCGGAATGGTGAAGAGCCCCGGATTCCTATACGGAAAATAGGCCGTCGAATGTTTCAGGAGATCGACCTGGATCGTCGGCGACAGGTAGATCAGGATGAGCGTCGAGAACGTGCCGAACAGGATCGACGCCTGCGCGCCGCGGGTCGTGAAGTTCCGCCAGAACATCGACATGACCAGGGCCGGGAAGTTCGCGCTGGCTGCGATGGCGAACGCGAGTCCAACCATGAACGCCACGTTCTGGCCCTTGAAGGCGATGCCGAGCGCGATCGACAGCAGCGCCAGCAGGATCGTCGCGCCGCGGGCGACCCGCAACTCTTCCTTGTCGCCGGCCTTGCCGCCGCGGAACACGTGCACGTAAATGTCGTGCGACAGCGCGGCCGCACCGGCCAGTGTCAGGCCGGCGACGACCGCCAGAATCGTGGCAAAGGCGACCGCGGAGATGAAACCGAGAAACGCCTGCCCCCCGACCACTTCAGCCAGGAGCGGCGCCGCCATGTTGCCGCCGGCATCGACGCCGCGAATCGCCGGCTGGCCGACCAGGACCATGGCGCCAAAGCCCAGGATGAACGTCAGGAGGTAAAACGCGCCGATGACGGCCGTTGCGTAGGCGACGGAGACGCGTGCGGTCTTCGCATCCGGCACGGTATAAAAGCGCATCAGGATGTGCGGCAGGCCCGCGGTGCCGAACATCAACGCCAGGCCCAGCGAGATGCCGTCAACCGGATCCGAAACGAAGCGACCCGGTGCCAATACGCCTTCGCCGTACTGGCGCGTCGCCTCGGTAAACAGCGCCAGCGGGTTGAACGAGAACTTCAGCAGCACCAGCATCGCCAGCATGAACGCGCCAGTCAGCAGCAGCACCGCCTTGACGATCTGCACCCACGTCGTCGCGATCATGCCGCCGAACAGCACGTAGGCGAGCATCACGAGCCCGACGATGACCACCGCGATCTCGTAGTTGAGGCCGAACAGCAACCGGATCAGGTTGCCGGCGCCGACCATCTGCGCGATCAGGTAGAAGGCCACCACGGCGAGACTGCCCGCCGCCGACGCCACCCGCACGGGGACTTGCCGCAGCCGGAAGGCGACGACGTCGCTGAATGTGAACTTGCCGAGGTTGCGCAGCGGTTCGGCAATGAGGCACACGACCACTGGCCACCCGACCAGGAAGCCGATCGAATAGATCAGCCCGTCGAATCCGGATAGCGCTACCAGTCCCGCGATGCCAAGAAAGCTGGCCGCGCTCATGTAGTCGCCCGCCAGCGCCAGTCCGTTCTGCCAGGCGGTGATCGAGCGCCCGGCGGCGTAAAAGTCCTTGGTGCTGCGGGTCCGGCGCGCCGCAAACCACGTAATGCCCAGCGACAGCGTAATGAAGATCGCGAAGCCGGCCATCGCGACGATGTTGGGTTCGCCGCTTTGCATCAGCGTGCCGCCTGCCGCGAGAGGCGTTCGGCCGCGACGTGACTGTCGTAGTGCGTGTTGGTCCAGCGGACGTACACCATGATCAGCGCCCATGCCGTCAGGATCAGCAGGACGCCGAGCAGGATGCCGAGGCTCAGGCCGGGCATCAGGATGGTGCCAAGCAACGGCTTGTTGAAGGCGATCAGCAGGATGAAGCCGACGTAGACCAGCGTCATCGCGGCGGTCAGCAGGAGCGCAAGGCGCCAGCGGGCGGCGGCGACGCGCGTCAGGTGAACGTGAGTGTCACTCATGCGCTCGACATCCTATCAGCAGGCCGCTCCCGGCCTTCAGCTATCAGCGCCCGGTTGCCGGGAGATGCGAATTCTCTATGGCTGGAAGCTGAGAGCCGAAAGCCGAAAGCTGATATAGTCCGCGCCATTCATAGGTTCACTCGCATCGGCGAGTGCGCGCAGGGCACGGCTTTATCGTTCGTCGGCTCGGTTGTCTTGACCCGTCAGCTGCCCCTCTTTGGCAGGAATGGAGTGAAGCTATGCGCGTGCGATCGGCCCTCCTGGCCCTCTTTTTCCTGATAGCACTGTTCGTCCCACAGGCATTCGCTCAGCAAGGCAGCATCGTCGGCACCGCCGTCGACGACACCAAAGCGGCGCTGCCGGGCGTGAACGTCACCGCGACCGACCAGGACACGGGTCGGGTACTCACGGCGGTGACCAATGAACGAGGCGAATATCGCCTCGTCAACGTGCCGCCTGGGAAATACACGCTCCAGGCCGAGCTGTCTGGCTTCACGACCGTTTCGTTGCGTGACGTCGAGCTGCTGGTCGGGCAGAACGCGAGGATTCCGCTGTCGCTCAAACTGGCGACGGTCAACGAAACGCTGACCGTGCTCGGAGAGTCACCGCTGGTCGACACCACCTCGTCTCAGGTCGCCGGCAACGTCGATCGCCGGCAGATGGAAGAGCTGCCCGTCCAGGGCCGGAACTGGATGGAACTATCGAAGCTGATCAAGGGCATCACCGCGAACGACGTCGGCAACACCCCCGGCGTCAGCCGCGATGATGACTTCCAGCTGAATCTGGACGGCCAGCAGATCACGCAGAAGATCGCCGGCTCCGGATTCGGCCAGCCGAAGTTCAGCCGCGAGGCGATCGCGGAATTCCAGATCGTCACCAACATGTTCGACATTACCCAGGGCCGGTCGGCGGGCATCCAGGTCCAGGCGATCTCGCGCTCGGGCACCAACGCCATGTCTGGAGCGGTCTACGGCTTCTTCCGCGACGACAGCTTCAACGCCAAGGACGCTGTCGCGAACCGCGTGTTGCCGTACCAGAACCAGCAGCTCGGCGGCGCGTTCGGCGGTCCGATCATCAAGGACAAGACGCACTACTTCGTCTCGTATGAATACGAGCGCGAACCGGGCACGATCTTCACGTCACCGTCGACGCTGCCCGGCCAGAGTTTCACGATTCCGTACAAGAACAGCCAGCAGAGCATCCTCGCGCGCGTGGATCACCAGATGACGGCCAAGGATCGCCTGACGGTGCGCGGATCGAGATGGGACTGGGAGAACCCGTTCGTCCTGGCGTCGGGCGGCCACCCGTCGAACGCGTCGGTGCAGACCAAGGATGCGACCAACATCGGCGGGACGTGGTCGAAGGTGTTGAGCGACTCGAAGGTGCAGGAGGTCCGCGTCGGGTACAACAATTTCGGCTGGACAAATAATCCCCAGCCTGACCAGGACACCATCGAGTACGACTTCGTCGGTCTGATCATCGGCAAGCCCTATAACTTCCCGCAGTTGTTCTACCAGAACAACATTGAAGCTCGCTACGACCTGACCTGGAACACCAACAAGCACGACATCAAGATGGGCGGCGAGTTCATCTACGTCAGCAACACGGGCACCTGGTACATCCAGCAGGTCGGCCGCATGCTGTTCAACTCGAACCCTGCGAATCTCAACGCGCTGTTCCCGAGCAAGGATCCCAGCACCTGGAACATCGCCGGCATCCCATCGTCGACGGTGCGTGAATTCGATCAGAACTTCCACGCCGGCGACTGGACCATCGATATTCCGCGGCCGACGTGGGCGATGTGGATTGGCGACAATTACCGCGTCACCAACAATCTGACCGTCAACTACGGCGTGCGCTGGGACGTCGACTGGGGCGTTGCCTCGCCGCCCGACGTGATCACCAATTCGATCCTGCTGAACAACAACGCGCCCGCCGGCCTCGAAGGCATGAACGGCACGGACTTCGGCTACAAGGAGAACATCCGCGACAACACCAACATCGCGCCGCGCGTGGGCTTTACCTACAACGTCGGCGGCAAGAACGACCTCGTGATTCGCGGCGGCACCGGCCTCTATTACACGACGCCCGTGTCGAACATGACATTCAGCCCGCAGATCTACAGCCAGATGGTGACCGCGGCATTCCTGCCTCCGGCGAGCGGTAACTGCCCCAACGGGTCACTCTTCATGACCAATCCGTCGTGCGGTGTCACCACCTACGAGCAAGCCAAGGCGGCGGCGCCGCCGCAGTCGCCGCGCATCATCAGCCCTGATTACAAGAATCCGTACACGTGGCAGAGCAGCATCGGCTTCCAGAAGCAGATCAACTCGGTGACCGGCTTCGAGGCTGATCTCACGCACTTCAACCAGTACCACGATACGCGCACGATTGACCCGAACCTGTTCTACAACCCAGCGACCGGCTACAACGTGAATCCGGCCGCGGTGAACGGCGTGCCGAACAGGCCGAACCCGGCCTACACGCAGATCGCGTACTTCGTCAGCACCGGCCGTCGCGATCAGACGCAGCTGTCCACAGCGCTCAATCGCCGCTTCAAGAACAATTTCCAGAGCGGTGTGACCTACACCTACATGTTCTCGATGCACGACGACGGCACCATCGGGTATACGGCACCGGGTCAGAACAACCAGTTCGACTATCTGGACGGTGAATACGCGACGTCGACCGACTACCAGCAGCACACGCTGCGCGCCTGGACGTTGTATCGGATGCCGTGGGGCTTCTCGACGAGCGTCTCGTATTTTTACGGCTCCGGTGCGCGATTCCCTGCGGCCATTGCGGCGGCGGTCTACGGCAAGCCCGGCACCAACCGCCTGAACCTGACGGCCGCCGGCGGTCCCACCAATGCGATCGTGATCCCCGAATCGGCCACCCTGGCGAATGGTGATGTGATCGATATCGCGAGCCGGTTCCACGGCCCGTCGACGATTGCTTCAGGAGAGACGATCCCGCGCAATGCGCTTCAAGGCTTGCCGTTGCACAAGGTCGATCTGCGGTTGACGAAAGACATCACGTTGCGCGGGACGACAAAGCTCGCGCTGATCGCCGAGGTGTACAACCTGTTCAACCATCACAATTACGGGAGCTACAACGTCAACCTGAGCTCGACGGCAGCGGCGACCACCGCGCTGTTCGGCCAGCCGCAGCAGAACACCGGTAACGCGTATATTTCGCGGCAAGCCCAGTTTGCGTTCAGACTGAGCTTCTGAAGCTACGGTGCGTAGGGTGCGTAGGGTGCCGGGTGCGTACGGTGCTTTAGTGCCGGTGCTTTAGTGCCGGTGCTTTAGTGCCGGTGCTTTAGTGCCGGTGCCGGTGCCGGTGCCGGTGCCCAGAAGTGCCAGTGCCAGTGTCGGTGCCCGATGCCCGTTCCGGTGCCGGTGCCGGTGGTAGTGCAGGCGTCACCAGCGCACCGCGCACCCTCGGCACTGAAACTCTGCACGCACCCGGCACTGCACGCACCCGGCACTGCACGCACCTGGCACTGTGCGCACCCTGGCACTGTACGCACCTGGCACTGTACGCACCCGGCACCGTACGCACCCGGCACCGTACGCACCCGGCACCGTACGCACCCGGCACCGTACGCACCCGGCACCGTACGCACCCGGCACCGTACGCACCCGGCACCGTACGCACCTTGCTTTATTCGTCCCGGAGCGCCGCGTTGGGATTCAGCGCGGCCGCCCGGCGGGCGGGAATGAATGCTGCGAACGCGGCAATCAGGGTGAACAACACGGCCATCGCCACGAAGGTTGCAGGGTCAGTGGCGGTGACGCCGACCAGCAGGCTGGCCATCACGCGCGTCAGCGCGATTGCGGCGAGCACGCCGAGGACAATGCCGCCGATGCTGAGACGCAGGCCCTGCCCGACGATCAGCGACAGGATGCTGCCCTGGCTGGCGCCGAAGGCCATGCGCACGCCGATTTCTGTGGTTCGCTGCCGCACCGTGGTGGCCAGCACGCCGTAGAGACCGATCATCGCCAGGATTGCCGCGACCACAGCGAAGACCCCGATCAGGATCAATGCGAATCGCGTTGGCGCGATGTGCTCGTCGAGATAGGACTGCCACGTCCGCGGCTCGGTCAGCAGCAGGCGCCGATCCTGCTCGCTGAGCGCGCTTCTCACCGCATTCGCGATCGCTTCCGGATCGCCGCTGGTGCGCACCGCCCACCGGAACGCGCCGCCGAACTGCCCGTAGCCGTCCGGGAAGTACATCGCATCCTCACCGTCATTCATCATCGTCGTATGGCGCTGGTGCTTGACGACGCCGATGACCTCGAAGCTTTCGGCCTCGTTGGTGATGACGCGCGCGAGCATCCGCTGGCCGATGGCGTTGCCGTTCGGGAACAGCTGTGCCGCAATCAGCTCGTCGATGATGATGACGCGCGCCTCGGGCCGGTTGTCGGCATCGCTGAAGGCGCGGCCGGCAACGATGGGCGTCTTCGCAAAAGAGAAGAAGTTGGGCTGGACGAAGTAGGTCGTGGCCTGCTGGAACTTGGCCGGATCCGTGGCAGCCTCGAGCGGGCCGAAGCGTGCGAGCGAATTACCGCCATCGAGCGGAATCGGCCCTGCGGACGACGCATCGACGACGCCGGGAACGGCCTTCAAACGCTCGAGCATCGTTCGCTGGAACGCCTGGCGGCCCTCGACACCCTGGGCGCGATTGTTCTGGATCAGGAACGTGAACACATGCGCGGGATCGAAACCGGGATTGGCGTTCTGCAATGCGATGAACGTGCGAATCATCAGCCCCGAGCCGACGAGCAGGACGAAGGCGAGTGCCACCTCTGCGACGACCGCGCCATCGCGCAGCCAGCGTCCAGAGCCGCCACCAACCAGCCGGCCGCTCGAGCGAAGGACGTCCATCACATCCGGACGCGACGCCTTGATCGCCGGCGCCACACCGAAAATAAGCGCCGCTGCAAATGATGCGATCGCGCTGAAGGCCAGCACCGTGCCGTCCAGCGACACCTGGGTGGCGCGAGGGAGCCCGTCCGGCGAGAGCTGGATCAGCGCATCGATGCCGAATTGCGCGAGCAGCAGGCCGGCGGCACCGCCGATTGCCGCGAGCACGACGCTTTCCGCGATCAACTGACGCACGATCCGCCAGCGGTTGCCGCCGATCGCGGCCCGAACGGCGAGCTCACGCTGACGCGACGAGGCGCGCACCAGCAGCAGATTCGCGACGTTGGCGCAGGCGATCAACAGCACGAAGACGACCGCCCCCATCAGCGCGACAAGCTGTGGCCGCACGTCGGCGACCAGGTCGTCGTGCATTTGCTCGATGCGGAGGTTCATGTTCGAGGTCTGCTTGATCGGAAAGCGCGAACGCAGGTCGGCAGACAGCCGGTCCAGCTCCGATTGCGCCTGGTCGAACGAGACGCCCGGCTTCAACCGCGCGACGACGCGCAGCGAGACGTTGTTGCGCGATCCGCTCTCGTAATTGACGCGGCTCGCCACCAGGATGTCGGGGCGCGGATCGACGTTGGTGCCGGGCGGGAACAGGATCTCGAATCGCGGCGCGAGCACGCCGACGATGTCCGCGCGACCGTTGCCGAACGGAATCGACTGCCCGACGATCGATTCGTTGCCGCCAAATCGGCGCTGCCAGAACTCGTAGCTGATGATGGCACCATTAGGAAGCGGCGGAGGCGGCGGCGCCGCCGGGGCCGCCGCAGCCGGTGCGCCCGTCGCGCCCGTAGGAGGCGTAGCCTGCGGTGGTGGCGGCTGCGGAGTGCCGTCCTCTTCAACGAAGTCGCGACCGATCTGGATGCGATGTCCAAGCAGGCTGAAGAAGTTGGTGGTGACCGCCCCACCGGAGACCTGTTCCGCCTCGCCCTGTCCGTCGCCGCCGACCGTTGGCCGGAACGAGGTGATCGCGGCAAACCCCTCGAAAAGCGTCGTGTCCTTGCGCAGGTCGAAGAAATCACCGGGAGGCAGCGGGAAGTCCACGACGTTGCGATTGCGCAGGTCGGACCACACGGTGCCAAGTCGCGACGCGTTGTTGTAGGGCAGCGGCCGCAGCAGCACGGCATTGACGACGCTGAAAATCGCTGACGTGGCGCCGATGCCGAGCGCGATGGTCAGAACCGCGGTGATGGCAAAGGCCGGCTGACGCTTCAGGCTTCGAAACGCAAAGAGAACATCGCGCAACACGGATTCCATGAAATCTCCACGAACTCGGTAGGCATGTTCCATGCCCAGGCCGCGACGCCCAAAACGGGCCCAAAGTTGGACTGATGGTTGACGAGCTGCTCGACGCTGGGGTGAGAGATGTCCGGATCTGAACAGCGTACCGAGCGCGCTGCGGCCCCCACGTCTTGACATCAGTCTGACAAAACGTAAGATATGCCCTCATGACCGACCCACGATTGCCATCGATGTCGCGCACGGAGTCGCTCGTCATGGACCTGCTGCGCGACGGTGACCGCTACGGACTGGAACTCGTCGACGCCTCCAACGGCACGCTCAAGCGCGGCTCCGTTTACGTGATCCTGGCGCGCATGGAAGAGAAGGGCTTCGTCGATTCCCGCCAGGAGGTCCGGCCGGTGCGGGAAGGCGGCGCGCCGCGGCGGCTGTATCGCGCCACCGACTACGGCCTCAAGGTTCACGATGCGTTCGCGCTTCTCAGCGAAGCGCTGGCGCTCAAGCCCGCGGAGGCCCGATGAGCTTCGAATCGAAAGTCACCGCGTTTTCGTCGCGCTTCCTGTCGGACCGCAGCTACGAATTGATCGTCGCTCCGGCGCTGGCGGACCTCGAATTCGAATCGGCTGAGCCGGGCGGCGGCAATCGACTGGCGGTGGTGCGCGCGGTCGCTGGTGCGATGCGCATGGAAGTGGCCCATCACGCCGGCTTCGTCCTGCTGCTGACCCTGGTGCCGGCCTGTTACTACTTCGTCCTGATTGCGGTGTGCTTCGACTTTTTCTCGGGCGCGATGACCCGCGACGGGGTGATGCTGAGCATCGTCCGGGTCACGGTGCCGCTGCTCGTGATGTCCCTGGTGCTCGTGATGGTTTGCTTCTGGCCGGAACGGCGCCTGACCGGCTCCACCGAGTAGCGGCATGCCCGATCTTCGCGCGACGCGCCTATCCAAGCACTACTCGGGACTGCGCGTCGTTCGTGACGTCAATGTCATGATCCGCCCTGGCGAGATCGTCGGCTACCTGGGGCCCAACGGTTCCGGGAAGACGACCACGGCGCGCATGCTGGCAGGTCTCCTGGAACCATCGAGCGGCATCGTCGAATACGACGGCCGCGACATTCGCAACGCTCCGCTCGCATTCCGCCGGCTGCTGGGCTACGTGCCGGAAGAGCCGTACCTGTATCCGTTCCTGAGCGGCCGCGAGTATCTGCAGCTGGTCGGACGCTTGCGGGACGTGTCCGAGGCCGTTCTCGCGGCGAAGATCGATCGCTTCCTCTATCTCTTCGGCTTGAGCGCCGCAGGCGATCAGAGCATCGCGTCGTATTCGAAGGGCATGCGGCAGAAAATCGTCATCTCGGCGGCGCTGCTGCACGACCCCGCCGTCGTGATCTTCGACGAGCCCGAAACCGGCCTCGACGTGGCGACCACGCTGATGCTGCGGCATCTGGTTCGGACCCTGGCGGCGCGCGGCAAGGCGATCCTCTACAGCTCGCACATTCTCGAAGTCGTCGAACGCGTCTGCGACCGCGTCATCGTGCTGCACCAGGGCGAGGTCGTGGCGGACGATTCGATCGAGCGCCTGCGCACCCTGATGTCGCGCTCCTCCCTCGAAGGCGTCTTCTCGCAACTGGTGATCCGTGAGAATCCCGAGACGCTGGCCCGCGATATCGCGGACGTGTCGTCTCTGAGCGCGTGAACATGAGCGAACTCCATCGTCCGAGCGCCTACGTGTTGATGACGAAGCTGTTCCTTCGCCAGTTTCTCGAGAACGACCTGGTCTCGCCGGATTCGGATCGCTCGCAGCTCCTTGCTGTCGTCGGGGCGTCGGTGATCTCGCTGACGTTGTTCATCAGCGTGTTCCTGTCGGCGCCATATGCGATGTCGATCCTGGGGCCCGGCCAGGCGGCGATCGTGACCCTCAACGACAAGTTCTTCTACGTCACCATGGCGATGCTGGTGGCGGCGCTCGTGGCCGCATCGCAGTGGGATGCCCTTGCCGTCGATCTGCGCGACGCCGCGATCCTCGACCCGCTGCCGGTGCGCGCTGGTACCGTTCGCCGGTCGAAGGTCACGGCGGTGGCCATCCTCGGCGCGTGCGTGGCGCTGGCGATGAACGCATTCCCGACGTTCGTGTTTCCCTGGATGCTGTCGTTCAGTCTGCGGCAACTGACCGTGTGGCAATTGTGGCCGATGATGCTGACGCACCTGACCATCACGGTGATGTCCGCGGTGTTCGGGTATCTCTCGGTAATCGCCGTGCGAGAGTCAATCAGCGCGGTGCTGGGGCCGGCACGGTTCGCTCGAGTCTCGCCGTGGTGCCAGATGGCTGCCATCGTGGCGTTGGGGAGCGCACTGCTGCTGATGCCGACCGCATCGACGCGGATCGCCGAGCGCGGCTTCAGCGGCTGGCGCGAGCATTCGCCGCCGATGGCGTTTGTCGGCGCCTACGAGGTGATGTCGCGCGGCGTGATCGCCGACCTGCCGTTGCGGCGCATGCACCCTCGCGTTGCCGAACGCAACCGCCGCAACGCGGCGTTGTATGAATCGCGCCGGCCGTTATTTCCCGCGCTGGCCCGGCGCGCGGTGAGCATGCTGGCGATTGTGACGGTGGTCGCCGCCCTTGCGACGGTCCTGACTTCTCTCCGATCGCAGGCGCTCGGCGCCGTTCCGGCACAACGCCGCGGCCGCCGCTGGCCGATTGGCGCGCGACTGGTCCAGGCGCTGGTGGCACGCACGCCGGCGTCGCGTGCGGGCTTCTACTTCGCGCTGGCGGCGCTGTGGCGCAATAAAGCGCATCGGCTCACCGTGGCCGGAGCGGTCGCGGTCGGCCTGGCAATGGCGATGGTCACCCTGTCACGCTCCAATACGGAGCCAGGCGCGGGCCCGTCGCCGGGCATTCTGGCGATTCAGCCGCTGCTGTACGGCGCATTGCTCGTGGGGTTCCGTCACGCAATTCGAGTACCGGCGGAACTGCGCGCAAATTGGGCGACGCAGCTGGCGTGGCAGGGGCATGCGCGGTCGTTTGCCGGCGGGGTGCAATGGGCGGCGTTCGCCACGCTGGTGTTGCCGGTGCTGCTCGCAGTCATGCCGGTGGTTGCGGTAGTGGCCGGATGGCAGGCAGCCGGGATCCACGCGCTGCTTGGCGTGGTGGGATCGGTGATCTTTCTCGATGTCTTGATGGTCGGCTACGACAAGGTGCCGTTCCTGTGTTCGTACGTCCCCGGCACCAACGGCAAGGCCACGGTGCCGCTTCTCGCCATCGCGTTCCTGCTCGGCGCGTCCTTCTTCGCACGCGTGGAACTGTCGATCGTGAGCGGGGCCAGTCCTTCGACCGGCATAGCGATCCTGGCCGTTGCGCTGATCGCGAGCCGCTGGCAATCCATCGCCCGGCCTCGGGCGGCTGAGATCGATTTCAACGAATCGTCGCCGGCGTTTCACACGTTGGGACTGCATAACTAGAAAAGGGTTCTGCACGGCGGTTCTGCACGACCGTTCTGCACGATCGTTCTGCACAATCGTTCTCCACGATCGTTCTGCACGATCGTTCCGCACGTCGGTTCCAGGCGGTGGGTTCGAAGGTTTGGACCTTCCGTACACACAAAGGGCCGGCACCCTTCGGCACCGGCCCTAGAACTTTCGTGTAGAACCCCCGTGTAGAACCCTCGTGTAGAACCCTCGTGGGGAACCCTCGTGGGGAACCCTCGTGGGGAACCCTCGTGGGGAACCTGCGTCGGCTTAGTGCGTTACCTGATCCTGCTTGTTCGCCTTCTTCAGACCCTGGATCTGGAGGATCGGCGCGCCCGGCTGCTCCTTGAGTACTTCCTTGCGATAGAGCGCTTCCATCTCTGCGTGATGGCGCAACTCTTCCGGGGTCATGTCCTTCTTCTTGCGCGCGGCGATCTTTTCTTCGCGCGAGTTCTTGGCGATGCCCAGGAGATCGAGGTCGGTCTGCGCGCCGGCGGCTACCGCTTCGGCATTCAGCTTCAGCGAGTGCTGCGTTGACGACAACGGCACGGCCTTGTTGCCGGCGAAGATTTCATGACGCCCGTGCTCCTCGTACCACTTAGTGAGCGTAGCGGTCATGTGCATCTTCTCGATGATGTTCCGCCAGCCGATGCCCGTGTTGTAGGCGCAGAAGGAGATTTCACCCATCTGCGTCGCATACGGAATGATGCACATCTCGGTGCGGCGGAAGTCGTAGTTGAAGAGATCCTGGAACCACATGCCGGCAATGAACAGGAAGTTCCAGCGATCGGCGCGCCGCTTGTCGATGTCGGCCTTGGTGCGATCGCCGGTGACCTTGCCGTAGTCGCGCCCGGTCGCGCCGAAGGTCTTGTCGAACTTCTTCAACAGGTCGCTCAGCTTGAAGTGGGTCGGCGACTTGAACGAATCGTAGTTGCGAGCCAGCGCCAGCGCCATGCCGGTCACCGTCAGGAACCGGCCGCGCGCGGCGTCGGTGACCTGCGCCACGTCCCTGGCCAGCCGTTCCGCATTCACAAAAGCCGTGAACGGAACCGCTTCCTTGGTTTCCTTGTCGATCATCACGGCCATGCCGATGCCGCAATTCGGGTGGCAGCCGCAGGTCAGGTTGCCCCACTCCTGATCCGGGCCCTTGGCGACGTCGGCCCAGTCGGTGAACGTGCCCATGAACGAGATCGGGAACCAGTCGCGAACCGGCTCGCCGAGACCCGTCTGGTTCTTCACGTCATGCGCCAGGTGCGACAGCGTGTAGCGCTGCGCCGCACGGCGTTCCGGCGTCACCTCTTCATCGCGGCCGGTAAAGCTGACCGGCTGGAACGACAGGAAGTTGATCTTCTTCGGGTTGTCGAGCGCGAACTCGACGACGCGGCCAACCTGTTCGTTGTTGACGCCGTTGACGATGGTGATGACCGGGACGATGTCGACGCCGGCGGTGTGCAGGTTTTCGATCGCGCGCAGCTTGACGTCGAACAGGTTGCCGACGCGGCGGTGCGAGTTGGCCGCGTTACCGATGCCGTCGAACTGCAGGTAGGCGTAGCGAAGGCCCGCATCTGCGGCCGCCTTGGCGAAATCCAGGCTCTTGGCGAACTCGATGCCGTTGGTCGCGGCCTGTACCGAGTTGTAGCCGACCTTGCGCGCGTAGCGGACCGCGTCGAGGAAGTACGGCGACAGCGTCGGCTCACCGCCGGAGAACTGCACCGACATCTGGCGCTTCGGCTTGATGGTGATGGCGTTGTCCAGCACCGTCTTGATGTCGTCCCACGTGAGCTCGTGGACGAAACCCACCTGGTTCGCGTCCATGAAGCACGGGTCGCACATCATGTTGCAGCGGTTGGTGAGGTCGACCGTGAGCACCGAGCCGCGGCCGTGCTTGATCGTGCTGCTGCCGTGGTTGTGGAGCTTCTCGTCGTTGTGCGCGCGGATGTCGCGGCCCGGGAACACCTCTTCGAGGTGCTTGAAGAAGGCCGTGTCGATCGCCATCGTGTCTTCGAAGTGCCCGTGAAGCGGGCAGTCCTTGACCATGACGATCTTGCCGTCCTTTTCGGTGATGGTCGCCTTGATTTCGCCGACCTTCTCGTTGAGCAGCGTCTCGAGCGGCCGCGTGCCATCGAGGATCGCCTGGCGCGCTTCGCGCACGCAGGTCGGGCACAGCGAATCGGTCTGGCGCGGCCAACCCAGTGGTGGCTTCGTCTTCTCGTGCGATTTCAACAGCGGCTTGTCCGACCACTTGGGCGTCATCGACGGGTTCGGACTGATCTTGTTCAGCTGCGAGAACACCTGCCAGATGCCATTGGCGGCGATGGACAGGCCCTTCTCGGCGTATTTGATTGGCGCGTGCATGTGTGACGCTCTCCTTCTAAGTACTTGTCTGGCGGTATTTTACGGAGATTATTGACGTTCTTGCACAGAAGTCGGGGAGCGGGCCGGAACGGCGGGTGATTGGGCAGCAGGCGCAGCTGAACGGTCAATGCCGATAAAAACAGTCGGAATTGGGCCGATCCACGTGAACTCGTATATTCTCGGCGCGATGCGTCGCGTTCTGTTTTCGTTATGCTTGGCGGCCGCCTGGTTCGGGTCTGCCGCGGCGCAGCGCGGCCCTGCTCCCCAGGATCCGCTCGCGCTGACCAACGCCGCCGTTCTCAACGTCCGCACGGGAACAGTCCAGCGGGACCAGACGGTGACCCTGCGTGGCGGTCGCATCGAATCGATCGGTCCAGGCGCTCCCGCAGCCGGCACGCGCGTGTTCGATCTCCACGGACGCTTTGTCTTACCGGGATTGATCGATGCGCACGTGCACATCACGTCGCTGCCGCAACTGCGCGCCGCGCTCGAGAGCGGCGTGACAACGGTCCGGAGCGCGGGTGTGTCGAATTTCGTGGACGTCGGCATGCGCGATCTCGTCACGAAGGGCTTCGTCACCGGGCCGGACGTGCTCGCCGCCGGTTATCACGTGCGGCCGTCCGTCGCGCCCGAGATGTTCATCGACTTTCCCGAGCTTGGTGACCTTCTGGGCAGCGGCATGAGCAACGGTGACGCGATTCGCCGCGCCGTCCGCGCCAACCTGTCGAAGGGCGTCGACTGGATCAAGGTGCTCGCGACCGAGCGCGCCGGCACGCCGGACACCGATCCCCGCAAGCAGGTCTACTCGCAGGAGGAACTGCGCATCCTCGTCACTGAGGCGGCGACGAAGAACATTCCCGTGATGGCGCACGCGCACGGCGCCGAGGGTGCGGACGCGGCGGTGCGCGCGGGCGTTCGCAGCATCGAGCACGGCACCTACCTCACAGATGAGACGCTGCAGTTGATGGCGAAGCAGGGCACCTTCTTCGATCCCACCGCCGATATCGTCAACGATCTTTCGGAGGCCGGCGGCGACTACGACAATGCCGGTTTGAAGCGGCGCGGCGAGATGATGCGTCCAATCCTCAAGGCGGCGATCGCGAAGGCGCTCAAATACGGCGTCAAGATTGTCGCCGGGTCGGACACCGGCTACGGTCCCAACAGTGTGGCGAGAGTATCCAGGGAGGCGGGAGAACTCGTGGCGGCGGGCCTGTCGCCGCTGCAAGCGGTCCAGGCCGCCACCATCGTCAATGCGGAGCTCTTGCGCATCGACAAGCAGACGGGCGCGGTCGAAGCCGGCTACGAAGCCGACCTGCTGATCGTCGATGGTAACCCCCTGGACAACATTCGCGTGCTGCTCGACCCGTTGCTGGTCATCAGCAACGGGCGCATCGGCCTTGATCGATTGTCATTTGGAAAGTGATGAGGAGACAGCTATGAAAAGAATCGCGGCCTTGTGCTTGTGTATCGTGCTCGCGCCGGTGGCGGCGTGGGCTCAAGGGGAACAGCATCAACACGCCGGCATGGCGCCGAAGGATATCGGCACCGTCAATTTCGAAACGTCCTGCGCGCCGGCGACGAAGGCCAAGTTCAACGAGGCCGTCGCGCTCCTGCACTCGTTCTGGTTCGCCGAATCGCGCGCCATCTTCGAGTCGGTCCTCAAGGACGACCCCAATTGCGCGATGTCGTACTGGGGCATCGCGTTGACGCACTGGGGCAACCCGTTCGCCGGACAGCGCACGCCGCAGACCATCGCGGTAGGCAAAGCCGCGATCGACAAAGGACTGTCCACTGGGTCGCCGACCACGCGCGAAAAGGGCTATCTGGATGCGGTGGCGATCCTGTTTTCGAGCAACGACGTGACCACGCAGCGCCAGCGCGTGCTGGACTACGAAAAGGCCATGGGCCGCACGTCGGTCGCCAACAAGGCCGACATGGAAGCGCGGATCTTCTGGGCGCTCTCGGTCGCGCAAGCAGCCTCACCGACCGACAAGACCTATTCGCGTCAGCTGCAGGCGGCGGAAATGCTCGAGCCGCTGTACAAGCAGAACCCGAATCACCCCGGCCTGGCGCACTACATCATTCACGCCTACGACGTGCCGGCTCTGGCGCCGAAGGCGCTGCCGGCCGCGCGCGCCTACGCGGACATCGCGCCGGTCGTGCCGCACGCGCTCCACATGCCGTCCCACACCTTCACCCGCGTGGGGTTCTGGAAAGAGTCCGTCACCACCAACACACGGTCGGCGACCGAGGCGGAGAAGACCAACGGCATCGGCGAGGCGATGCATGCCCGCGACTACATGACCTACGCCTACTTGCAGATGGGTATGGATACGCAGGCCAAGGAGAATGTCGGCCATGCGACGCGGCTGGCGGCGATGGCGACCGGCACGCAGGGCGCAGCCGGCGCCGGCCCGAACACCTTTGCGCTGGCTGCCATTCCCGCGCGCTACGCGATGGAGCGGCAGCAGTGGGCTGAGGCGATGGCGCTCCAGCCGAACGCGGCTCCAGGCACGCCGTATACCGAAGCGATCACCTACTTCGTGCGCGCGATCGGCGCGTCTCGCGCCGGCAAGCCGGAAGCCGCGACCGCAGACATTGCCAAGCTCGCCGCCCTCCGCGATCGCGAGATGGAGATGAAGGACGAGTACTGGGCGAGCCAGGTCGACATTCAGCGCCGCGGCGCGGACGCGTGGCAGATGTTCGCGCAGAACCGCAGGGCGCCGGCGATCGCGCAAATGCGTGAAACCGCCGACATGGAAGATCTCACGGACAAGGCCGCCGTGACGCCCGGACCGATCGCGCCGGCTCGCGAGATGCTCGGCTACATGCTGCTCGAGAACGGACAGCCGAAAGAAGCGCTGGTGGAGTTCGAGGCGGTGATGAAGAAGGAACCGAATCGCTTCCTTGCGATCTACGGTGCCGCCAAGTCCGCCGAAGCGACCAAGCAGACGGCGAAGGCGAAGACGCTCTACAAGCAGCTGGCCGACATGTGCAAGGACGCCGGAACGGAGCGTCCAGAACTCGAATACGCGAGGAAGATGGCGAAGTAGGACCGGGTGAGCGCGTGGCGTCCTGACGGGCGCCACGCGCGCGACCTTTGAGCGAGCGGAGCTAGGCCGTCCTGCGAAGAATCGCGGAAACGGGGGCAGCTCGCGAGACCCGCCGGCGAGAGAAGTACACGCGCGCCGCGGCGTACACCGCCGACACCGCGACGTGATCCCAGGTCAGGCGCGCGCTCGACAGCGAATGCAGCGCGCCGTCGAATGCGAAGATCAAGCACACGAGTACGCCGACCTCCGCGCAGATCGCGAGGATCATCCACTTCATTTGAATTGTCCTTGTTACCGGCGGCGGGAGCCGGCCAGTGAGCCGGATCTTGCCACAGCTTTACTCAGCGCGATCGGTGATTCGTCATCACGAATTGCGTCAGGCGAGCCATGGCGTCGGCGATTGTTGCCTGTGTGGATGCGAAACATACACGGATGTAGCCTTCGCCATCACGGCCGAAGGCCGCGCCGGGCGCCAGCGCAAGACCCGTCTCGCGAATCAGCGCGGCCGTAAACGCCGTGGAGTCGGATGCGGCGTCGAATTTCGGAAAAGCGTAGAACGCACCCTGCGGATTCGGCAGCGAGACGCCCGGCAGCACTTCGAGAGCGGCCTTCACCTGGTCGCGCCGCTCGGCATAGTGCCTCCGCAAGGCTTCGATATACGACTCGCCCTGGCGCAGCGCCGCGATGCCGGCTTGCTGCACCATCGCCGCCGGATTCGACGTCACGAACTCCACCGCCTTGTACATCGCCTTGATGGTGCGTGGGCTGCCTTGCGCCCAACCCAGTCGCCAGCCGGTCATGTTGTAGGTTTTCGAGAAGCTGTTCACCACTATCAAGCGATCGCGATTCGCGACGACTCGCGCGAACGAAGGGGCGACGGGCGGCGCCACCTGAAGCGGCGGAACCTGTAGCGACGAACCTTTAGGTTCGTCGACACTCTCATGGACCAGCCGTTCGTACACCTCATCCGCGAGGATGACGAGGTCGTGCAGCTCGGCCAATTCCGCGAGCGCCCGTTGTTCGTCCTCGCTGATCACCCAGCCGGTCGGATTCGACGGACTGTTGACGATGAGCATCCGCGTGTTGGCGTCGATGGCGGTGCGGATGCGTTCGAGGTCCAGTGCGAACTGATGGTCGCGCATCGACAGCGCCACCGGCCGCGGTTCGGCACCGGACATGATCGCGACGTTCGAATAGATCGCGTAGGCCGGCGATACGATGACGACGTTGTCTCCCCGGCCCAGGAACGCGCGCATCGCCGCATAAATCGCCAGCGTCCCGCCCACGGTCGCCATGATCTCCGGCACGTCGTAGCGAACCTGGTGGAGCTCGAACACCTTCTCGGCGATGGCCTCGCGCAACTCCCGGTAGCCGGCGGTATGGGTGTAGAAGGTGTGGCCTTCGGCCATCGCCCGCGTCGCCGCGTCGCAGATGAATCCCGGCGTGGTCATGTCCGACTCGCCGTAACAGAGCTTCAGCGATCCCGGCATGGCTTCCGCGATCGTTGCGATCTGGACCATGGGGGATTCCGCAACATTCAGGATTTCTTCACGAAGCTTCACGTCGGAATTCTAGCCGCCGTTGCGATAATGACGGCCATGATTCGACTGTGCAGCGACCAGGATTTCGACGCGATGTTCGCGGTGATCAACGACGGGGCCCAGGCATACCGCGGCCAGATTCCCGACGACTGCTGGCACGAGCCGTACATGCCGCGAGAGGAACTGCGCAACGACATCGCCGCCGGCGTGCGGTTCTGGGGCGAGTTCGACGGCGATGAATTGCGCGCCGTCATGGGCATCCAGGACGTCAAGGATGTGGCGCTGATTCGGCACGCCTATACGCGCACCGCGGCGCAGGGGAAGGGCAGCGGCGGACGGCTGCTCGCTCATCTGGTTTCGCTGACCGAACGGCCGATCCTGATCGGCACGTGGACGTCGGCGACCTGGGCGATTCGTTTCTACCAGGCCCGCGGCTTCACGCTGGTCGATCCCGAAGAGAAGTTGCGGCTGCTGCAAACGTATTGGACCGTCTCCGAGCGGCAGATTGCCGAATCGGTCGTGCTTCGAAACCGCGTCGCCGCCTCATGAAGACTCGCCTGGCGTCAGTCGACGCGTTGCGCGGGACCGTGATGATCGTGATGGCGCTCGATCACGTCCGCGATTTCATCCACCGCGGGGCGATGTCAGGCTCACCGACCGACCTGGCCACGACCACGCCGATCCTGTTCCTGACCCGATGGGTGACGCACTTCTGCGCGCCGGTGTTCATGCTGACGGCGGGCCTCGGCGCGTATTTCTACTGGCAGCGGAGCAGATCGGCTGGGGTCGCAGTCCACACAGGTAAGCGGCGCCTGTCGCAGTTCCTGGTCACCCGCGGCCTCTGGCTCATCGTCCTCGAGTTGACGCTGATGCAGTTCGCCTACAACTTCAACCTGGCATCCACGAACCCGATCTTCCTGCTGGTGCTGTACGTGCTCGGCGCCTGCATGATCGTCCTGGCCGCGCTGGTCTGGCTGCCGATCAACGTGCTGGCGATCGTGAGTCTTGCCACGGTCGTCTTGCACAACACGCTCGACCCGATTCGCGCGCAGTCGCTGGGGAGCTTCGCGCCGGTGTGGACCCTGCTGCACCAGGTCGGTGCGATCCCGTTCGCCGGCCGCATCTTCATCGCGCCGTACTCGTTGATTCCGTGGTTCGCGGTGATGGCCCTGGGCTTTTGCCTGGGGCCTCTGTTCACGACGGCGCCGGAGGCTCGGCGACAGCATCTCCTGCGCGTCGGCGTGGCGATGACGGTGGCTTTCGTGGCGTTGAGGGCCGCGAACATCTACGGCGATCCGGCACGCTGGTCGCCGCAGGCATCACCGGTCATGACGCTGGTGTCGTTTCTGAACGTCACGAAGTACCCGCCTTCACTGTCGTTCCTGTTGATGACGCTCGGCCCGGCTCTGATCCTGCTGTCACGGTTCGATTCGATCTCGTTTACGCGGACCAACCCGCTGATCGTGTTTGGACGCGTGCCGTTGTTCTATTTCGTGTTGCATTTCTTCGCGGCCCATCTTGCCGCGGTGATTCTGGCTCTGGTGACGTACGGAACATCGGCGTTCGCGTTCATGTGGCAGCCGGTCCCGTCGATGGGCGGGCCGGCGAAGGCGTTTCCCGCCGATTTCGGATATCCGCTGTGGGTGGCGTATGCCGTGTGGATTGCGATCGTCGTGCTGCTGTATCCGGTGTGCCGCTGGTTCGCGGGCGTCAAGGAACGTCGCCGTGAATGGTGGTTGTCGTATCTCTGAGTGCCGGCGCGCACGCGGTGAGGCGTCTCTCGTCGTGATACCGCGCGCCGGCGTTAACGCTGCAACAGCATCGCTCCGGCAATCTCGCGCGTGATCTTCGCGGCCACCGATGCCGTCACACCGCCGAGATCCTGCGCGGGATTGAACTCGACGACGTCGGCGCCGACGACCGGGCCGCCCAGCGCGTGAATCATCGCGATCACGTCGCGGACCGATAAGCCTCCCGGCTCGCGATGCGACACCCCTGGAGCAAAGGCGGGATCGATGCCGTCGATATCGAGCGATACGTAGACGGGTCCCGACACCGACGGCCGCGCGCCGCCGGCGAAATGCTGCATCTCGATCGTGTCGACGTTGAATTTCCGGATCTGGTCACGTTGATGCGGCGTCAGCGTGCGGATGCCGACCTGCACCAGCCGCTCGCACAAGCCTTCTTCCATGATCCGCGCGAAGGGGCACGCGTGCGAAAAGCGGTCGCCCTCGAACTCGTCGTACAAATCGCCGTGCGCGTCGATGTGCAGAATGGTGAGGGAGCGCTGCTGCTTCGCGATGGCGCGCAGGATCGGATACGTAATCGAATGGTCGCCGCCGAGCGCGATGGGTGCGAAGTCATTTGCGAGCGCCTGCTGGATGCCCGCCTGGATCTGCACCCGGGCGGTAGCGGGATCTTCGCCGAGGTCGAGGTCGCCGGCGTCGGATAACAGCGTCAAGTCGGCGCCGCGCTCGGTGAAGGCGTTGCCGGCTGGCGAGCGGAGTGCGGTGCGAATCAACGGAGGAGCGGCGGCCGCGCCGCGCAGAAACGACGAACTGGCGTCGTAAGGAACGCCGAGCAGGGTAGGACGCGCCACTAGTTGACCCGGACTCGCAATCCAATGCCCGCACGCAAGACATTGGGCCAGACACCCAGATATTGCCGGCTCTCCAGCCCGGGGACATACACGTAGCGCACGACGGCGAGAAGCGAAGCGCGCGCGCTGAAGGTGTGCACCATGTCGATACCCCCGGTTAGCACCAGCGCCGTGCGGCTTTCGCCAGGGCGCTCGTCACTGCGATCGTTGCCGTTCACCGCCGGCGAATGCAGGGTCGTGCCGAGTCCGCCAAGGAGTCGGACGCGAGCCCAGGCAGGGCAGTGAACATCGCGCGGGCCACGAGCGGCTTCATGAACCGATCGTGACCACTCACATTCCCGGCGGCGCAAATCTTCCGTCGTTCGCCAGCCAGCCGCCATCCGCGAAAAGGATCGTGCCGGTGACGTAGCTTGCCGCGTCGGACAGCAAGAAAACCGTCGGACCAGCCATCTCTTCCGCTTTGGCCCATCGCTTCATCGGCGTCTTGTCGGCGTAGGCCTTGTACCAATCGGCCTGGGCCTTGATCGGCGCCGTCAGCGGCGTTTCGATTACGCCTGGCCCAACGGCATTGACGCGGACGCCTTTTTCACCCCACTCGGTGGCGGCAGTCCGCACCAGCTGCACGATGCCGGCCTTGGTCATCGAGTAGACCGATTGTCCGGGTTCCGTGACGATCGATCGAATCGACGAGAACAACACGATGCTGCCGGATCGCTGCGCGGTCATCAATTGCCCGGCCGCTTGCAGCACATTGAAGTTGCCGAGCAGGTTCACCTTGACGACGCGTTCGAATTCTTCGGCCGTATAGTTCAAGATCGGCTTGCGCACATTGATCGCGGGTGTGCAGACGACGCCGTCCAGGGTCGTGCGGCCGTTGAGCGATGTGCTGAGGGCGTCGCGCACTGACGTGATCTCGATGATGTCGACGCCGCCGGCGTAGGCTGATCCGCCTGCGTTGGTGATTGCGGCAGCTGTTGCGGCGGCTCCGTCGGCATTAAGGTCGAGACAGATCACGTGTCCGCCCTGCTGTCCAACCCCGATTGCTACCGCTTCACCGATGCCAGAACCCGCGCCAATGACCGCCACTGTCTTGCCGTCTAATCGAAACATGTCACGAACATGATACTCGTCGTCACGGACGTTCCCGGCGGAGCGGCCTGCGGCATTGTGCCTTGGTCCAATAGGCATCGCCGTTCGAGCGGCGGTAGGGTGCGCGTGGAGGGCTCATGGCCAAGCTGATCTCGAGTGTCGTCGTCGGCGTGTTCCTGGCAATCGCCGGCGTGCACGCGCAGGCGCCGGATGTGTCGAAGACTGCGAACCCCGAACTGGTGGGCAGCCTCGCGAAGGAACTGGGTTCCACACCGCAACAGGCTGAAGGTGCTGCGGGCGCGCTCTTCGACGTGGCGAAGAGAGGCCTGCCCGCCGATGACTGGGGCAAGGTGAGCGCCGCCGTACCCGGCATCGACGGACTGCTGAAAGCGGCGCCCGCGGCCGGTGGCGGCGTTGCCGGGAAACTGGGCGGCATGGCCAGTGCGGCAGCGGCGTTCCAGAAACTCGGACTGAAGCCAGAACTGGTCGCGAAGGCTGTTCCGGTCCTGACGCAATACGTCACGAAGTCGGGGGGCGCCGGCGTCGCTTCGCTGTTGGCTGGTGTTTTGAAGTAGACCGCGCGCTGCGCGACAGCGGCGCCGCGCCACGCGCTCGACACGTGACGGCCGTCTCGTGCCGCCACTCACGGTAGGATCTTGCGCATGCCTATCGATCGGGTCCTTGCCGAAGTCGACCGCGCCGCCGACGAGATCGTCGACTTTGCCTCGCGCCTGATTCGCATCCCGACGGTGAACCCGCCAGGCGACGAATACGAGACCTGCGCCAATGTGATCGGCGATCAGTTGCGCGCGCACGGGCTCGACGTGCAGCTGCTGCCGGCCGTTGGCAGGGTCGAACACACACCGCAGCACCCGCGAATCAACGTCATCGGGAGGCGCGCCGGCGCACGGGACGTTCCGGCGATTCACCTGAACGGCCACTTCGACGTGGTGCCTGCCGGCCATGGCTGGACGCGCGATCCGTTCGGCGGCGAAATCGCGGGCAGCCGCTTATATGGCCGCGGCTCGTGCGACATGAAGGCGGGACTGGCCGCGGCGGTGTTCGCGGTTGAGGCGATCCAGCGGGCCGGCATCACGCTCGCGTCGCCGGTCGAGATCAGCGGGACCGTTGACGAAGAGAGCGGCGGTTTCGCCGGTGTCGCATGGCTCGCGGAGAACCGGTTTCTGTCGCGTGAACGCACCAAGGCGGTGATCATTCCGGAGCCCTTCGGCGTCGATCGGGTGTGCGTCGGCCATCGCGGCGTGTATTGGTTCGAGGTCGTGGCGCAGGGCCGGATTGCACATGGCAGCATGCCGTATCTGGGCGTCAGCGCGATCGAAGGCATGTCGCACTTTCTCGACCTGGTTCGCGACGAGCTCGGCCCCGCACTCTTCGAGCGAGTGACGAACATGCCCGTCGTGCCCGAAGGATCGCGGCACGCCACGATCAACATCAACGGCATCGACGGCGGCCAGCCGGTCGACGACACCCCGAGTCCGTGCGTCGCCGATCGCTGCCGCGCGGTGTTCGACCGGCGATTCCTGTTCGAGGAAGGCCTCGAGCGCACGCGCGCGGAGATCGCGGCGCTGGTGGCGAAGGCGCAGTCACGGATGCCCACCGTGCAGTTCTCGATCGAAGATCGGCTGATTTTCGAGCCGACGCGGACACCCGAAGATGCGCCGGTAATCGGTGCCTTGACAGACGCCATCACGCTCGTCACCGGCCGTCCTGCCGCTCTCGTCGCCAGCCCCGGCACCTACGATCACAAGCATGTGGCCCGCATTGCGGGCGTTCCGCATTGTGTCGCGTATGGCCCTGGCGAGTTGGATTTGGCGCATCAGCCGGATGAGTCCTGCTCGATTGACGATATTCTGAGCGCGACGAAGGTACTGGCGGTGGCCGTACTGAAGTTGTCTTCGTGATCCTGCAACGTCAGCTTCGAGTCGTCGTGGTTGCGTCTTGCTCTTGGAGGGGAAATGAACGGTCAGGAAATGGTGGCGCTGTCAAAGCAACACTCGCTGTATGAATGGTCCGCGCAGGCGCACGTCGATCCGATTCCGGTCGCCAAGTCCAAGGGCATTTACTTCTGGACGCCGGAAGGAAAGCGCTTCATCGATTTCAACAGCCAGTTGATGTGCGTCAACATCGGTCACGGGGACGAGCGCGTCATCAAGGCGATCCAGGATCAAGCCGCGACGCTCGCCTACGCGAATCCATTCATGGCCACCGAGGTGCGGGCGAGGCTGGGACAGAAGCTCGCGCAGATCTGCCCGGGCGACATCGAGGTCTTCTTCTTCACCAATGGCGGCGCCGAAGCCAATGAGAACGCGATTCGCATCGCGCGGCTCGCGACCGGCCGGCACAAGATCTTGGCTCGCTACCGCTCCTATCACGGCGGCACCGGCGCGAGCCTCACCGCGACCGGTGACCCGCGCCGATGGGCGATGGAACCCGGCATGCCCGGTATCGTTCACGTCCCGCACCCGTACCACGGGCCGCGGCGCGGAACGTTGTCCGGCGCGGACGCGCTTGCCGAACTCGAGGAAGTGATCATGCTCGAGGGGCCGCAGACCATCGCCGGCTTCCTGATGGAGACGGTGACGGGCACAAACGGCATCCACGTCCCGCCCGACGGCTACCTCGAAGGCGTCCGGGCGCTGTGCGACAGGCACGGAATCCTGTTGATTTGCGACGAGGTCATGTCGGGGTTCGGCCGCACCGGTGAGTGGTTCGCTTTCGATCACTGGAAGGTCGTGCCCGACATCGTGACGATGGCGAAGGGATTGACGAGCGCCTATGTGGCGCTTGGTGCGGTGGGGATACGGCGCACGCTCGCGGATGTCTTCACGAACAAGGTCTTCTACGGCGGCCTCACCTACAACAGCCATCCCCTCGGCTGCGCGGCGGCGCTGGCGACTATCGCCGTCTACGAAGAGGATCAGCTGATCGAGCGCGCCAGGGCGACGGGCATCATCATGCGCGAGATGCTCGACGACCTGAAGGCGAAGCATCCGTGCGTCGGGGACATCCGCTCAATCGGCCTCTTCGGTATCGTCGAGCTCGTCAAGAATCGCGAGACGATGGAGCCGCTGGCGCCGTTCAATGGCAGCTCGCCTGAGATGCAGGCGCTCGCCAGGTTCTTCCGAGAAGAGGGACTCTACACGTTCGTGAGGTGGAACGGCTTCTTCACGAATCCGCCGCTGTGCATCACCGAGGCGGAGCTGGCGGAGGCCTTCGCGATCATCGACAAAGGTCTCTCCATGACCGACAAGGCGGTCGCCTGACGATACTGCTGTTTGGCGGAACGGGCCTGGCCGGCGGCGGCGTCCTTCAGGCGTGCCTGCAGGATCCCGCGGTAACGGAAGTGCGCGCGGTGGTGCGTCGATCGACCGGCGTCAAGAGCGGGAAGCTCCGCGAGATCACGCACGACGATTATCTCGATTATTCGCCCATCGCGCAGGAGTTTGCCGGCGTTGACGCCTGTTTCTTCTGTCTGGGCGTGTCGGTGCGCCAGGTGCCGGCCGAAGTTGACTACCGGCGCATTCACCACGCATTCCCGATGGCCGCCGCGACGCTCTTGCGGGAACGCAGCGCGCGAGCGTCGTTTCACTACTTGAGCGGTGGCAGCGCCGGCCTGAACAGCCGCTGGATGTGGGCGCGGGTGAAGGCTGAGGCCGAGCGCGACTTGATCAATGCCGTCGAGGCTGTCTGCTGGCGGCCCGCGATGATCGACGGCGAGCCGTTTTCATCGCAGCCCGGGCTCACAAAGCTGCTGCGCCCGGTGCTGCGGCTGATCTTCAAGCCCTTCCGCAGCATGTACGTCATGAATGTCGACATCGGCCGCGCGATGCTGAACGGTGCGCGCGCGGATCTTCGGGCGCGCATTCTGGAGAACAGCGATATTCGCGATCTTGCTGATGCATACGCGGCCACAGCGACACGACGCTACTGAATCAAATCGTAAGTCGCGACCGGCTTTCCCTGCAGATATTTGTCGAACCACCCGAGGATGTGCTGAAGCCGCTCCACGCGATGCCGCGGCTTGCCCGAGCGCGATAACTCGTGCGTCTCGCCGGGCACCCGCACCATCACGGTGGGAACCTTCAGATACTTCAACGCGCGGAACATCATTTCGCCGCCGTCACTCGGCGGTGTCCGCAGGTCATCGTCGCCGTCGATGAACATCATCGGCGTCTTGACGTTCGCGACGTGCGTGATCGGCGAGCGCGCGGCATAGTCGGTCGGATCCTCCCACGGCGCCTTGCGGAACCACGACGGCGTGTACTGCGAGAAGTCCGCGGTGTACCAGAAGCCTGACCAGTCCGCGATCGATCGCATCGACACCGCCGCGGCGAAGCGGGTGGTCTGCGTGACCGCCCAGTTCGTGAGCAGGCCGCCGCCGCTGCCGCCGGTGATGCCCATGCGTTTCGCATCGATGTAGCCGCGCTTGACCATCATGTCGACGCCGGCCATCAGGTCTTTGTAATCGTCGCCGGGATAGTGATACTGGATGATGTTGCCGAAGTCCTGGCCGTAGTTGCTGCTGCCGCGCGGATTCGGATACAGCACGACGTAGCCCTTCGCGGCCATCCAGTGGAACTCGTGCGTGAAGACATTGCCGTATGCGGAGTGCGGTCCGCCGTGAATTTCGAGGATGAACGGATACTGGCGCGACTTGTCGAAGTCAGGCGGATGCAGCACCCAGCCCTCGATTTTCTTGCCATCGAAACTGGTCCACGACACCAGCTCCGGCTCGCTGAGCTTGATGCCCTTGAACAGCGCATCGTTGACGTGCGTGATCTGCTTCGCGCTCGAAGCGCCCGCGCCGGCGTCGAGGACGAACAGGTCATTGATGTTGGTGCCGGTCGAGGTGACGGCGGCGATCGTCTTCGCGTCTGGCGTTGCGGTATAGGCCTGCACAGTGTGGGCGGCCCGATAGACCGGCGAAACTGATCCGCTCGCCACATCGATGCGAACCAGGTTCGCGGAACCCTGTTCGCCGGCAACGGTGATGATCGACTTGCCATCGGCCGCCCAGATCGCGCCGCCGGCGCCGCCGCCGCGCGGGGCGCGCTGATCGCCGCCGACGCCGCCGCCGATGTCGAAGTCGTATCCGGCGGTCAGATTTCTCGGCGCTCCGCTGCCATCCGCCGCGGCGACGAACAGATCAGGCTGATCGTACGAGCGTTCCGCCGTTCCGTAGAGCGTGCCGTTGAAGGCGATCCACTTGCCGTCCGGCGATGGGCGCGGACCGCCGATGCTGCCGTTGATGCTCGCGACCTTCGTGATTTCGCCGCCCGACGCCAGGATGGAGTAAAGGTCGGAATCGCCCTGGAGGAAATACGGTTCGTCGACGCGGGTCGACGAGAAGTAGAGCCGTGATCCGTCCGGCGCCCAGACGTGGCCACCCTCCGAATACTTGCCACTCGTGAGCTGAGTCGCCTTGGCCACTTCCGTGCCTGGCCTCACCTCGGTGACCCAGATGTGCGACTGCCGATCGGGATCGTTCCAGCCGCCACCATTGGCGCGATACACGGCGCTCGTGATGACGCGGATGTCGCTCTTTGGGGCAGGTGGGGCTGATTGGGCCGGTGGGGCTGGTGGGGATGGCGGATAGTCGTCCGGCCGCATCGAACTGCTGAACGCGATGCGCTTGCCGTCTGGCGACCACACGGGACCGCCCGCTCCGCGCGGCAGGTCGGTGATCGGCCGCGCTTCACCGCCGTCGAGCGCCAGGAGGTAGATCTGCGCTGGTTGAGGCTTGCCGTCTTTCTCTGGCGCGCGCACGAACGCGATCGACTTGCCGTCCGGGGACCAGCGCGGGCTGCTGTCGCGCGTTCCGGAGGTGAGCACCCGCGGCTGGCTTGACCCGTCCGCCGGCACGAGCCACAACGACGTCTCGTAGTCGTCCTTGCCTTCGTTGATCGTCACTCGCGTGAACGCCACGAACCTGCCGTCGGGCGAAATCTGGCCCTCGGCGATCCACACGAACTTCATGATGTCCGACTCGGTGATGAGTCGTTTCTCCTGCGCGCCGGCAGACGTGACAGCTGCCACCGCAATTGTCAAAACCATCAGAGAGCGTCTCATCGTGAACCTCTTGAAGACTATCAACTGCCCTAGCCCCTAACCCCTAGCCCCTAGCCCCTATTTAATCTCCTGCACGTACCTCACCCAGGTCGCGACCAGCGGCTGCATCGGTCCTTTTGTCGACGCATACGCCTTCGACCACTTCGCCAGGTTCGCGCGATCGGCGGCAAGCGATGCCGTTTGCGGCGCGGCGAGATGGCGATTGTAGGTGCTGTAGATCGCGGCGAGAAGGGCGGGCCCATCCGTTGGATTCGTCTGGAGATACGTCGTCAGCATCGTCACCGCATCACCGGGACGCCCGCCAAGCACGTAGGCGACGCCGAGTAACTTTTTCGATCGAGCATCGGCACTGGCGTGCTGGACGGCAAGTTCCAGCGGCTCGATGGCCAGGAGCGGTTGGCCTGCCTTGAGCCACTCCTCTCCGGCGATGCGCGCGACGATGGCGTTCGGTGGAGTCTGCGAGGCGCTCTGGATGAGGCCCGCAGCTTCCTTGTGCCGGTTACCTTCGGCGAGCGAGGCGCCGAGGAACAATCGTGATGGCGCAAAGGTCGGCTGCATCTGCATCGAGTTCTGGAACTGCATGGCGGCCTTGTCGAGTTGAGCGCCCTGATAGAGTTCCAGCCCTTTCAGGAACGTGGCCAGCGCCTGATCATTCTCGCCGAGAGCCGTCATGGCGGCGCCGCCAAGATCGCCGCTGCGAGCCTCCTTCACTGCCGCCTTGGACCCGGTGGACCGGGCATCGGCCATGGCGAACACCGACGTCAGCATCGCTGGTGTCAACAGTTCCTTGCGGTCGAAATTCGATACGCCGCCGAGCAGGACGGACGCCATTTCGCTCGAAATGGCGCCGGTGACCGGTGTCAGCCCCGCGCCTCCCGAAGCGTTGGCAATTCGGAACGGCCGGATCAAGTGACCCTGCGGTTTGCCGTCCAGTCGTATCGTGCTGCGCGCGAGGTAGCGGCCTGGCGGCAGCGCACCAGGATTGAATTGCGCGCTGATCGCCGCTATCTCCGGTGCTCGTCCGGGGGCGATGCGCATCGGCATGCTGGCGATCGGCGGGCTCTTCTCGTCGGACAGGATCTCCAGCGTCGCTTCGAGGTTGGCCGTCGACGTGCTGTAGGCCTCCATGAGCGCGGCCATCGGACCCGACACCATCGGTTCAATCAGCGGCTCGAGCGCGCCATCCGTGGTAGAGAGCGGTCCGATCAGCAAGTCGCCCAGCGACAGACCGGCACCGTCCATCTGGAACGCCGTGACGGCTCGCGCGACGCTGCCTACACGTCCCTCACTGTCGGCCATCGAAACGATGACGCGGTACTCGCCGGGATCCACGAGCAGCATTCCCGAGAACACCGCGGTGCCGGAGTCGCCGGCCTTCTCTTTCAACTTCTTCAGTTCAACTGGCGGAGCGACGCCGCGGCCCTGCCGGTTCACGATTGCCATGCCGACGGTGTAGTCGAGAGGCTGGTCGGACAGCCGTTCGGCTTCGGCAGCGACCAGCACGCGGATCTTGCCGGAGCCCGGCTCTTTATAAGTCCACGTCGACACCTTCAACGGCAGGTCGTTAATTGGCAGCGGCGATCGAATCGCTCGCGACACCGCATCAGCGGGCGTTGTCGCTTTCGCCGACACGCTGGTGAGGAAACTGCGGCGCGATCGAATCGAGACGCCGCGGCGCGTGGTCTTGACGTTGATGCGGTGCCGGCGGCCATTGCGATCCTCGGGCCGGGATTCGACGCCGAGGAGGTAGTAGCCGTCGAGCGCGCGTGAGATGCGATCGAACGCATACTCCGCGGTCGTGTTGATGCGATACAACTCTCCTCGCGAGGCGCCAGCCAGCTGTTCGAGTCCCGTCACCTGCAGATCGCGATCTTCGCGCGGGGTGGTTGGCTTGGAGGCCTGCGTGACGTCGTAGATCGGCACGTCGAGCAGCATCACGTCGAGCGAGGCGCGGGAATCGGCGGCAATCGACGCGATGTCGTCGGTTTCCGAACCGAGGCCCTCGAAGATCAGGCCCTCGGAAATGAAGATCACCGACTTCGGTCCCTCGAGGCTGGCAAGGCTCTGGAGGATGGCCCGCAGGCCGTGAAGTGAGTCCTGGGTGCGTCGCCGAATCTCGTTGACGATCTCGGCCGCATCGTTACCGACCTCGCGTTCGCAGCGTTCCGCCTCGCTTGCGGCGACCGCGCCGCACTCACGAAGCATCACTTCAATCGCCAGTTGGGCGTCGGAGTGCATATACACCGCCATCGCCTCGGTGATCGAGATATTGAATCGCGCCTTCGGTGCCGATGCGGTGCCGACGATGCGCAGCAGGGCTTCGCGGACCTTGTCGTGATCCGTGGTGAAGTCGACGACTTCTCCGGGAGCGGGAACCGCGAACACGGCCACGCGATCCTCCGGCGTCAGCGTGTCGACGAACTTCTTGGCGCTGTTCATCGAGCTGCGGGCAGCGCCGGTGCGGATGTTACCCTGGTCAACCAGCAGCACGATCAGCCGACCGCGCGGCGCGCCCTTCGCGTTCGATGAAGAAAACGTTTCGTCGGGAACGACGACCTTGTGTGGAGGGCCGATCGGCCTCATCGGATCGACCGAGCGGATGTATTCAACGGTCGACACCTGGCGCTTGGAGCCATCAATCTCGACTTGCAGATCGGCGGCTGTCAGGTCGGTGACCTGGCGGCCGTTGCCGTCGACCGCCGCGATGTCCACTGAGACAATCTCGACCCCGGCACGAAAGACCTGGCCCGGCTCCTGCGGCTTGGGACTGGTCGCTTGCTGCGCGGAGATCGTGACGCCCAGCGCAACGGCGAGCGCAGCCAGCGGAAGCAGGGATCTGGTTCGCATTCCGGCCGATCTTACGCCCGGAGGCGCGAGACGCGAAGGGGCTTAGGGAGCCAGGGTCTTACGGTCTTAGGGTCCTAGGGTCTTAGGGTCCTAGGGTGCTAAGACCTTAAGTCCCTAAGTCCCTAAGACCATAGAATTAGTGGATCATGCCCGTCCGTGACGTCATCATCGTCGGCGCCGGCCCATCCGGCCTCGCCACAGCTATTGCCGCCAAGCACTTGAACCTCGACTACGTCGTCCTCGAGCAAGGTTCGCTCGTGGATGGGATCGCGCGTTTCCCCATCAACATGGTGTTCTTCACCACACCTGAGCTGCTGGAGATCGGCGGCATCCCCATGACCACGCCGTACGACAAGCCGACCCGTGCCGAAGCGCTGCAGTATTACCGCAAGGTCGTTGACACCTTTCAGTTGCAGGTGTCCTTGTTCGAGAAGGTCATCTCGATCCAGCCGCCGGGGGGCCCGGGAGAGCCATTCGCGGTGGAATCGCTGACGTCGCGCGGGGTGACGCGCGTCCGCGAAGCGCGGAATGTCGTCCTGGCGATGGGCTATTACACGCAGCCGAACATGCTCAACATCCCTGGCGAGGATCTGCCGCACGTCACGCACTTTTACAAGGAAGCGCACGCCTACTACCGCCAGCGCGTCGTGATCGTCGGCGGGAAGAATTCGGCCGCGGAAGCGGCCCTGGAAATTCATCGATCGGGCGGCCACGTCACGATGGTGCACCGTGGCGCCGCGTTCGGCGACTCGATCAAGTACTGGGTCAAGCCGGACATCGAGAATCGCGTGAAGGAAGGATCCATCGCGGCGCACTTCAATGCCACCGTCACCGAGATTCGTCCGAGCGAAGTCGTGCTCGACACCGGCGTGATCCTGCCCGCCGAGGCCGTGCTGCTGCTGACCGGCTATCGCGCCGATCCCGAGTTCATGCGGCGCATCGGCGTGACGATCAATCCCGACACGCTGGAACCGAAGTACAGCGCGGAGACCTACGAGACCAATATCCCCGGCCTATTCGTTACAGGTGGACAGGTGGCCGGCCGGAAGACGGGAACTGTCTTCATCGAAAACGGCAGGTTCCACGGCCAGGTCGTCGCGAAGACGATCGCCGCGCGCGCGCAGAGCGTCTAGCGCGTCGCGCCGGCGATACTCTGCGCTCTCGCCGCTGTCGATGCGCCGGCGTATGTGGCCGCGAGTGTCCTGGCTTGTGCCGCGCGGGTTTTCGTGTGCATGAAGTGAAAACGTCCGGGCTGACATGAAAACCGTCGGGACGCTCGTTCTTGGTGGCCTGGTGCTCGTTTCCCTGATCCGCTCATCGACGTCAGGAACGCCCGAAAGGTGCGGACCGTGATCACGAACGGCGAGGTTCACAACCTGGATGAATTGTTGAAGAGATAGGATCAACCGTATGCCGTACTTCGTGCTGACTTATGACGTCGTCGACGATTTCGTCGACAAACGCACTCCGTTTCGACCGGCCCATCTCCAGGAGGTTCGAAACGCCCATCAGCGAGGGGACCTGGTCATGGCGGGAGCGCTGGGCGAGCCTGCCGAAGCGCTCCTGGTCTTTCGCGTCAGCGATCGGGCGGTGGTCGAAAACTTTGCGACGAACGACCCGTATGTGAAATCGGGAATCGTCAAGGCCTGGAAGATCCGGCCGTGGACGGTCGTCGTCGGCCAGGACCCATCCGAAACCCCGCCCGGACTTCCGACCTGAAAACGCAACCAGACGTCGCGAAGCTCACGAAGGAAAGCACGAAGCCAACCTGACAAAGGTTGCTTCGCGTTCCCTCGGAGGGTCGTGCCTTCGTAGTTGCGTTTCTCGCTAGATTGAAACCAGCCAGTTGTGCCGATCGGCTGTCTTGCCGAGTCGGATCGCTTCGAGCTCGGCTCCCGCGCGCATCAGCGGCGAGTCCGGACTCATCACCGGCACGGTGATCTCCCGGTCCTTGTGGCGCAGCCGCCCGAGCGGGCAAATCACCGCCGCGGTGCCGATGCCGGCGCCTCCCTGGAGCGTGCCCTTCGCATGGGCCTCGAACACCTCGTCGATCGTGATGCGGCGCTCTTCCACCGGCAGTTGCAGATCGCGCAGCAGCGTCAGCACGCTGTCGCGCGTGATGCCCGGCAGGATCGTGCCGCTCAGCGGCGGCGTCACCACCGTGCCGCCAATCACGAACGCGACATTCATCAGGCCGGCTTCCTCGACGTAACGCCGCTCGATGCCGTCGAGCCACAGCACGTTGTGAAAGCCCTTCTTCTGCGCTTCGATCGCCGCCAGCATGCTGCCGGCGTAGTTGCCGCCGCACTTCGCCGCGCCGGTGCCGCCCGGGAACGCGCGCACGTAGGTGTCTTCAGCGATCAGGTCGGCCGCGCCCGAGAAGTACGGACCGCTCGGGCACGTCTCGATGATGAAGCGGAAGGTTTCGGACGGCTTGACGCCGAGCGTTTCACCGGTCGCAAACATCACCGGTCGCACGTAGAGCGCGCTGCCGGCTTTTTCGGGAATCCAGTTGCGATCGAGCTGGACGAGGGCGATCGTGCCGTCGATGAAAATCGATGCCGGGACTTCGGGCATCGCCATGCGGCGGCAGGTGCTGGCCATGCGCGCGTGGTTGGCGTCGGGGCGGAACAGCACCGCACCGCCATCGGGACGCGGGAACGCCTTGAAGCCTTCGAAGATGCCCTGCCCGTAATGCGCGACGGCCGGAGCGGCGGCAAGCGTTTGCGCGCCGTACGGAATGATGCTCGGTTCGCCCCACTTGCCGTTGGCATAGTCGGCGACGAGCATGTGATCGCTGAAGACGGCGCCGAACGCGGCGTTGTCACGCAGTTCGGAACTCAATCGGGACGCGGTGGTCTTCGTTACGGGAATCGTCGCAAGCATCGCAGTATTTTCCTTTGCGTGATCCTATCAAAAAGCCCTCAGGCTGCCTTCACCCACCAGCACGCTCGTCCCACCCACTCGCACCCGAGAAATCTCGCCGCCTGACTGATCGATCTTGATGTGAATCCGGCTTGGCCTGCCCATCTTGACGCCCTGTGCGCTGACGATCGATCCAGCTCTGTCCGCCGGCACCAGGCCGTGTTTCACGAGATAACAGCCCAGCGGCCCGCTAGCCGAACCCGTGGCCGGATCTTCGTTTGCACCCATCATCCGGCTGTAAGCGGTGGCGCCGTCGGCGCCGGGCTCGGTCGAAAAGATGAAGAGCCCGCGCCGCGTGATCCTGGCGGCCTCGAACATCGCGGCCGCGGCGCGGGTATCGACCACGGCCTGATCCACCGCCGCGCGCGACACGAGCGGCACCATGAAGAACGGCGATCCGCAGTTCACTTCCTGCGGGAGCACGCCCGGCCTGAGCGCCGACGGGTCGACGCCGAGGGCGGCGGCGAGCGGCCCCGGCGCACTTTCCAGCACATTGGGATCCTAAGCTTAGAATTCCACGTGGACAAGTTGTCGCG
>JADMIO011011116.1_pt1 | contig 42713 bp, 41 predicted proteins | sample 8958161 | NCBI WGS metagenome assembly JADMIO01 (sample SAMN16585339, study PRJNA669376) | soil metagenome | isolation source: Crop rotation soil | place: USA: Cullars Rotation, Alabama | collected 2011
GCCGCGACTTCAAGTCACGTGAATTCCAAGCTTCGGATCCCACTGTGCTGGAAAGGCAAGAAAATTGGCGCGCGCTACGTCTTTGACAAAGGTGAAATCCCGCGTCTGTTCACCGTCCCCGTATATGGCCGGCGCCTCATTTTTCAACAGCGCGGTGATAAAGCGGGGGATGACGGCGGCATAATCGCTCTTCGGATCCTGCCGCGGGCCAAAGACATTGAAGTATCTGAGACACACCACGCCGACGCCAAAGGTCTTGGTATAAACCCCGCCAAAATACTCGACGGCGAGTTTGCTTGCGGCATAGGGGGAAAGGGGCTCGGGCTTCAGCCCTTCGTGTTTCGGCAATACTTCCGACTCCCCGTAGATGCTGCTGGAAGATGAAAATACCACGCGTTTTACGCCGGCCTGGCGCGCCGCTTCGAAGACCTTCAAACTGCCCATGGTGTTGACGTCGCTGGTTTCAACCGGATGTTCGACCGAACGGGGCACCGAGGGGACGGCGGCGACATGAAAGATCACCGATACGTCCTGGCAAATTTTTTGCAGCAGGGGAAAATCCTGGATGTTCCCCCGCGTCACCGAGAGCAGGGCGGGATAGCGGGACTCCAGCGCTGCCAGATTATGCTCGTGTCCGGAAGAAAAATCATCGATGACCCGAACCGGAATGCCCCGCTCCAGGAGTCCTTCGGTCACATGCGAACCGATGAAACCCGCACCTCCGGTCACAAGGGCAGGAGTTTTCGGCGTGAGTTCAAAGTCCTTCATGAAAAACTAAAGCCGCGCGGCCAGGCGGTTGCTGGTTTCGCGCAGCCGCTTGCTTAAGACCCGGGCAATATTAATGACAATCAGCGTAAAGCCGTTTTTATAAACCTTAGCAAAGGCGTGCAGGTCATCATTGGTCAGGTTGAGGATGCTCGCCTCATTTTTCGCCGCCACAGTGGCCGAGCGGTACTCCTTGTCAATCAACGACATTTCACCAAAGAAATCCCCGCCGCGAATGGTGGCGATGGCCTTTTTTTCGCCGTTCGGGCTGTCCCGCAGAATGTCGACTTCACCGGCATCCACAATGTAAAGGGAATCCCCGATCTCCCCTTCGCGAAAAACCACCTCACCCGGTTTGTAGGTGCGCTCTTTGCAGAGTTCAGCAATCATCTCCATCTCATCTTCATTGAGATTGGCGAAGAGAGGCGATGCGCGCAGTGTTTCAGCCTTTGCCATAACTTAAAAAATTATCAAATTTATCAGAACTGTCAACAACTTAGAGGATTTATGTTTGGCCTTCACAGATGCGCTGTTTTGGAACACTTGGGGATCCTCAGGAGCACGCCTTCGCCGATTTTTCGCGTCAGATCGTTCTGGGGATTGTATTTTTGAATCAGCCAGATGGGGGTCTCGTAGGTTTTGTTGGCAAGATCCCAGATGCTCTCGTTGGGTGAAATCTTGTGCGATTCAAAATTGAGCGCCGGGCAGCCTTTGAGGAAATCCTTTTGGATGCCGCGATGATACGCCAAGCGCTCCTGGTGAAATTCGCCTTGGGTCACCAAACATTGCAGCTTAACCTTTTGCCCGAGGGCGAGCCCCTGAGCGAATTTGAGGCGGTTCAATCTGCGAAAATGGGGGGTGCTGATGTGGCACCACTCGGCGAAGTGCCCGGCTGTTTCACCATCGGTCACGATGGTGGTACCGGCAAACGGGGCGTCTGCGGCGGGATTCTTATTGGCGGGGTCGTAGCGAAAATTCCACACCACGCTCTCGGCATCGATGGTTTCACTCGGCAGCGGCGCGAGAGAAAAATCCCGCTCCCTTTGCCCAGGGTCGAGCAGTGCAAAAAGGGTGGAATAGCCCGCGGCTCTGTCACTTTTATCCTGCTGCGGCTCAGCGATGGGGGTGGCATTGGCGGGGGGATTGCCCGCTTGGGCGACAAATGAGGGTTGTACCTCGGTTGCGCTTTCAGCGAGCGGCCGGGAATCCCGGGAATCGGCGGGGGCCGAAGATTCCTCCGCAGAAGAAGCGTTTGCCGGTTCACTCCCTGCGTCAGCGGCGGCGAGAGAAGCGCCGCCCAGAGAATCCTTGGATTCGCTTGCTGCCACTTCAGGCGCTTCGCTTTTGGCGTTTTCCTCCGGATGGGTTTCTTCCAGAGTAAGAATCTTCACCTCCGGGTAGCTCACCCGCACCTTCGGGGCGCGCGCCACTTCAATATAATCCGCCGGCAGCGGCGCCTGGCGCGGCATGGCGCCCGGTTTCTGGGGTACCTTCAGGAGCTGCCCGACATAGAGCCGATTTTCGCCGGAGAGGCCGTTAAAATTCAAGAGATGCCCGACGGTAATGCCATAGCGCCTGGCGATCTTGCTCATGACCTCGCCGCGGCGGACGCGATGCCACGCCACCGCCTGCTGCAGCGCATGCCGGTGTTCCGTCGGTATATTGGCGTAGCCGACCAGGAACTCTTCCTTCTTCCCTTTGGGGATGCGCAAATCGTAATCCGTCGGCACATAGGCGTTTGAATTCATAACCGCGCCGCTCAGGGCCGGGTTGAGATCTATCAGCTCGTCTTCGGGCACCCGGCAGTATTCTGAGATGGTTTTCAGCGAGACATGATCCGGCAGGCGGAGAATCTCATATTGTACGGGCTGCATGCGAACCAACTGCCCGAAATGCCGGTCAAAGTTTTTTTCCACTTCCAGCGCTGCCAGGAACTGCACATAAAAATTTCGCGACGCGAACCCAAAGCTGGAGGAGCGGTATTTGTCGATAATATTGGGCAGATATTGCGAGCCGGTTTCCCGCACGGCGCGGGCCATTCCGGAGCGGCCGTGATTGTAAGCGGTTATGGCGAGCGGCCATTTTTCCAGGGCCTCATAGTTTTTCAGGAGAAGCCGGGCTGCCGCATGCGTGGCCAGGACGGGGTCGTTGCGCTCATCGATCCAATGATCGATGCGCAGAAAATTGCGGCCCGTTGAGGGAATAAACTGCCAAAGTCCGGAGGCGCTCGCTTTGCTGAAGGCCTTGGGGTTGAACATGGATTCCACAAAGGCGAGGCGAACCAGCTGGGTCGGCAGGCGATAGGAGCGGAAGATGTTTTCCATCTCCTTGATGTAGCCCCCCGAATCAACGATGCCGCGGATGAACTCATCGCGCTGGCCTACCTGGGAGCGCAGGCGGCTCTTGGAGCGTTCAAAGCGATAAGCCTCGTCGATGTTCTTAAAAAGATTGTAGACGCGCAGCTCCTCGTCATCGAGGGAGGAGAGCGGAATTTCCTCCATATCCACCTGATCCAGGCGGGCGAGAATATGGCGGTAATAATCCTTGATCTCTTCGGTGCGCTCCTCGCGGATCTTCCGCCGCTGGCCTTCCGAGAAGCGCGGGTTATTTTCCAGGGAAGTGAAATCAATCGCCGTGTAGATGACCTCCAGGAACTGGCTGTCGTGAATAACCGATTGCTTGGTCGTATATTGGGTGTAAATTTTCTTCCAAAAATTAACCGCGTTTTCCAGCTCTTTGGGGGTCTGGAAAGTGACCTCCGCTTCGTAGCCAATGGTGCCCGGAGGATTCAAATAATAATCCCCTTCGGACTTATTGGCGCCGCTTGCGGCATAGCAGGGCAGGGCGAGGACAAGCGCCGCCGGGATAAAAAAACACGCCTTAAACCTAAATCCTCGCATCAGTGTATTTTACCACAATCAGATCTGCTCTTCAGCCATAAGCTTGAGGATTTCATCCTGAATCTGATGGCTTTCTTTTTCCTGCGGCTTGCTCAGATTGTTCATGAGGATGCAAAAAGCCAAGGTTTCTCCATCGGCGCGCGTGAGAAAGCCCGAGAGCGAAGAAACCCCGCGCAGGGAGCCAGTTTTGGCCCGCAAACGGGGCAGACACTCTTTGGTATGAAATACTTTATCTTTTTGCCGGTCCTCAAGGGTGCCATCGCAGCCGCCCAGCGCCAATGAAGAGATATACTCGGGGTGAATGGCGGGATCCCGCCAAGCGGTTTCGAGGATGGTCACCAGGGCCTTAGGGGAAATTCGCGTATTGCGGCTGAGCCCGCTGCCGTTTTCGACCTGGAAATCCTTGGGGGAAAATCCCAACTCTTGGAGATGTTGGGTCAATATCTTGACACCCGCATCCGTGCGGCCGGGTTTTCCGGTTTTTTCGGCAGCCAGGGTTTTTAGGATCTGTTCGGTCATAAAATTGTTGCTGTTCTTATTCACGAACTTGAGCAGATCCGCGAGCTCGGGCGATTCCTCGACAAAGATCTCACGGGCCCCCGAAGGGGTCTTGCCGAGACGCACCTTGCCGCTCACCGCAATGCCGCGGTTCACGAGCACGCTCTTAAATACTTCGCCGGCATACTGCAACGGCTCCCGCACGTTTCGATAGGTGGGCTTGCGGAATTGATAATTGATTGGAATCTGGCCCCGTATTTTGAAGTTGTCCCCGCCCAGCTGGGGATCGCGGGTGATCAAAACCTTTTTTTTGGTGGAGGATGCAGTGGTTTTAGCTTCAATGCTGTAGTGCACCGCATCCACCTGGGGGTCGATGACCACTTGAGGCTCATCGCCCGGGCGTGCCCCCGGGGTGACGTAAAATGCAACGGTGTTGAAATTGACGGCAAAGGCCGCGGTCGGCGCGAAATATGCCTGTGGGCCCGGCTCATCGGGCCAGTTATCGGTGTGGAGGTCGTTATCAAAAAGGCTGCCGTCGATGACGATGTCACCCTGTATCTTGCGGAGCCCGCGCACGTAGAGATCACCCGCCATGCGCCACAAGCGCTCGACGACCATATAAGGATCGCCGCTGCCGGTAACATAAAGATTGGTGAGCGTGCCGCGCGCCAGAGGTTCCTGAGCTGAGAGCGTGGTCTTGAAGCGGTACATGGGGCCAAGTTCCTCCAACGCCACAAAGGAGGTGAGGAGCTTGAAATTGGAGGCCGGATTCATCGGCGTGTCCCCGCCCAGATTCACCGCTACCTTGGGCTCGCGCAGGGTGCGTACGAAAACTCCGACGTTGGCTTCATTCAGACCCCAGTGATTAATGGTCTTTTTTATTTTTCGTTCGAGGACGCCATTCGCAGTGGCTCCCGAGGACTCGACGGAAGCCGCCTGAGGCGCCATGGCCCACACCCCGAGTCCGAGAACCCCGGCGAGAAAAAAAACCCGTGAATGGTAGCGGAAGTTCACCTTCCCAGGACCCCTTAACCGGAAAAGATAAAACAACTTAACTGATTGAAACTATTGGATTTTGTATGGTAACGATAGCAAACTATTTTACCCAAGTCAAAAGTAAAATCGGCAGGGCAGAGGAGCTTCCATAGAGAGGCGCACTTGCACCTCTTTTTGCAATTCTTGTAAGCCGAGCAGGAAAATTCCCTTACACCCCAAACTCCTGAGAAAGCGTAATTCTTCCAGATCGGCTGCTAAGGTATCGAGCACTTCCATAAAGGCGCGTAATTCAAGCACGGATTTTTGCGCCCAATTAATCCCGGAAAAATCAGCCGTGAAGATGGATTTGCTCAAATGCCAGGGAGAATGGGTGAAAAATGAATCCATAAATATCGCCACCGTCATCAGCCATTTATGAAAGCCGGTTACCAGAAGAGAAATATCAACCACGGCCCCGCGCGCCGGAAATTCAAATACCCCTTGGGGATCTCGGAAGATGATTTGCACATCGCGGGCTTTTTTTGCACTCGAACCGACGCTAATCTCCTTGACCACACTGGAGCGTGGCCACGGCTGAGTTGCCATAGCTCTTGAACCTCGCTGGGAGCGCCAGCGGGGAATAGCCCTTTGCGAGCGGGAAGAATTTTGCGAAATTCTATTTACCATTGTTCGCATCATTCAAGGTACGGAAGTGCTCCCCCAAAAGAAGCTCTGCAATAGCTGCATAGTCAGGGGCGTCGGAAGCGGAAAAGAAAGAGGTCTGCGCCCGTGGGCTGATCCTTTTTCTGATCCAACCCACCGGGGAGATCTCTTCCGCCGGGTCCACTCCCCGCAGGCCGCTTACGACGAGGTATTTTAATCCATGCAAAGAGAGGGAACCGTGGTCAATATGCTCAGCGGCTTCCGGGAGGGTCGCCACGGCGATATCCACACCTCGTTTTAGCAGTCGCACGCGGCCGGGAAAGCGGAGTTTAGGTCCCAAAAAAGCGACAGATAGAGTTGTGGAATCCGTACACGCTCTGAAATAGCGTCCCAATTTTTTTGCCTCATCGAGATCGGCGCTGAGGATCAAGGCATAGGGCATAAAAGGGCGCCTTTTGGGTATTTGGAAGTAAAGCTCATTTAAAATCACGGTCATGGCACACGGCATCAGCAAGGGGTAATCTCTCTTTGAATTCGCCCAGAGAGATTGGCGGCCTAACATCGCCCAGAGCACCTGTTCTTGAAAAGGGCTGAGGAAACTTAAGCCCCGATGTTCCATGATGAGACCCACGTTGATAAGCAGGGGTAAAGAGCGCAGATGGACTGGTTTTCGGGGTGGGGACTCTGCATCTGGTTTCGAGATTTTTGCGTCCGGAGGAGGAGGCGCGGGGGGCCGTTCTTGAGTAGGTTCCTGCGGGGGAGCGACCAAAGTTGGTGATACTACAATGGTTTCGGCTTTTTCTAGCTCCTTCAGAGTGGACTCACCCGCCGAAGTTAATACAAGACACTTTCGTGTTTGTGACACAGACGGCACAAAGGTGCGAGCTTCTTTCGTGGAAAGTTCCTCCACTGCTTTTCGACATATCAAGCCTCGTGACTTAGCGCTCCTTAAAACACCTTCCAAATCCACCGGGGTGAGTCTGTCACCATTGGATGCCTTATGGTTGAGGTCGGCAAGGATCTGTGGGAACGTAGTCGCCCCTTTTGCCATAACACTTAAAACCCGAGAGACTATTGCTCTAGGGAATTGGGATAGGGCGAGCATCCTGCTATTGCGCACGGCGGTGTAACTAAAACGAACATGAGGCGGGGCTGAGGAGGTTCGTACCACTCCCGCAGGACGCATGACGCCCTTTCCCGAGGCGTTTTGAAGGGGTCTATACGATAAAATCATCGTGATCCGCTTAGGTCTTCTATAGGGACAAGCAATCGCGGCTGTCAACAGAGAGAGCGAGCTTTTAGAAGCTTACTGAAGAGAGATTATTGCGATAATCTAACCCCCCATGCTTTCCTCCAAAAGGCGCGCGGCGCGAATCTTGGCGTTTTACCTCCTCACCACCCTGGGATTTATTGCGCTGGTGGAGGGATTAGCCAGGCTGGGAGGTTTTGAGCAGCGGCTTCTCTATCCTCTCGATGAGCGGTTGGGCTGGCGCATGGTTGTTCCAAGCGAGCGCTTTACGCCTTTTGGCAGGGATGCAGAAGTTGTGCTGCTCGGTGACTCGCTCGGGTATTTAGACATCGAACAACCCTTTTCATATACCCAACAGCTGGTGCGCTCAGGAATCAAGGCGCTTAATCTCTCGGTCCTTGGCTACGGCGACGACCAGGAATTTTTGTCGTTGCAGTTCCACGCCAAGGATCTCCCCAAGGTCAAGCTCGTGGTGCTTGATTTCTGCCTCTTCATTGACTTCATTGACAATGTGAGCGCCACGGACCCCCTCCTTGGATACCCGCGCAAACCTTACTTCATCGTTCAGGATGAGCAACTGGTTTTGAAAGAGGTACATTACAACGCCCTTGATTATGTGCTTCACTTCATGAAGGAAAATTCTGCCACCTACATTTTTCTTATTGAAGGTTTGGTTAAGCTTCATCTCATTCCGTCGACAGAGGAGCGCATGGAAAAAATAAATTCGTGGCAGCTGACGCGTGAGCTTACCATGGAAAAATATCAGCCGTACCATGAGCATCTGCTGCGGGGATTCCCGGTCACCGCAAAGATCCTTCTCGCCATGCGTCGCTTTGTCGAGGAGCAGCTGCATGCCAAATTTGTCGTTCTCCTATATCCCTCCGGATACCATCCGGATCCCCGCGCCTACCTCGCACTCAGTCCGGAATTCAAAACTTTTTTTTCAGCTCTGAATATGAATATTTATGATCTCGGGTGCTTCTATCGGCGAGAAGGCTTGAAATACACGGATGTGGCAAAAGACATGTCAGGCCATTTGACCCCCCAAGGGCATTCCGAGGTGGCCCAGGTCATCAAGGAAATCGTTTCGCATCGCCTGAGCCATCCGGAATGTCTGCTCTCGAAAGAACCTTTTCAGAGTCTTTAAGGGTTTGCCTTTAGCCGGCCCATGCGCTAGCAACGCTTTCTCCCCTCCACCACAACGATCTTGGGTCATGGATTTAGACCGACTTTTGCAAGAGCATTTTGGTTTTTCGCAATTCCGGCGGGGACAACGGGAGATCATCACCTCCGTTCTGGCCGGGCGCGATACCCTGGCCATCATGCCGACCGGCGGCGGCAAATCGCTCTGCTTTCAACTTCCGAGCCTCTGCAAAAAGGGCATCACCCTGATCATTTCGCCCTTGATCGCCCTTATGAAGGACCAGGTTTCGGCGCTGGCGGCAAAATCCATTCCCGCCGGGGCGCTGCACTCCAACCAGGAGATGAGCGACAAGCGGGAGATCTTTGCGCGCCTCCGAGAGAGCTCGAGTTTTCTCCTTTATCTGGCGCCGGAGCGGGCCCAAAAGCCGGGATTTCTTGAATGGTTCAAGCGCGCTCCCGTGGCCCTCGTGGCGCTCGATGAAGCCCACTGTATTTCGCAGTGGGGGCCCGACTTTCGCGAGGATTACTACAAACTGAGCGTCCTGCGGGAATTACGGCCCGAGGTGCCGATCTTGGCGCTCACCGCGACCGCCACCCCGAACGTCATTGGCGATATCCATCGCCGCCTGCACCTGAAAAACGCGGCGCAGTTTGTCTATGGATTCTATCGCCCCAATCTCTACTACCAAATTGAGACGTGCGCGACCGATGAGGAAAAAATGCATTTTTTGCGGGAGGCGCTGCACAAATTTCCGCACGGTCGCGTCATCATCTACGCAGGCACGCGGCGCCGCTGCGAGGAACTGAGCGCGACCTTGGGGCGCGAATTCGAGGGGGTGGATTTCTACCACGCGGGCATGAAACCCGCGGAGCGGAGCGAAACGCAGCGGCGCTTTGAGAAGGGCGAACTGCGAATCCTCATCGCCACCATCGCCTTTGGCATGGGGATCGATCTTCCGGATGTCCGTCTCGTCGTGCATTTTCAGCTGCCGCCCAATATTGAGTCTTATTACCAGGAGATCGGGCGCGCCGGCCGCGATGGGAAGGAGGCAACGTGCCTCATGCTTTACTCCAAAAAAGATAAGTCCTTGCGCATCTTTTTTATCCGCCAGAGCCGGGCGGAAAAAAATATTATCCAGCAGCGGTGGCGCGCTCTCGAAACCATGATTGATTATGCCGAGAGCGCCGAGTGCAGGCATGGCGGCATCCTCACCTATTTTCGGGACCAGGAACGGCTGCAGGCGTGCGGTCATTGCGACGTCTGCGCCCCGAATTCGCTGCGCCGTGTGCGTTTGGAACGGCCGCGCTTGGGGGAGGTTTACGAACCGCAGCGGAAGCGGGCAGGGGCTGTAGCGAAGAAAAAGGCGCCGCCAACCCAGATTCCCTTGGATGCGCAAGAAGAGATTCTTTTTCACCTCCTGCGGGACTGGCGTCGCAAACGCGCGCAGCAATCTGATGTGCCGGCATTTGTCATTATGAGCGATAAAACCTTAAACGACCTGGTGCGCAAAAAACCGACGACGGAAGCCGAGCTCCTTGCAGTCTATGGGCTGGGAGAGAAAAAAATCGCCGCCTTTGGCAAGGAGCTCGTCGAGCAATTGGCCCTGGGGCGGGGCGCTTGATTTCTGGTTGGACTTTATTTTTTGCTTGCCCTTTTCTTAATTTTCCAATTTGCGGTTGGTTCCAGCTCAAGATTCGCGTAATCCTTTAGCACATAATTGATAAGCGACTGGTAAGGAAGCCCAGTCTTTTGGGCAAGCGCCTTGAAGTATCGAATAATATTGGGGTCAAGCCGCATCGTAAGCGGTTCCTTCAAGTGCTTCAAATATTTAGGTTCAGCCTTTTGTAATTTTGAAAAGTCGTACTCTTTTTTCATGTTTATTTTCCTCCAAATATCCCTTGATACTCTTTCTTGGTTGCTTTTCGTGCCGAAATAAGCCGGATCAACGTGCCCTCATTATTCTCACAATGCACAACCAGCAAAATTCTTCCTTTGTTACTGAAGCCAACAGCAATGTAACGCGCCTCTGCCGTTGAATGTTCCGGATCAAAAAAAATCTCCAGTGGAAAATTTTCAAAAATGGTCGAAGCTTCTTCGAAAGACACCCCATGTTTACGCTGATTATCCTTGTTTTTGCTCTCATCCCAGATGAATTTTATTTTCATATGTACATTGTACATAGTTAGGAAAAGGAAATCCAGCTGGGTGTGAAAAGTATCTGTCGCGCGACAGATAAAGTAGGTTAAGATCTTAGAATTATTATATTTTTCCGTCTCATTGCGATGGCTGACAGGTAATGATTGCCGCGCATGTTCTATCTTTTCCCTTCGCCATCGGTGGCCCCTGCCAGGTCGTAGAGTATATAGGGGGGGGCTTCATGAAGCTTGCGAAAGGGGAGGTTGGGATTTCCGGTGATCAGGTAGTTTATCCCGAACTCTTGTGAGAGGTTTTTCCACTCTTCAGATTCGATGCCGTAAAATCTTTTGTAATCGATGAGATAATTCCGCACCGGCCAGGCGTGAAGCTTATTCATGCGCTCGAGCCAGCGGCGCGTAAACGAGGGATCGAGAAGCGCCAGTGAGCCGTCGCGGGCTTCGACGAACGGGCTCCGCGCCGAAAACATCCGGAATCCGGAAACGCAAGGGGGGGTAAAAAACATCGCCTCAGGCGCCGTGTGCTCTTTGACCCAGAGCTGCATTTTAAACCACGGCACGTGCGCCCGGGCTTCTCCAGGGAAATCAATGATCTTAGCGGTTTCGTCAAAAGGGTTTTTTGAAAAGTCGTGGCGGCCCATATAAAAATACCAAAGATTGACGCAGAAGAGGGCGATCAGGGCCAAGCGCGGCGCCGGCCTTTTAAGCCAAGGCCATCTCCCTTCCTCTGCCAGAGCGGTAAAAAAAAACGCGCAAGTACAAAGGAAAACCGCCTGGAAAATTAAGTTCTTCTTATTATGGTAATCAAACGTCCCCAGCTGGGGCAGATAGCTGAACTGCAGAAAGAGGCAGAGCAAAACGAGCAGGCATGCCCCGCTTATCTGAACTCTTCCTTTGGCGTCCTGAATGATGAGGCCGAGCAGCAGGGTGCCGCTCAGAAGATAGAGAAAAGTCGGGGGGCCAAAGGCAAACTCGAGCATCGCCAGGCTGGAAAAAAGCACGAAAAAGATTTTTTGCCGGGATTGCAAAATCTCTGACGCCAGGCGGGCATAAAGGATGAGGCCTAAGATGACCAGGAAATTGAGCGAGCGATACCACTGATATTTAAGCAGCGCGAGATTGGGCCAGAGATCGGCGCACGCGTAATGCGCCCCGAGCATAAGAAACGTGGCGAGATAAAAGGGCAGAATAATGCGCCGGGCTTTCTCCCCATCGGAAGATTGGGCATAAAGAAGAAAAATAAAAAAGGGAAAGAAGATCCACCACCAGTAGCGCACCGGCCACTTGGAAATAAACAACCAGGGCATGGCAAGCCTTACCGTCGCCAGCCACTCGCTGGGATCGAATGCCGAAGTTGTCGGGACATGCAAAAACATTTTCCAGAGGATGAGCGGCGAACTCAGCAAAAGAAAAAGGGCGGCGGCTTTGGCTAACTTCCGGAGGTTGCCGGAAAGAAATTCCTTGCTGTTAAAGGCCGCAATCGACGCCATGATGGGAAAAAAGTAGAGAACCGAGAGTACGTGAAAGTGAAAGGCGATGCCCAGGCAGAGGGCGCATAGAACAAATTTCTTACGCAAAAACTGACGGAAGCCGCAAAGGATGAGGGGCAGCGCCAGCAGGCGGTAAACGATATAGGCTTCGTGCAGATCGGTCGCGGTTCCGGCGATCAGCTGATTGAAGAGGAGAAAGATCAGGCTCAGAAGGGCGGCGTGCGCATCTTCGAAGAGATCGAGCGCCAGATAATAGATGTTATAAAAAATAAAAAATTTAACGATGATGTATAGGATAAAGAGCGGCCATTCCCAGCCGAAGATCCTCACCAAAGGCTGCAAGAAAAATCCCGCTGAGGTGATGAGCAGGTTGCCATAATTAAAGAGGAGATCCTGGGGATGGTAGGCCGGTGCTTCGAGGGCACGGGTGATGAAGGCAAAATAAATGTGCTGATCCACGGCGCCGAAAAGATAGCCATTGCAAAAGAGATGCGTCAGGGTGACGAGCGCAATCGTGAGTAGATTTTGCAGTGTTTCCTTTTGCGGTGGCAGCTTTGTCTTTTTTGTCATTTTTCGAATTGCCGGCGCAGCAGGCGAATATGCTCCGGGGTGGTGCGGCAGCACCCCCCGATGAGGCGCGCCCCTTTTTTGAACCATGTGGCTGCGGCTTTGGTAAAGGTGGCCGGGTCATGGGGGCCCGTCCAGCGCTTCTCGGCGGCGCTCCAGCGCTCGCCGGAATTGGGATAAACGATGATGGGTTTCTCCGTTGCCTTGCGCAAGGAAGCAAGCAACCCGGGGACAAGATCGGGAGGAACGCAATTGACTCCCACCGCACAAACCTGGGGCGAAGCATCCAGCAAACGAACGGCTTCTTCGAGCGCTTCGCCGCTCGCCAGCTGCGTGTCATTGCGGCAGTTGAAACTGAACCATGCCTGTGCGGATTTTTTCTGCTCGAGTAACTGCAAGAGCACCCGGGCCTCTGCGAGGCAGGGAATGGTTTCAAAGGCGATGAGATCAGCGCTGGAGTCCGCCAGGAGATGAAAGCGCCCCTCGTGAAAGCGTGCCAGTTCCCTTTCGGATATGGGATAGTCGCCGCGATACTCGCTGCCATCGTGAAGAAAAGCGCCGTAAGGCCCGATGGATGCCGCGATTAGGGGCGATTGCGCCTGCTCACGCCCGGCGCAAAAAGCTTTGCGGGCGTTTTCCGCCAGGGAAACGCTTAACAAGAGAATTTTTTCAAACTCGGCCTTTGAGAAGCCCTCCTGCTCGAAACCCGCTTGGGTTGCCTGATAGCTCGCCGTGGTGATGATATCCGCCCCGGCGAGAAGATAATCGAGATGCAGCTTCTCAATAGCCTGGGGATTTTTAAGCAGGAGAGAGGCCGACCAGAGGGGATGATCGAGCGATAACCCCCGGCGCTCCAATTCAGTGCTCAGGGCGCCGTCTAAAATCCAAACCGCCCGTTTTGAAAGCCTATCGGCTAAGGCATCCATCTTGGAAGGAGTATAGACATATTTGGGGCCCGAGACAAAATAGACTTGGGTCTTGACCAAATTCATATCTTATCTTAATCTGGTCATCCCTCAACTCATTCTTTTTATGGAACATCGATACTTAGAAAATCTTATTAAGGAATTCTGTTTTACAAACCATAAGATGGCTTTTATTTCAGGCCCCCGTCAGTCTGGAAAAACAACCCTGGCAAAAATGCTGCTCAAGGAACGCGGCGCTGGCCAGTATTACAATTGGGATGATTTGGAACTTCGAAAACTTTGGATCACCTCCCCAAAAGGTCTGATCACCAAAACCTCTCCAAATACCATTCCGGTGTTTGTTTTTGATGAGATTCATAAAGCTCGGTATTGGAAGAGGACCCTTAAAGGCATATTCGACACCTTATCTTCTGCAGCCGACATCGTGGTTACGGGCAGTGCGCGCCTGGATATTTATCAAAAAGGGAGTGACAGCCTTCTCGGGCGCTATTTTCCCTTTCGACTTCATCCCCTTACCCTAGGAGAATTGGGCGGTTCGGGTGTTGTTTCAACGCAGGATTTTATTGAACAGGTGTATTTAAAATCGCAGCGAGAGAATCGGGCTTCTGAAGAAGCCCTGCAATCCCTTCTTAAGCTCAGCGGTTTTCCAGAGCCGTTTTTTGGACAAAGCGAAAAAAGCGCCCGCATTTGGCGGCGCACACGGGTTGAACAGGTCATACGCGAAGATTTGCGCGATCTTTCGCGAATCCCTCATTTGAGCCAACTTGAAATGCTGGCGGCGTTGCTTCCGGAACGGATCGGTTCTTTACTGAGCAAGGCCTCGCTGAGTCGGGATTTGGAGGTTGGTTTTGACACGGTTAAACGGTGGTTAGATCTTCTGCGCTACGTTTATTATTGTTTTGAAATAAAACCTTATACGCAAAAAATCGCCCGCTCCTTGAAGAAGGAGGGCAAACTCTACCTATGGGATTATGCTGAAATCCCTGCCGAGGGAGCCCGATTTGAAAATCTGGTCGCCTGTCATCTGCTTAAATCATGTCATTATTGGACCGATGGCGGGGAAGGGCATTTTCAGCTCTTTTTTCTGCGGAATAAGGAAAAGGAGGAGATAGATTTTCTGATCACGAAAGATAAAAAACCGTGGCTGCCTATTGAGGTAAAGCTGAATGATACGGAGCCATCTTCGAGCTGGAACAGATTTTTTAGCTATCTTCCGGTAAAAAAGGGATTACAAATTGTCTTAAAGCCGTACTGTTGGAAAATTCATCATGTGCGGAATAATGAAGTCCTGGTTGCCAGTGCCAATCTTGTTCTTCCCTATTTTGTTTGATTTGGGCGGCGCTTCGGGACGCGGGCTCAGCTTTTACGATCGATCAATCTTTTGCACCGCGGAAGTCAAAGCGGAATTTTTACTGATGCCCCATTTTTTGAGTTTGCGGTAAAGGGCGTAACGGCTCACCCCGAGGGTGGCCGCTGCTTTCTGCAGGCATCCCTGATTTTCGAGGAGGGCCCTTTGAATTTCGCCCCACTCGGGCTCAGGCAGGAGAAAACCGCGCAGATTTTGATGCAAAAGTTCAAGAATTTTGGCATCGCCGCAGGCGTCAATATCAATATCGTCGATTTTCTCCTTGTCCCCCGCGGAACAGACTAGGGCGCGTTTGAGAACGTTTTGCAGCTCCCGGATGTTTCCCGGCCAATCATGCTCCAAGATCTTCAGGAGCGCCTTTTCGGAGAGCAGCACCTCGCGGCCCGTTTTGCGCCCGAATTCCGCCAAGGTGTGCGTGACCAGAGGCAGAATGTCTTGGCGCCGTTCCGTGAGGCTCGGCACCTGGAGGCGCAATACCGCGAGGCGAAAAAAGAGATCCTCGCGAAAGCTCCCTTCGCGAATCATGCCAATCAGGTTGCGGTTGGTCGCCGCAATGAGGCGCACGTCGATGTATTCCATATGATTGCTGCCAACGCGATAAAAATAGCCGTCCTGCAAAAAGTGGAGGAGCCGGCTCTGGGCGCTGAGCGGCAGCTCGCCGATCTCGTCGAGAAAAAGCGTTCCGCCGTGGGCCCGGAGCAGTTTGCCGTGGTTGTGCGCCTGGGCGCCGGTGAAGGCGCCGCGGACATGGCCGAAGAGTTCCGATTCAATCAGATTTTCGTTGAGGCTCGAGCAGGGGATCTCAATGAAGGGGCCCCGGGAGCGGCCGGAATTTTCATGGATGGTGCGGGCGAGGAGCGTCTTTCCCGTTCCGGTCGGGCCTTCGATGAGAATCGGCTCGTCGGCAAGGGCCATCTTTTGCGCCAGGAGGATGGTTTGCCGGAGACCGGCCTCGCAACCGATGATTTTTTGCCATGAGCTTAAGGCCGGCTCATTCATTTCGGGGTCTCGAAGGGGTTCCATCGTCTGCTTCTCCTTTTGCTTTGGGTTGATGCTTGCGGCCCGCCGAGCTTTGCTTTTGCACCCAGCGGGTCACCTCGCGCCAATCAAAGAGACGACGTCCACCCACGCGTTTTGACGGCAATCCTTTTTTCAAAAATTTATAGAGCGTTGGCTTGCTGACGGAGAGGCGCTCTAAGGTATCCTGCGCCGTGAGATAGCGATTCAACTCCTTTTCACCCGCGCCATACCGATATTCATATTCCTGCGCCGCATCCTGCACGACCCGAAGTATTTCATGGGGGGCGAGAAGGGGCTTTCGCACCACGGCATAGGGCCGGAAGCGGGTTTGAAAAGTGGCATCGAAAAATTCGTCCACGTAGCCGGAGAGAACGACCTTGATGGGTTTGCGAAATTTCTGATTGGCGATGGTGAGAAAGGCGGCGCCATCAATCCCCTCCATCCTCATATCCACGATGATTACGGTGAATTCCCTCTTTGCCATGAGGGCAAGGGCCTTTTGCGCGCTTTCAACGCTCACCATCTCAAAGAAATTCTCGAAAAAATCGCGATAGCCTTCGATGATTTCAAGCTCATCATCAATGAAGAGAATGGCCGGCTTTTTGGGCATCACGGCATGCTCCCGTGTAAAAGTTAAATAGCGTTAAAGTAGTTAAATATGGTTAAGTATCCCGCAGCCCGGTGTCAATAATGAATTTCTTTCCGTTTAGTGCCATACACTTGTCTATTGAAAACCGTTCTCGGGATGACGACAGAGAGTTGGCTTTGCTGGTTTCTCCCCCTGCTTTGTGGTAAAAAACAGGAGCAAAGAGAGTCGGAAGGCCAAGTCATTTCAGGGATCTGTCGCTCTGCTAAGCTGAAAGCGTAAAAAGGAAAATCGAGCGTTTCATGAATGCCGGATTACATTCGCGCGGGCCGGGGCTCGCGTTCGGCTGTTCCCGGGTATTAACCCCCCCGGGTGCCCTGCCGCAGGCGGCGGAACGTCTCGACGCGGCGCCCCCCCTTTACGACAATGAAGTGCTCATTGAAGTAAAAACCTTAAATATCGATTCTGCCTCTTTTGCGCAGCTGCGCGGCGAAGCGAAAAAAGCTGCGACGGATGAAGCCGGCATCAAAGCTTTTATCCGCAAGGAAATTTTTGCCACGGTGAAGAACAAGGGCAAACAGATTAACCCGGTCACCGGAAGCGGCGGCATGCTGGTCGGCGCGGTGCGCGAGCTCGGAAAAAATTATCATGGCGCTTCGCCGCTCAAAGTCGGCGACCCGGTCGCAACCCTGGTATCGCTCACCCTTACTCCTTTGGCGCTGCAGGAGATCGACGAGGTTCATCTCCATCCGCCGCGCGAAGCGCAGATCGAATGCCGGGGCACCGCCATTCTCTGTGACAGCGCGCCGCTGGCGGCCCTGCCCGGCGACTTGCCGCAGGAACTGGCGCTGAGCGTCCTTGACGTCTGCGGCGCTCCGGCCCAGATGCCGAGAATCGTGAAGCCGAGGCAAAAGGTTCTGGTTTTGGGCGCCGGGGGAAAGTCAGGCCTCCTCTGTTTGCATATGTGCCGGGAGATCTTGGGTGCCTCCGGGCTATTGATGGCCATTGATTACTCGCCGCAAGCCCTGAAAATTTTGCAGGATTCCAAACTCGCCGACCGCGCGGCGCAGCTGGATGTCCGGCAGGCGCTTGAAATTCTCGCGTGCGTGCGCTCCTGGACCGATGGGACGCTCGCCGACGTGGTCATCAACACAGCCAACGTGCCCTTTACCGAGACCGCCGCGATTCTCTCGACAAGAGCCGGCGGCCTCGCCTATTTCTTCAACATGGCAACGGATTTTTCCCGCTCGACCTTGGGCGCCGAGGGGCTTGGAAAGGATATTGTACTTATGATGGGCAACGGCTTTGTGCCGGGACACGCCGAGCTGGCACTCAACATATTGCGGAAAAATGCTTTTATTCGCGACACCTTGACGCGCCGCTTTGCGCGTCCAGCGGCGGAAGAAGGGGGGATCCATTGAAACCTTACCTGGCGAACATGCGTGTCGCGGTGGTCGACGATGACCCGACCATAGTTTCCTTGCTGCAGGAGCTTTTGACCGAAGAAGGATATGCGGTCACGCCCTTCACCGATGGGGCGCATCTGAAACACGCCGCGTACCAGAACAGCTTTGATATCGTCCTGACCGACATCAACATGCCCGAATTGAACGGCATTGACCTGGTCCGGTATCTGCGGGAGATCAACAGCACCGCGAAAGTTATCATCATGACCGCGCAGGCGGATCTTGAAACCGCCATCGCCGCCGTGAAGTTGGGCGCTTCGGACTATCTGAAAAAACCCTTTGAGGACATCAGCCACGTCATTAATCTGGTAAACCGCCTGGCGGCAAAGATCCTTTCCGACCGCCGCAAGGACAGCCTGGTGAAAGCCGTGGTCGAAAAGACGAAGCAATTGATTTCGCATCAAAAAAATTCCTTCATGTCGGATGACGTGCAGAAGCTGCTGAGCCGCGTCGAAGTTCTGGTGAAAAACCTCCAGGAAGCCGAGGCCGGCGATGACCAGGAATCAAAAAAATTGACCGGCACGATCCAGGAGATCGGGCTGCCCAATCTCATGCAAATGCTCTCGCTGGTTGGAAAATCCGGCAAGTTTTTCCTTTACGGCGATCGCTTTCAGGGCGAGATGTGGTATGTGAACGGCCGGATTGTCCACGCCATCTGCGGGCGCCTCACGGAGGAGCGCGCCATATTCCGGCTGCTCAATCAGGAGGGCGGCCAATTTCAGTTCGTCATCAGTGATGAGGAGAAAATGAAGGCGGGAAAGATCGATACGCCGACCGATTTTCTGATTCTCGATTGCCTGCGGCGCCTCGATGAATACCGCGCCCTCGGAAAACGCGTGCCGCCTGATAATCTTCATCTCCGGGTGAGGGGCGAGGTGCCGCCCCAGGTGTCGCGCGAAGACATGAAGATTCTTTTTTTGGTCGGAAGATATGCGCGCGTGCGGGACCTGATTGATTTTTCGCCGGTGCCGGAATTGGAGACCATCCACGCCCTCATCCGCCTGCGCATGGCCAATGCCATTGACGCCTACTATCCGACGGAAACCCCTGCCGAGCTCATTTTGTAAGGGAGAGCCATGCCAAAACGAGCCGCTGCGTTTCGAAGAACTGTTTTGCAAGGTAAAAAGGTGAAATCCGTCGCCTCCAGGCCGGCTGCGGGAAAAGCTGCGGCGCTTTGGGTCGATGGAAAACAGGTAAAACAGGCGCGCCAGGTGGCGCGCGCCGTGATTGAGCCCATTCAAAAGCAGATCCTTTCGCGCACCACCGTCTCGATCGAACGCACCACCCTGCGGCTCCTCGGGATTTCGGGAAGCCAAATGGAAAAAGAAGAGGCCCACGGTTCAATTGAAATGCCGCTCGTCAACGCCATCGTCGATAAAATCCGTCGGGCCGAATTGCTTGATAAAGGGGCGCTTTGGGCCATCGGGTCCCTCATGGATAAGACTGATCGCGACTTCGAAACCATTTGTCATGAAATTGCCGGCGGGAAATGGGATGCTGAATTGCAGCGCTGCGAGACGCCCCCTCAGGAAGCCACCCGGAAACTTCTGGCGGCGCGCGCCGTCGGGTGCGTGCGCTCCTTGCGGGATAAGGCCAAGCGAAAACGCCAGCGCCAGGGCAAGGTGTTTGGCCGGGAGGAGCCGCTCCGCTACGTCATTGTGGCGACCGGAAATATTCACGAGGACGCGGTGCAGGCGCGCGCCGCGGCGCGCAACGGGGCGGATATCATCGCGGTCATCCGGAGCACGGCACAGAGTCTCCTCGATTATGTGCCGGTCGGGATCACCACGGTCGGGTTTGGCGGAACCTTCGCCACCCAGGAGAATTTTCGCCTGATGCGCCAGGCCCTCGATGAAACCGGGGCCGAGCTCGGGCGTTATATTCATCTGACGAATTACTCCTCCGGGCTGTGCATGCCGGAGATCGCCGCCATGGCGGCACTCGAGGATCTCGATATGTTGTTAAACGATGCCATGTATGGCATTTTGTTTCGAGACATTAACATGCAGCGCACCTTTACCGACCAGTACTTTTCCCGGCTGATCTGCGCGGCGAGCGGCATTTATATCCAGACCGGCGAGGATAACTACCTGACCACGGCAAACGCCTATGAGGCGGCGCATCACGTCCTGGCGAGCCAGCTCATTAACGAACAGTTTGCGCTTTGCGCCGGGATCCGGCCCGAGCGCATGTGCCTCGGCCACGCCTTTGAAATGGATCCGCAACTGGAGGACGGCTTTCTCTGGGAGGTGGCGCAGGCCCAGCTGATCCGGCAGGTTTTTCCTGAGGCGCCGCTCAAGTACATGCCACCGACCAAACACAAGAGCGGGGATTTTTTCTGGAGCAATCTTTATGACGGCATGTTCAATCTCTCCGGTTTATTGACCGGCCAGACCATCATGCTGCTGGGGATGGCGACGGAATCGCTCCATAACCCGATGATGCACGACCGCTTTTGGAGCCTGAAAAATGCCAATTATGTCTTCAAGAATTTTCGCCACCTCCGTTATGCGCTGGATTGGCGGCGGGGCGGCGCCATGGAGAAACGCTCGCGCGAGGTGCTCGGCAAGGCCCTGGCACTGCTGCGCAAGGTGAAGCGGACAGGCTTGATGGAGAGTATTTCCAAAGGCTGGTTCGCCGATGTGAAGCGGCACCCGGAAGGCGGGAAAGGTTTGAGCGGCGTGATTGAAAAGGGGAAGGATTATTGGAATCCGCTCTGGGATAACCTGGAGCGCGCCACATGACGGCTGGAACGATTACCTCATACGGCGATCTTCGCGATGACGGCTTTATGCAGCTCACCTTCACGCTCCCTATTCCCAAAGACGACGTGGCGTTTGAAGCCGCACGCCTCATGGCGCAAAAAATGGGCTTAAAGCAGGTGCAGGTTGCCACCATGGAAGCCGTGACCCCGGAGCACACCTTTTTTATCGTCGTCGGCGCCTGCGAGCACCGCATCAACATGCAGGAGATCAAGGTGCCGAAGCTTGCCTACAAGCTCCTGAAGCGCGAGGAGATTGATCTCCTGATCAAGGAAAAGATCGGGCGCAAGTTGAAGGTGATCGGCTGCAATACCGGCGCCGACGCGCACACTGTCGGCATCGATGCGATTATGAATATGAAGGGTTTCGCCGGCGATTACGGGCTCGAGCGCTATCGTTCACTCCACGCCGTCAATCTCGGCAGCCAGGTGAGCAATCCGGAGTTGATCATCTATATCCGCAAACACCAGCCGGACGTGGTGTTGATCAGCAAGGTGATCACGCAGCGGGACATCCATCTCGAGGATCTCCGGGACCTGATGGGCGAACTCAACCGCGAAAATCTGCGCGCGCGCCGTTTGTTCATTATCGGCGGCCCGCGCATTACGAACAAGGAGGCGGTGGCGCTCGGCTATGACGCAGGGTTCAGCGTCGGCACGACGGCTTCGCATGTGGCCTCATATTTTTCCCAGGAATGGATCAAGAGGGGATGGAATTAGCGATGGCAGGGCAGAAAGAGATGAAAGAGATCGTCCTTCGTCAGCGTTTAAGCCAGGTGGACGCGCATTATGGCGGCGATCTGGTGGACGGGGCGCGCATCCTCGGGCTTTTCGGGGACGCGGCAACGGCGCTCTTGATCGGCCACGACGGCGATGAAGGGCTTTTTCGGGCTTATGAAGCGGTGGAGTTTTTGGCGCCGGTTTACGCCGGGGATTTTATCGAGGTGCGGGCCGAGATAACGGAAGTCGGGAAGACCTCGCGGCGGATGAATTTTGCGGCGTATAAGATCATCTCCCCGACCAAGAATGCCGCGCACCCCTCGGCGGCTGATTGGCTGAAAGATCCCTTGCCGGTGGTAACGGCCAGGGGAACATGCGTGGTGCCGGCCGCATGTCAGAGAATAAAAAGGTAGGCTTTTGCTGAATTTGAAAAAAGTGATGCTATTAGCGACGGTAGGGCTCGCGGCGGCGCTCGTCCCGCTTGGCGTGGCGGCGGCGGAGCTCCGCGCCTTTGAAGGCGCGGTGTTCAGTGATTTCTCTCCCGGGGGCACCGAGATGCTGATGGGCGACTATCAAAGCGGTGAACTCTGGCTCCACTCCTTTACGACCCATGAATCCCGCCTGATTTCCTCGCTCAAGGATCCAGGGGAGACGCAGCAGACGCACATCCTCGCGCCCCGTTTTTCCGCAGACGGGAAAACGCTGGCCTATCTTTCAGTGAAAGAAGGCGCCGCGGCCGCGGGCGAACCCCAGATGGGGCTCATCTGGCGCACGCAGGAAGAGGGGGGCGCCTTTAAAACCCTGGGGCAGGTGCGTTTTTCGGCGCATGAAAACCCTCTTCCGGCCTCGCAATTCTTTCAATTCTTCCCGGATGGCCGCCGGCTTATCCTGAGAAGTTATGATGCGCAGAGAAAAACACCTGCGCTTTTCGCGCTCGATCCGGTGCTGAACCAGTGGGGCGATTATGTCTGGCAGACGGGCGTGCTCTCGTTTCGTTTTTCCCCGGATTTCAAATTTGTCGCCTATCTGGTGCAGGAAAACTCGGCGCCGAGCGCCGGCGGCAAGAATTTTGATCCCTTGAATCCGCTGACCATTGATCTTGGCGCTTCGGCGCACCAGAATTTTGCCTTGTGGATCACGCGAAGCGACGGGGGCCAGCTCAAAAAATCCTCGGAGAAAATCTATATCCCGAGCGGCATTGAAACAGATGTCGGGTATGAATGGGCGCCCAATTCGCGCTGGATCGCTTATTTCAGCGAGCGCGCCGACGAAAACTTCCGGCAATACCGGGAGCTGCAGATTCAGAAGCCGGGCGAGAGCAAATCCTATGTAACCCTCTCCACCTGGGGATTGCCGCTCGGGCCGCCGCGCTGGGCGAACCGGGAAGACCGCCTGGCTTTTTTGGAGCAAGAGGGGAGCGTCGCGGGGAAAACGGAGGGCGCGGGGGAGCCGGCGATTCATCTGGTGACGCTGGGACTAAAACTGAAGAACGGCGCTTTCCAGGAGCGGCACTCTACGCGAACCGTCAATGTTCCGGCGCATACGGAATTTTTGGGCTTTGATCCGAAGGACAATGATTATGTTTACCTGCTGGTGCCCCAGAAGGGCAAAAACGAGGCCTATTTTTCGCTGGTAAAACAGGCCTACGACAAGGACCGCGGCATCACCGTGGCAAGATACATCCCGAATGAAGTTTACTACTGGTTCGATCATCTGCGCGAGCAGTTTATCTTTTGCCATAAGGCCGCCGGATGTCAGGTGATTGGTCTTTCGGGCGGGGAGCCGTTTTGGCTGACGCCAAATTTTTCGACGACGGTCGGAGCCGGGGACTTTCTCACCCGCGCCGGAGACTTCTCGGGGGCGCAAAAGATCTATTCATCGATCAGTCCCAAATTTCTCGAACGCCCCATGTGGCTTTCCGTTCTGGCGCGGCTCTATGTCTCCTTCAAATTGGGGGGGAAGGCCGAAGAGGGCCAGAAGATCTGGCATTTTCTGCTCGACAAAGTCGACAAGGGAGAAAATCCGGCGGGTGAATATCTGGCTCTGGGAGAAACCTTTTATCAGTTGGGCGAATCCCGCCAGGCGGTTGATCTTCTGCAAAAGGTGCAAAGCGAGCATCCCGGCACCTTGGAGGCGCGCAAGGCCCTCTTGAAAAGCGGCGCCATCTATATTCAGCTCGGTGACTATAATTTTGGCCGCAACTGCTTTGCCAATTTCGCCAAACTGTACGCCGATGATCCGCAAGCCCCGTTGGCGCTGGTGCAGCTGGGCGAATCGTATCTTGCGCTCGACGAGCCCGGCATCGCTCTTAAGGTCTTTCGCAAGATTATCAATCTGGCGCGCGGCGACAATCTTTGGGTTCGCGCCACCCTAGGCAAGGCCAAAGCGCTGGAGAAGATGAACCGTTTCCAGGAAGCGATAAAAACCTATGAGCTGGTTTTGAAGCAATATGATGACTCCGCCAAGGGAAGCCTGGAAATGCTGGACGCGAAATATCTGGAAGAAGCCCGGGTCGCGAGCAAAAATCTGTCGCAACACTTGTAGGACGAATGCCCATGGAACCTTTGATGATTACGGTGGCTCTGGTGGGGGGCGAGCTGTCGCGGAAAGATACGCCGTTTTTGCCGCTGACCCCGGACGAAATTGCGGCAGAGGGGTTCCGCTGCGCGCGGGAAGGCGCCTGCATCCTGCATCTGCATGCGAGAGACGTGGACGGCACCCCGCGGCACGATCGCGCTCTCTTTGCGGCCATTGTGCGCAAAACCGATGAACAGTGCGAAAGCGGCGGGATTTCGTCGCCCATTTTGCAGTTTTCAACCGGGGGATCTATCGGTATGACGGTGGATGAGCGCCTGGCGCCCCTGGCCTTGCGGCCGGAAATGGCGACCCTGACGCTCGGAACGGTTAATTTTGGCGAGGATATATTTGAAAATTCCCTGCCCACGATTCGGAGGATTGCGCAGGCCTTGCGTGAGAAGAAGATCACCCCTGAGCTGGAGATTTTTGACGCGGGCATGATGGACACGGCGAGGCAACTCATTGAGGAAGGGGTGCTCGAAGCGCCGCTCCATTTCAATTTCGTCCTCGGGGTTCCGGGCGGGCTTTCCGGGGAGGTTGAGAATCTGGAGTTTCTCCTCGGGAAACTCCCGGAGGGATCGACATGGAGCGCGGCTGGGATCGGCCGCTACCAGCTGCCGCTCAATCAGTTCGCGCTCTCCCACGGCGGACACGTGCGCCTTGGCCTCGAGGACAATATTTATCTGCAAAAAGGGCAGCTCGCGGAAGGCAACGCGCCTTTTGTAATCCGTATGAAGGAATTGGCCAAACAAGCCGGGCGCGCCCTCGCTTCGCCCGGTGAAGCGCGCAGAATTTTGCGCCTCAGACGCTCATAGCAGGGGAGAAGGTCCGGAGATGCCGCCCAAAAAGCCGAAAGAATATCCCGACAAAAGAGTATATCCGCGGGTGCCCATGATGGTAAAGGTAAGGGACGCGGATACCGGAAAAGAAGAGGAATATTTTTCCAAGGAGATTTCCTGCGGCGGCCTCTTTCTCGAGACGAAAAATCCTTATAAAAAAGGCAAGATTTTGCAGGTTGAGTTTCAGATTCCGGGGACGCAGGAGCAGGTGCGTGTCAAGGCCAAGGTGGTCCATGAAGCCCTGCCCGGGGACAAGGGGCCGGTCGGCATGGGGCTGAGTTTCATAGACATGGATGGGCACAGCGAGTCCAGCATTGCGGCTTACGTTGAGAAGTTGGAAAACATCCGCAAAAAACTTTCCAGCTAAAAAAGGAATTCAAGCGATGAAAAATAAACCGCTGCTTATCAACGTCATTGCGGCATTTTACCTGCTGACCCCGGTATTTTTTATTCTGCAGTACTTCGCCTTTCTGCACCGGCCCTTTACGGATCTGCAGACGTGGAAACTCATTTTTCATCCGCCGTTTTATAAACTCACCTTCATCATCATCCCTCCCATCGTGGCGGTCGGAATCTACCGCGTGCGCCTTTGGGGATGGTATCTCGCCATTGCGCACCTTCTCTATGTTCTCGGAAATAATCTCCTCGCTTTCCTCGTCGGCCGCACCGTGACGCCCTGGTGGGTGGTGGGGCTCAATACCGTGGTGACGCTGGCGGTCATCGTTTTTTTCGTGCGCCGGGTGATCCGGGCGCCTTATTTTAACCCCCGCGTGCGGTGGTGGGAGAGCAAGCCGCGCTATGCGGTCACCCTCAAGGTGAAATTGAAAAACGAACGGGCGCAGATTGAGGGGGAGACCTTTAACATCTCGCTGGGCGGGCTGTTTATGGTGAGTAATGCGGCGGTCGGCATTGATGAGCCCTTTGAGCTGGTGCTGACGCGCAACGGCGATGCCCCGGCGGATGTGGCATGCAAGGGGCGGGTGGTGTGGATCAACCCGCAGGGTCAAAAATTACCCCAGGGCTTCGGGGTCATGTTCACGAAAGTGGAGCGCCCGGCCCTAGATTTTATCAGTGCCTACATAGTCGAACAGAAAAAAGTCCTTAAAGAGAACGTTGAAGTAAGATAAGCAGGGCTCTGTTCGAAAAATGTGACGATCGGTCAACTCTGTTTCAGGGGTTGTCTAACTTGACAACTTTTTGATAGGAAACGGCATCCGCTAGGGGGTGCGACATTAATATGATGCTAAGCGCGAAAAAAAGAATGCTCAAAGTGAAGTGGCTGCTTTGGCTTCTGCCGCTCCTCTCCTTTCCCCTGCGCGGCTGGTCGGATCTCTCCCCTTCGCTTCCTTATTACAATCGGGCCGACGGTGTGGCCATTCGCGCCAGTGAGTTTGGCGATCTTCTTGGTGTCTCGCTTGATTCTTTGCAGCTCATGGCCGTCTCACCGGAGGAAAAACGACCCCGCTCGATCCCCTTGCAGATCGACGAAAGATTAAACAGCGGCGCCCTGGTATTTCCGGGAAGCAGATTGCCCGGCACAGGGGTCTTAACCAGCCAGGATGAAGTGGTATTTATGGCCCACGACGCCGGGCAGAGGGTCGCCCTTGAAGACCTGCCGCGGCCGGTGCGCATGGTCAAGGAAATTGAGCTCGAAGACCCGCTCAGCCATGAACAGCGCTATGTCTATCTGATCTCCTATCCCATTCCCCCCCTCTATAAGCCGCTTCCCTATGTGACCTATGACAGCCGGGAAAGAAGCGTCTATGGCGCCAGTTATTTTTTGAATTATGACTACTCCGAGAAAAATCCACTGCGCGCCTACTGGCTCGCTAATCAACTCTCGCTCAGCTGGTCGGCTCCGCCCCCCAAGACCGCCTATGCGGCTTTTTCCGTCGCTGCGGATTCCGGCGGACCTGCCGATCTCACCCCGAATGTATTGAAAGGGGAATTTTTGGACGTCCATCTGCGCTCGTTTGGAAATCTTTTCGAGTGGCATCTCGACCTCCGCGACTTGAATGCCCGCGAGGTGGGATTTATCTCCGGCCCTGTGCGCGCCGTGCGCAAGCTCAGGCTCCATCCGAAGTTGGCCATGGGACTCAATGTCGCGCCGGTTACGGTGACGCAGATGTTTTACGATCGCTACGCCGTGACGCAGATTTCCGCCGAAGCCACCACGGCCGTATATTCCTTCTTCTCCGAAATCATGGCAACGTTTGGCGGCGAATTGTCAGATGATTTTGAGTATGAGATTCAGCCGATGGTCGCCCTGGCCGGGATGCCGGGGCAGATGTCCGTCATCAAAGTGATATCCCGGGAGGCGGCTCATCCGGAGAGCGCCAAAACGGCCTTCACAATGATTGGCGTGCGCTCGGAGAGCAACGTGCAGCGTTCGCTGAAACAGGTGGCTGCGGTTTCCGGGCAGATAACGCCCGCTTCGGGTGAATTCAATTCGACCCCCCAATTTCCGGGCCAAAAAAAGAACTTTCTCGCCTTTCGCCTGAATGTTAAAGAGCTCGGTGCAAAAAAACTGGAGTTTGAGATTCACCAGGCTTTTCCGCGCCACGAAGAAGAGATTAAGATATTATCGGCCGTTTATGACTCACCCATCCAATACCGGGTTTCAACCGTCAAACAAGACATTGTCTTTGACCTGCATCGCTAAAGGCGTTGGGGCCGGGTTTTTACTGCTGGGAGCATTTTGGCTGCTTCCCAACGCTTCTTTCGCCTACTCGGTGCGGCCCGCGAGCCCGCCCGAGCAGCAGCCGGCGGCAGAGGCGCCGGCTGGAACGGATGCCGCGCCGCAGAATTTGAACAACCCGCCGCTGCAAGAGACGCCTTACAATTTCCCGCCCAAGCAGGACCCCCAAGATCGTATACGCCGCAGGGATATTCGCAGGAGGCAAAAAGGTCTTTCGGTTGTTGAGCGTGAAAAGAGAAATTCGCGTCCCATTGATCGCGAAGAACAGAGGAAGCGCGTCGAGGAGCGCATTCGCGAGTTTTCGGAGAAAAAGAAATTACTCGATGAAAAACGCAAGGGCTCCGCGGCGGCGGCTCCCTCGGCAACGCCCGAAGAGGACGTGCAGCGGGGAACCGGCACGGGCGGGATCTACCTCTATAAATCTCCTGAACTTGAACGCGACTTTCCGCTGCGCAAGGTTGGGGATCCAGAGGAAGACCAGGAACCCGTGCCTCCGGAAAAGGCCAAGATCGTTGCCAAGAAACCTCCGGCGCCCGCCAATCTGAAAGCGAGGGACGGTTCCTGGCGCGTCACGGAAGCCAATCCTGAAATCGTCTCACGGTACAAAAAGCGAAATCTCAAAGTGACTTATGCGGTGGGCCAGAAAGATTAATCAACCAATAAATTAAGGGAAGCGAACATGGGACAAAAAATGACGCGCAGAAAACGCAAAAAAAATCTGGAAAAAATCAGAAGGCGCCACAAGGTCAAACGCGCCCGCTTGCGTACTTCGGGGGCTTTGAAGAAGAAAATGCGGCGCAAACAGAAGATCCGCCTGAAGAAGATGGCGCGACGGTAAGAGCCATGCGGATCCTCGGCGCCATTTTTATCGTGCTCCTCGGGCTTTCGGCCTGCACCAATAGCAATGGCAATAGTTTCGTCCTCATTGGTAATCCCTTCGTTGACCTGGCGGTTGGGGATGACGGCAATGCGACGCCGGCGGACAGCAGGGTGGTGCTATATTATGATGTATTGAATGAACAGAAGGCAGACGTGGTGCTCGACAACACCCACTCCCTCGTGAATGGGCCGCGGAGCATTGTATTGGTGGACGGTGATCTCTACGTCGGAAATGTCGGCGGCAGCAACATCACCATCTACCGCGCCTATCGGGGTCTTGCCGACAACGCCGCGCCTGATGTGGTTCTGGATGCGGTGGCGGGTATCACCCACCCCAAAGAGATCAAGGTCAAGGGAAACACGCTTTTCGTCAATGATGATACCGACAATGAAGTCAATATCTTCTTTGACGCTGCTGCGCTCACGGCGGATGTGGCTCCGAATGTGACTTTGAACAACGGTTCCTCGCTCGTTGCCAATCCGGACGGGATTGATTTTGACGGCAGTGATCTTTACGTGGCGAATGCCGCGACGCCGAGCGTTACCATCTATCGTGATGTGCCCACCCTGGCGACCAATGACGCGCCGGACGTGGTTTTGGGCGCCGCAACTTCGTTCCAGGGACTATCAACCGGGGTTCACGGAGCTATCGTGTCAAATGATATCCTCTACGTGCCCTCAGATCCGAATCTGCTTTTTATTTTTGAGGGTGCCGCAAGCCTGGCAACCGATGACCTGCCGAATGCGGTCGTGGTGCCGGATGCCGATCCCGCGAGCGCGCCTCTCGATGCCGTAGGGGTGGAGTTCAATGTGTTTGTGGCGCTGCGTCAGCCCTCCGTCGGCACTGATGGCCTGATCATGTTTGGGCCGCAGGGCGAAATTGCGGACGGCGCGGAGCCGAGCCTTTCTTTTCCAAATGTGCCCTCGGCACATGCCTTGGCGGGTGCCGGTGATGCTTTGTTTGTCAGCGTCATGAATGAAAACGACGCCACCAACGCGGTGCACAAGGTATTCATCTACACCAACGCCGGATTTTTTAATCAAGATTCGCAGTTCCTTGACCCGACCTTCAAGCTTGATGCCGCGGATTTCGTCCGACCTCTCGGTATCGCCGCCGTGGAACGGTAACCCTAAGGGGTCAAGTCTCCAGTATTCAGTCTCCTATTTCGTGTAACTTGACCTCTGTATATGGGAGACTGAATACTGGAGACTTGACCCCTTACTCGAGTACGGTATTCGAGAGCGGCTCATTCGCCTGGGTCTTCAGGCAGAGAAAGACGCCTAAAATAGTGATGCAGCTGCCGACCATTCCCCAGGCGCCGGGGATCTCATGGAAAAGGATCAAAGCCATCATCGTGGCCAGGAAGGGTTGCGTGAGACCGGCGATGGATAAAGTCGTGGCGTTCAAATATTTCAGGAGATAGTTGAGCGCCGTATGGCCGAGAATCGTCGGAATGAGCGCCAAACTCGCCATCACCACGACTTCCCGGACATTAATTTGCGCCAGGGGATTGGGCTGCGCGAAGAGCGCCCACAGTAACGCAACGCCTGTCGCGACCGTATAGACCGGAATGACGTAAGAAAGCAGTCTCCGCTCCTGGCGCTCATGCTCGCCGATCAATATATAAATCGCATAGAGGAACGCCGCCAAAAGCGCCAAGAGAATCCCTTTTACCCCGTGGGGCTCTCTGGAGAGGTCATTAAAGAACAGAAACACCGTGCCGATCACGGAGATGATGAGCGAGAGAAAAGTAATGGTGGAAAATGTGCGCTTGTAAAAGATCGCCGCGAGCAAAATCACAAAAATAGGCGAACAGCACACGGCGATCGTCGCCGAAGACACGGAGGTGTAATTGAGCGATAGGGTCCAGAGGGTGAAATGGGTCCCCATGGTGAGCCCGGAATAAAAAAGCCGCGGCGTCAGGAAGGGGAGCGCGGATTTGGGATGTTTTCTCCGTTCCCACCACCAAAGGGGCAAAAGGAGGGCGAGTGCGATGATGAGACGAAAGGTGACGATCCACGGCGCCGGAAGCGTTGAGTAACGGATTAATATGGGCGAAGCGGTGAAGGCCCAGAGCGATACAAAGAGAATGAAATAGGAACGTAGCAACCGCTCAATCCGTGATGCGCCGCTTGAAATCAGGCAGGGATGTGGCATCCCCGGCTACCATGAAGCGCTTTTCCTTGTCGTGCGCCGTGACGTTTTCATAAACGCCTTTTTCACGCTTTACCAATTTAGTGAAGCCCATGGATTTCAGGTGGGAGTCGGAAACCGGTATGTTGACACTCACCTTCGAAATGAGCCGGCGCACCGGCGCTTCGGCAGGCGTAGCGCCCGGATCTTTTCCCAGGCGCGCGCAAACTTCACCCCAGGTGGAAAGGGTCTCGTGGATGGAATGAATCACTTCCACGGTCTGTTGATTGGTTTCGCACAGGTAATCGTATTTTGGCATCTCTATAATTTTAAGTTTTTTTGCGCGCGGAGTCAAAATTGTGAAGCGGGTCATAAATCTAACTTGATGAAATTGCAGTAAAATTTTATGTACATCGCAATGACCCCTGTGCTGCGTATTGGACCCTATGAACTCTATTCGGTGCCCACGGGCCGCTTTGGCCTGGATGGCGGGGCTATGTTTGGCGTGGTGCCCAAAACCTTGTGGGAGCGCCAGACGACGCCGGACGCGCAAAATCGCATCCCCTTGGCGGCGCGCGCGCTTCTATTAAAGAGCCCTGAGCGGCGCATTTTGATCGATGTGGGACTGGGGGATAAATTTCGCGAAAAGGAAAGGGCCATGTATGCCGTTGACCAATCCACCCACACGCTGCTCGGCTCGCTGCGGGATTTGGGATTCAAAGCGGCCGACATCACGGATGTCATTTTGACCCACCTCCACTTTGACCACGCCGGGGGCTCCACCGAACGGCGGGAGGGCGAGGTGGTGCCGACCTTTCCGCAGGCGACGTACCACCTGCAGGAGAGCAACTGGAGGCATGCGCTGAAGCCCACGCTTCGCGACCAGGCGAGTTATCTCAGCGACGATTTTTTGCCGCTCAAAGATGCCGATCAATTAAAGTTCTATCAAACGGCGCGCGGCTTTGATCACGACGAAGAACTCCTGCCGCATATTCAGGCGCTGGTCTGCCACGGCCACACCCCGGGGCTGCAGATGATAAAGATCTCCGATCAGAAAAATACCGTTGTCTACACCGCCGATACGGTTCCGACCTCCGCCCATCTGCCGATCCCTTGGGTTATGGGTTATGATCTGCAGCCCCTCGTCAGCATAGAGGAGAAGGCTTCACTCCACGAGCGCATCAAAAAATTTTCCTGGAAATTATTTTTTGAACACGATCCCAAAATGGGCCTGGCCGAGATCGCTTTTGATGAGAAGGGGCGCCCGCTTGTGAAAGCGGCGCTTTCCGAGTGAAAAATCTTTTTGATTGTATTCGCTCTCCTCGCCCGCTTAGAATGGAAGATCTTGAATTTTATGGGATTACAATGAGCTTGCGAAGTTATTTGCAGATTTTCCTCTGTATCTTTTTTGCGGCCCTGGCAGCCTGCGATCTGCAGAATAGCACCCATGAGCTGCTTTCAGAGTCGCAAATGACCTCCCTTCAGGTTGACTCGGGATGGAGTAAAACCACCGGTCTCAACGAAAATGCGGACCTCCAGGCGATTAACCGGAAGAAGAATCTTTATGCGGTTATAATTTCGGAAGAAAAAAAGAATTTCGAAGGCCTCTCGCTCGAGCAGTACTCAGCGCTGACCCGCGCCCCGATGATGGGAAAGTTAAAGGACGCAGTGACCACGGAACCCAGCCGCTTCCAGATTAATAATCTCGAGGCCATTCAATATCGCGTTTCCGGAACATTCGAAAAACAGAATCTTGTCCATTTTCATGTGGCGGTCAGCGGAAAAACCCACTTCCATCAGATCATCGTCTGGTCCACCCAGAGCGATTTTCACCGGAATGAGTCGGAGCTGCAGGAGATCGTCCGCTCCTTCCGCGAACGCGCAAAGTAATCCACTCCTTTCTTGAGGGCCTATTTTTAGGCCGGGCTTTTCAATATTTTCCAATAAAAAATTTCCTATCCCGCAACTTTAAAAAAAACTGACGAAAATAGTGCTGAGAGCTTTAATACGGGCTAAAAGAAGTATTGTATGAGTGGAGCTTCCAGAACAGGCCAGGTTTCAACCGATGGAATGATTTGGGGTCAGCCCTTCAAAGATGGTGAGGACCAGTCAGAGGGCGAGATCGCTTTAGACTCAAGATCAACATTCTTAGGGACGAAGCGCGGATCCGGAGAGATCTGACAGAAAGAAAATTTCCTGCTTATTCTCATATCGATGAGGGTGTCATTTCAAGACTTCATTCTTTTTTGAAAAGTTTGAATTTACCAAATAGAGCAAAAAATCTGATCGACGCGCTGGACCGTTTTCATTGGAATTGCAGATAAAACCAAGTAGAAAGAGGACCGAATGAGAAATTTGGTGCTCTATTGGCAATATAGAGGTCAAGCTTTCAATAATGTAGATCTACTAATATGATCTTTTCGCGTGGGGTCTACGACTTCATCCAAATTGTCAACAAAGACGGTGTCCACGCCCTCTCCCCCAACCACAAGATCTTTTTCTGCTACGTTTACAGCAGACGAAGGGCCAGCCATGGGAGTGTAAAGTGGAGGGTCTTCTCTTGAATCAATCGTGTCATTGCCGCCCCATCCTCCGATAACGTCTTTACCCTCGCCACCTTTAATGAAGTCATTGCCTTCACTGCCGATGAGCCAGTCATCTCCCCGGCCACCAAAAATCTCAAAATGTAGGTTGGGATCAACCTGACTGAAATTCCCGCCAGAGAGGCTAATGAAATCATTACCGTTACCCCCGCGGATCTGTATCGTCTTAATATTCGGTAAGTCTTCCTTCCGAAGGACATAATATTGGCCGTTCACTTTAATAAAATAATCTTTGGTTTTCGAATCCCGCCCTAAGTAAATTTGATCGTTGCCATCTGTGCCATCGATGGCAACAAAGCCCGTTGAATCAGGTTTGAGAATGATGGTTTTCGCAGATGTTGGAATATCTTCTGAGGGCAAAATGGGAGGCGGAAGAGGGAGATGCTTAGAGCCTCGTTTATTCCCGTGAAAAAGCTTCTGCGCCTCGTGTTGCGTATGAATAGTCGTCCGAGCTTGCTCACTTTGAGGCAAATCCGTGTGTCTCCACGCGGTTTCTTTATACGACCCCTCGGCACTCCAATTCGACGTTAAAGGATACCACTGTGCGGCTTCGGATGGGGTTTGTTCCACATCAGTATTTTTTGGTGGTGGAGTCGGTTGAATTTCAGCCATCATTTTTCCTCCCTTGAAACGCGCTGTTTAGAGGATTTAAATTTAATGCAAAGTTCGGTCCACTCTGCAAAAACTTTTTTCCCACGAGTATATTGCGTACTGGGAGGTATCTTGGGGTCCAGAGTCCGTGGATTCTTCACGTCGGCCAATTAGCGGTTTATATCAGCCTTAGATGGGCGGGCGGTGCAGGTATCTGCGGACTTAAAGTGGTGACTGCGCTAGCCGATTTGGAGCACCGGGAACCGCCTCTTGATAGGCGCCCTTCAGGCAAACCGTCAAAACCAAGTGGAAAGTAGATATGTGATCCCGGAGGATTCCTTCCGCGAACGCGCGAAGTAATTCCTCATGAGAGGCGCTTCGGGTCGGCCAAACTTTTTGCCAGCGCCACGCTTTGACGAACTTTTGGCACCAGCCCTTTGGAGCCGACCCATTGCGCATTGAAGATGACCGTGTGAACGCCGCGCTTGTCAATAAAAGCCGAACCCAGCCCTTCCTTCAAAAATTGCGCGATTCTTGCACAGATGCGGGGGTCGTTGAGAAACGCCTGTGCCCGCCTCTCATCGTTGGTATTGATCGCGCAGGCTTTGGCAAAGAGAGGATCGGGATGTTTGCAGTTTTCCTTGACCGTGCCGGCCTTACGCCGCAGTTCGATCTGAAACCCAAGGGGCTGAGGAAAAAGCGCGGAGAGCAGCACACCCTGAATTGCCGCGGCAGCATGGGGTACCATTACAAGGCGTTCGCCGACGCCCAAGCGGACCTCTATCCGCTCGACCAGACCGCTGAATCCTTCTTTAATTTTCCAATGAGCATCCGTCAATTCGTGCAGCGGCTGAAGATTAAAAATCCGCGCCGTTTCCCGCACGGCCTGCGCCTGTTTACCCCACAGCCATGCCGTCAGCCCGATGATAAAAACAACCGGAGCTCCCACCCCCAATATCCCGACAAGCGCGCTCATGCGGCATTTCTTATGCAAAAACACTCAAAATCCACAATAGCTTTTCCAAAGCGAAAGATGGGTATCTTTTTGCAAAACTTCCACGGTTCTAACTGCAGCCCGTTCCTGCAAAATCGAGTAGAGATCTTTCATTACACTTTCTTCAACGTGGAAGATCATCAAAGGAAACCAGCTAAGATAATAAGCATGGCCAGACTCAGCTATGGTATCAATCGGTAGCCCTTTGGCATCGTATACTTTGAGCACGAACTCGCCAGTCGCTTTGTCTGGCAGGGGGAAAAAAAGTAATGTGAGAGGAAAATACCGTGCCAGACCAATTTTGGCATAGGCCTTCTCTACGACCACCGTATAGTCTGTGCTACCTTCAAGGAGGTAATAGGTTGCGGCATTTCCGCGTTCCAGAGCATCTAAGAATTGTGCGCCTTCAAGCGGCAGATCAACTCCTTTTTGTTCCAGAGAACCATCTTCCTTAATGACTGTGACCGAGCGCGCTGCCATGGTATGTCTTTTCTCTTGAACCCCGATAAGCTTAAGCGTTTTTGGTTTTTGTTGTACGAGAGGATATGGAAGGGGCTTTGGCATCCCTGCAGTACATCCAAATGCAGATATCACCATGCCCCAGGCTAATATTATCCGCCCGTATTGCTTGACCATCGTTTAGCTCACCTCTTTTCTCGTCTCCCACAGCGAGAGATTGCGTTCATAAGTTCGCGAAGCGAACTAAAGCTTTTTTAGCGGCTTCTGCAGCCTGCCAAATCGACCCAATTCTCCGGGAAACCGCGGAGCCAACGTCTTCCCGGCAAGAAGAACGTTTGAAATGTTGGTGTCGAGGTCGCTAAAAATTCTTTATTTCGCTTCGCGAAATTACAAAGGCATCGGTAAGTTGGCACCCATCCGAAGATAAGCCGTCCAATCCCTTACTTCATTGTAGTTCTCCGGGTATTCAATTAAGTCTTTGTCATTCTTGCTTTGATCTGCCTTCTTCTCTTCTCCCCGCTTAACAGCTCGCTTGGCTTTCTCTATCGGATCATGCTTCTCTAAACTTACCTTTAGGGCAAAAGCGATTACATCCTCGAGTCGAATGGTTTCTTTCTTCTTCGATGCCAAGAGATCCTGAAGCCTTAAGATATCTTCCATTACTTCTTCTGTAACCCCAAGGTGTAAGTCAATCCGCTCCCCCGACATCCAGTGGAACTGGGCCGGGAGCATGGTTTCAGGCTTAACCCGGGCGACTTCTCGTTCTAACTCTCGTTTGGAAAGGGTCTTAGCTTTTTCCAGCCACTCCTGGGCATTTTCTTTTGTAACCACCACCGCGATCTGCTTGGCATTGGATAGGGTGATGGAACCTGACTTCACCTTTTCTTTGAGTTCCGGAATTTCTTTCGATTTCCGCGCGATCTGGATGAGTGTCATGGCCTGATATTCGCTCAGTTTCAATCCTTCCGTTGCATAGGTAAAAAGCGAGGTATAACCCAAATGGATAAATCCCTTCAAATCATCCATCTGGCCCAAGAGATCCAATAAAGTATTTTGGGCCTCTTGGAAGGTGCGGGCGGCATTTAAAGCTTTTTTATGGATTGAGGCAATCAGATCTCCATTATGCATGGCACTATTCCTTTCATAGAGGTTAATTAATCACGAAGGGCTTATAGCACATGGTTTTCAAGCCTCTTGGGAAGGCGGATAGCAGACGTAAATTTCGCAGAACAAAAGAATGGGCAAGGATTCAGGCCAAAGCGCTTAAAAGCTAAATACGAACAATAAAACCGAATTTATCGACGACAAAAGTGCGAAGAGTTTTTTTCTTCGTCAATCTTGTCAAGGACTTTTTTCAATATTTTGAATTTTTTTCAAGAATAATGCGAGGACAGTTGAGATTAGTTGGGTCCCATCAATTTCTCACCGCGTAAGATGAAACGGGAGAGGATCGCCTCCTTTAAGATCGTCCTCACGCTGGGTTGATTCAGCTTTTGCAAAATATAATGCAACTCCGCGGGGAAGGTTCTTAAGACCCCTTCCGCAAAATAGAGGCGTTCGTTGGGGTGAACCTCTTGAGTAAAATAAAAGATAAACGTTTGCAGGTTTTCCTCTCTCTGAGAGGTGGGGATTTCGCAATAGCCGCTCAAAACATATTGCCGTATTTTGCGGCAGATCTCCAGGCCCGCAAAATCCCGCTTATGCTTCGCCACAAGTGTGCGGTTGGTTTCAGGGCAGACGGAGCGCTCTTGCACTTCGTCGTACCGGGCGAGGCAGGCGAGGATTTTGCTGTCGGATTGTCCGGAAGCCAAAGCAAGCTCAATGAGAAGTCCTTTTTCGTTTCGTGCCTCGGCGTATTTCTTGGCAAAACAAGTGATGGTCGCAATCTCTTCGGATGAGCGGATCATCCCCTCGCGTTTATTGACCGTGATAACCGAGGCTGTGCTTACCCCGAGGGCCTTGCCAATCTCGATAAAGCTTAGAGCCCGCACCGGGTTTTTTTCGGCGAGGAGACTCTTGGCGGCCGTCAATTGCATTGGCGTAAGTTCGCTCTGGGTTTCTCCCATCTGCCGGTAACGAATCTTTTTTTGCTCCTCTTTACTCCTGATAGCGAATTTCCGCATGATGCGCTTGAAAACAGCCGCGGACCTTCCGGTCAACTTCCTAATCTTCTTAAAACTGAGGCCTCGGCGCAGATAAGCTTTGATCTGCTCTTCTTCCGCCGCAGGGATTGAGTTTGCCTCCGCGGTTTTGCGACGGTGAATCTTTTTGATGATCGTCGGCGAGAGCACGGAAAAGATCCGATTGAGCTCACCCATCGAGGTTTCGCTGAGGCGGGCCGCCTGGGCGATCTCTCCAAGGGTATGGCGTTTCTCGTTCATGAGCCGGAGCGCCTGGGCGTAAACCTCCACGGGAGGCGCGTATTTTTGGTTGAAAAAAATCTTCAATGTCAAAGCAACGAAAGTAGGCGTGCATTTGGATTTTTTGGCAATCTGGGGCTGGTCAATCCCTGCGGAAAAAAGTTGGAGGATCTGCCGTTCATCGTGGGAGAGTCCGTACATCTCTTTCAAGGGAGGTCGCTTACGAAGCGAGAGGTTCCCAAAATAGGCAATACGGGAGAGCTTCTTAGGCGCAAACCGTGGCGGTTTTTGCCGCCCCGGCGGGGCTGGGAGAGACGGGCCCTGAATGGCGCGTCGCAACGGTTTTTCGATGGCTGTAGGCATCAGATTTCAGCCGGTACCCTAGCCAATAGCTGCAATGCTTATCAAGGGAGTGGGTCGCGGAGGATGTTATCTTCCTGGTATGATGAGCTTATCCCAATAATGCACGGACACGGGGGACTAATGGGAGCATCGCACCGGTCCATTGAAATAAGAAGAAATATTTTTGTGCGTCCTGACACATAGGTAACACTTTATACCGGACACATAGGTAACACTTTTCTCTCAAATTGAGGAGGGAAAGGTATGCCATGGAAGGAGTGTTCGGCGATGGATGAGCGGATGAAGTTTGTGAGTCGGCTATTGGAAGGTGACCGGATGTCGGAGGTTTGCCGAGAGTTTGGGATTTCCCGCAAGACGGGCCATAAGATCTGGAATCGATACCGAGAGGTTGGACTGAAGGGTCTGACGGATCGAAGCCGTAGACCGGCACGGTTTGCCAACCGGATTCCGTTGCAGATTGAGAAGTTGATCTTGCGAACCAAACAGGAGAAGGGGAACTGGGGGGCTCCGAAGATCCGAGAGCGCCTGATGCGGTTGCACCCGGATATTCCAACGCCGGCCAAGAGTACGATTCACGCGGTATTGGATCGGGCTGGACTGGTCAAAAGGCGAAAGAAACGTCGTTATCGTGCCCAAGGAACTAATCTTCGCTCTAGCCAAGCCCCCAACGATCTTTGGTGTGCGGATTACAAAGGGGAGTTTATGCTGGGCAACGGGCAGTACTGTTACCCACTGACCATCAGTGACCATGAGAGCCGCTATCTGTTGACCTGCGAAGGGTTGGAAACCACGAAAGAAGAGTTTGCCTTTGGCGTCTTTGAAAAAACCTTCTTGGAATATGGTTTGCCCCACGCCATCCGCACCGACAATGGTGCGCCTTTCTCTTCGGTGCAAGCGCTCTTTGGATTGAGCAAACTCTCGGTTTGGTGGTTAAGGCTCGGCATCGACATTGAGCGCATTGAACCGGGCCATCCGGAACAAAATGGCAGACATGAGCGGCTTCATTTGACTCTCAAGAAAGAAACGACCAAGCCACCGGCCCAGACCATCCTGCAGCAGCAAATGAAGTTTGATGACTTTATCGAGGAATACAACAAACAAAGACCCCATCAAGCCTTGGAGATGAAATACCCGGCAGAAGTGTATCGGCCTTCTTCGAGACCCTATGACGGGCTACCCGAGGTGCAATACCCCTTCCATGACCGAACGATCATGGTGACGGACTGTGGAAGAATTTGTATCCGGGGCAAAAAGATCAATTTCTCAAAAGTTTTTGCGGGTCAATCCGTGGGTATTAAAGAAATAGACGATGGCATCTGGCTCGTGAGTTTCATGGAATATGATTTAGGCTATTTTGACGAAGAAAGTATTAATTTTGAACCGTTAGAAAACCCCTTTGGCCCCAAGGGCCAAAAAGTGTTACCTATGTCTCCGGTATAATTTGTAACCTATGTGTCCGGTACGGACCTTTTGCGGGTAAAAGCCGAGGAGCGGACTCGAACCGCCGACCTGCTGATTACGAATCAGCTGCTCTACCAACTGAGCTACCTCGGCATTATTAGCTTTTCAAACACCGTCACCTTCGGCACTCCACCTACCACGGCAACCGTTGGTAGAGCGATCTATTTGATAAGACCGCTCGCCGTTCGGCTCGCGATGGCAACTGAGCTACCTCGGCATAATGAGTTTGCGAAGCGAACTAATGTTTTTTTAGCGTAATGCAATTTCACAAATAAAACGAAAGGTCACCTCGGGAAACACTACTCACGTCTTACTGCTTGTTTTTACAGTACCATCCCGTTTCGCAAAAACTACCTTAATTCGCTTCGCGAATTTGTATTACTTGTGCGTTCACTCCTTGTAAAGTCGCGTAACCCACGTTAAAAAAACCTTTCATGCATGGTGACCATGACACCCGATGAAGCCGTGGTTTGGACGAATCGCCCCCTCTCGGTGATCGAAGGGTGTTTTTATGCGGTCATGGTGGCGTTGGGCGAGAGCTTGCTGATTCCGGCGGCGCTCTCTTTGGGCTTGAAGCCCTCTTACATCGCCATTCTGGCCACCTTTCCCGTGGCGCTTGGCGGGCTCAGCCAGTTCCTCTCGCCTGCGCTGCAGGCAAAATGCGGCGGTCACACCAAATCACTTATCTTCTCCTTCATGGTGATCCAGGTGTCAGGACTCTTCTTTCTCGGGTTTAAAGAGAGTCTGCAATTCAAGGACTTTCTTCTCGGTGCCACCCTGTACTGGATCGGGGGCGCCGCATGCCAGCCTCTTTGGATCGGCTGGATGATCCCCGAGAATCCCTCGACGGGGCTCTCCCTTTATCACGCGCGCCGCAATGCCCTCATCGCCTTTGTGACCTTCAGCTCCTTCGTCATCTGTGGCTCTTTCTTGAAAGGCTCTGGGCAGATTGAAAGGTTTCAATACCTCTTTTTTGGGGCGGGCGTCGCGCGCCTCGTCGGGGCCACGCTGATCACCTTTCATAAAGAACAGAGGAAAAGCGTCGGGCGCGTTTACGAGGAGCAGCTCTCCTTGTGGAAGAAGATCCCGCGGCAGAAATGGCGTAGCAATTTTACCCTGCAACTGATCTTCATTCTGGTGCTTTTCCGCACCGGCGCCGGATTTTCAACGCCGCATTTTGCCCAATATATGCTGCAAAACCTGCACTTGAATTACTTGAACTACACCCTTCTGGTGGGGAGCGCTTTTCTCGGGCGCACCATCTTGCTTGAGCGCTGGATGCTTACCTCGCAGCAATTCGGTTCCAAAAATGCGCTTCTCGCCTGTTGCTTCATCATCTCTTTCCTACCGGCGCTTTGGCTGGTGAATGACAGCCTGCTCTGGCTTTTTCCCCTGGAAGTCGTGGGCGGGGGCGCCTGGGCGTGCTTTGAGCTCCTGGTGATTTTGATTGTTGCCGGCTTGGGCATCGAGCGGTGGAACCGTTACGTCGGGCTTTTAGGCATGTGGGTCACCTTCGGGGCGCTCGCCGGGGGATGGGTGGCCGGAAGATTCATGGAACACGGCTTTTCCATTCAATTCGTCTTTGTGGTTTCAACCTGCATACGCCTCGGAGCCGCTGTGCTCCTTTTCCTCACTTTTCGCAGATTCGTGCGTGAAGAGGTTAAACTGAAGAAATTCTTCCCCATATTTTTTTCTTCGCTCTCGCTCCGCCCTTCTTTTTCCAATATCAACTGGATATTCTGGCGCAAACGCGCTTGAAGGGAGCGAACTAAATTGCCTCTTTGACGGGGACTTTGGCGAGTTCTTTTTTAGCGTAATGAAGTAAAATAGGGGCAAGGATCATGCCGGGAATCCCCATCAGGCGCTCGCACGCTATGAGGCTTAAAAGGATCAGCCACATGGGGTTTTTAATCCGCCCGCCGATGATCCTGCTGTTGAGAAAGTATTCGGTCTTGTGCAGGACCACCAGAAATACGACAACCGCAAATGCCAACTTCACCGAAACGGTGGCGGCAATGCAAAAAATAATCGCGTTGCTGATGAGATTCCCGACGATGGGGATGAGGCCGCAGAGAAAGGTGATCACCATGATCATCTGGCGGTAGGGCAAGCCAATCGCCACGACAAACAACCCCGTCGCCGCAGTGTTAATGGATGAAATGATGATCTGGGCACCCATCACCATGACGAAACTTTCGTAAAAAGAGGAAAAGCGCGCGGCTATTTCCCGGCAATAGGCGGAATAGAGATTATTTTTCACCGCGTGTTGCTCTTCATCAAGATCGATCTTGGCATTGAGAAAAAGCCCGATGGCGATGGCCAAGCCGAGAATAACTGAAACAAACTCCGTGGTCGCCAGTTTTGCAAAATTGGTGAGGCGCCCGATCTGCGCGGTGAGGCCTTGCACGACAATGGAGCGAAAGCTCTCGAGGTCATTAAAAGGGAGTTCGATTCCCCACTTGTCGGTAAAATTAATCAGCGCGGGAACGGCGTCGGCGACGACGCGGGGAAGGGTTGCGAGGGAGTGGCCGATGAAAAAACCGAAGCCGTAGAAAATGCCCAGTACGCAGCAGAGGAATATGGCGATGGCCAGGGATTTTCTCTTGCGAATCCGGAAGAGGGTGAGGAAAAAATAGGAAAAGAGAACGGCCAAAAAAGGGGCCCCCAGCTTGAGCCAGGCAATCGCCGCCAAGCTGACGAAAAGGAAGACATACGAGATCTGCCTGATGGTTTTGGGTGACAAGGCGCCAAGAATATTCGCCGCGGGGCGCGGGAGTCAACCGGTAACTTTATTTCGCGATTCCCGCGCGTTTTTGCGCAAAGCGCTTCAGAATGGCATCCACCTCGGGGAACATCTGCTGCAATCCCTCCACCTCAATGCGCCGCAACATGAGCGTGTGGGTTTCCTCAAGAGCCTTTGCCGAAATATTAAGAGGCTCGCCAAGCGCCGCCAGCCATTCACCGAAGAAATCCCCGGCGTTCAACGATTCGCGGATCTTATCGTTGTTGTAGCTCAATTCAACCTTGCCGCTTTCCACGAGGTAAAAATACCCCTGCGGATCGCCCGCCTCGAGAATCGTTTCGCCGCCCTTAAAGGTCTGGCAGACAAAAGATTGCATCAATTCGGCGCGGCGAAACGTTGGCAGTGCGCCGAAGAGTTCGGATTGGGCCATGATGCGATCGGCCATGCGATTTTTGTAAAAAACCTTGAGGACATCCTTCAAGTGCGGATATCTTTCCGAAACATCATCAAAATCCTGCCGGTCGATTTTGAGCACCTTGACCTCGCCTTTGGCGATCGCCGAAGCCGTTCTCATGCTGGCATTGACGAAACCGCCTTCGCCGAAGAAATCCCCCTCGCTCAAGGTGGCGAGCAGAATGCGCTTGGCCGGGTTCGTTCCGGTGACGATATCAACTCTCCCCTGCGCAATGACCCACAGCTCCTGGCTCACTTTCCAGCACATTGGGATCCTAAGCTTAGAATTCCACGTGGACAAGTTGTCGCG
>JADMIO011189624.1_pt1 | contig 42707 bp, 40 predicted proteins | sample 8958161 | NCBI WGS metagenome assembly JADMIO01 (sample SAMN16585339, study PRJNA669376) | soil metagenome | isolation source: Crop rotation soil | place: USA: Cullars Rotation, Alabama | collected 2011
CGACAACTTGTCCACGTGGAATTCTAAGCTTAGGATCCCAATGTGCTGGAAAGGCGATTACCGCCTGGACGCGCTTCATTTCTGCCTCGATCGATCGGCCATCGAGGATGAACAGAACGTCGCCCTGCTTGACCCGAGCGCCGTCGATGAACTTGACCTCGGTGATCTCGCTGTCGATGCGCGTCTTGACCGCAACGCTGGCCATGGTCGTCACGGTGCCCAGCGCCTCGAGCCGGATCGGAACCGACCGCTTTTCGGCCTTGGTCACGACGACCGGCACAGCACGTTGACCGGGAGACTGAGCCGACGCCGCGGGCGACGGCGCCTCATTCCTTGACAGGTAGGCAACGGCCGAAAGGGCGAGCACCGCAGCCACCCCAACAACCCACGTTCGTTTTTTCATATCGAGCTATCGGGCCGCGCTTCTATGAGCCGCGAGCCACCACTCCCTAGTCCCTCGGCCCGGAACGCATCCCCGCAGTTCCCCAGCCAATCTAGCACATAAACCTCGCGGTTACAGGCCCCGCCTCGCCCTGTTAGAACACCGCCCGGCCGGCTTGCTTCAAGCACTTTTGCCCATTCGGGAACGCGAATGGTTAATATCGGCCGGTCAACGGGACCCGCCATGCGCATCGCCACCTGGAACGTGAATTCGGTCAAGCAACGGATTGAGAATTTGACCGCCTGGCTGGCCGAACGGTCGCCTGACATCGTCTGCCTCCAGGAAACCAAATGTGTCGATGAGGCCTTTCCGCGGCAGGCTTTCGAAGGGCTTGGCTACAACGTGGCTGTGCATGGCCAGAAGACCTTCAATGGGGTGGCCATCCTGTCGAAACTCAAATTCGACGAGGTCACCGCTCGGCTGCCCGGCGACCCCGAGGACGATCATGCGCGCTTCCTCGAGGCCACGGTGTCGACGGCGCAGGGCGTGTTGCGCGTCGCGTCGATCTATCTGCCCAACGGAAACCCGGCTAACACCGACAAATATTCTTACAAACTCAAATGGATGGAGCGGCTTCTGAAATATGCACGGGAGCGGCTTGAGTTGGAGGAGCCACTGGTGATGGCGGGCGACTACAATGTCATTCCGACCGCCGCCGACGTGCATAACCCCGCCGCCTGGACCAACGACGCGCTGTTCCTGCCCCAGACCCGGGCCAGATTTCATGCCTTCAGCAATCTCGGCCTGACCGACGCCATTCGCGCCGTCAGCGACGACTCCGGGCTCTACACCTTCTGGGATTACCAGGCAGGCTCCTGGCAGAAGAATTGGGGCATCCGCATCGATCATATGCTGCTATCGCCGCAAGCCAGCGACCGCCTGACGTCCGCTGGCATCGACAAGCATGTGCGGTCCTGGGAGCGCCCCTCCGACCACGTCCCGGTCTATGTCGATCTGGCGATCGAGCCCGCCTGAGCGGCGAAGCCGCGCTATTCGCGGCGGCCTTCGACCCAGCGCCGCAGCTGGATCAACGCCATGGCGCGCTCGTCGTCGGTGGCCTGCTTGAATGCGGTTTCGCGCAGTTCGGCGATCCAGGCGACCTTCGCGCCCGGGCCGTCGCAGGCCACGGTGAGCCACATCAGTCCGGAGGCCCGCTGTTTGACCCCATGCTCGCCGCGAAACAGGATCCGCCCGAGCAGCGCCTGAGACTTGTAGTGGCCCTTGTTGGCCGCAAGCAGCAGCCACGGGATGGCGCGGCGCGGATCGCGGCGCAGGCCGACGCCGTCGACGTAGAGCATCGCGAGCTGATATTGCGCCTCGGGATCGCCGAAATAGGAGGCGGCGTGAGAGAACATCCGGCGTGCCAGGTCCGGGCTTGCCGACACCGCCGTGTTCGGGATGCCGTCGAGGTAATAGTGGCCTAGCGCCACGAAGGCATTGGCCACGAACCGCGCGCGCGGCGTCGCCGGATTGTCATCGGCGTGGCTGTCGGCGAACTTCTGGAAATACTCGAATGCGCGGTAGTCGTCGCGGGGCACGCCGTCGCCATCGGCATACATCCGGCCCAACTGCCAGAGCGCGACGGTTTGACCATGATCGGCGGCATATTGCAGCGACAGCACGGCGCGCGCCGGCTCGCCGTTGCGCAGCGCCTCGGTCGCGCTACGGAACGCTTCCACCGGAGTTGCCGCGGCCACGTCGGGCGACGGGCTGCCGTCGAGCGAACGGGTCGGCTCGATGCCGAAGGAAACCGCGATCACCGCGGCGCTGGCGAGGACGCTAAATATCCGCATAGCACGATGTCTCGCCTGCCCCGCCGGGATGGGTGACGGCGCCGTAAAGCGCCGGACCGACCTGCTGGGCATATTTCCAGATGCAGCCGGAGCCGAAATCGAGCTTGCGCGGCTTCCAGGTCTTGCGCCGCTTGTCGAGCTCGGCTGCTGACAGCTTGACGTTGATGGTGCCGACGTTGGCGTCGATCTCGATGATGTCGCCGTCGCGCACCAGCGCGATCGGGCCGCCGACCGCGGCCTCCGGCCCAACGTGGCCGACGCAGAAGCCGCGCGTGGCGCCGGAAAAGCGGCCATCGGTGATCAGCGCAACCTTGCCGCCCGTGCCCTGGCCGTACAACGCGGCCGTGGTCGCGAGCATCTCGCGCATGCCGGGGCCGCCCTTGGGGCCCTCGTAGCGGATAACGAACACATCGCCCTCTTTGTACTTGCGCGCCCTGACCGCGGCGAAGGCCTCCTCCTCGCGGTCGAAGCAACGCGCCGGGCCGGAGAAGGTCAACTCCTCCATGCCGGCAACCTTAACGATCGCGCCATCAGGCGCGAGATTGCCCTTCAGTCCGACCACGCCGCCGGTCTTGGACAAAGGTTTGTTGGCCGGACGGACAACGTCCTGGTCCGGATTCCATTTCACGCCCTTGAGATTTTGCGCAATCGTGCGGCCGGTGACCGTGAGGCAGGAGCCGTGCAAGAAGCCATGGTCCAGCAGCGTTTTCATCAGAAGCGGAACGCCGCCAGCTTCGAACATATCCTTGGCAACATAACGGCCGCCCGGCTTCAAATCCGCGATATACGGTGTCCTTTTGAAGACTTCGGCCACGTCGAACAGCGTGAATTCGATGCCGCACTCGTGGGCGATGGCCGGCAGGTGCAGTGCAGCATTGGTCGAGCCGCCGGAGGCCGCGACCACCGCGGCGGCATTCTCCAGGGCCTTTTTGGTCACGATGTCCCGGGGCCGGATGCCCTCAGCGATCAGCGTCATGACCTGCTCGCCGGCGGTGGCGCAGAAAGCGTCCCGGATCTCATACGGCGCCGGCGCCCCGGCCGAATACGGCAAGGCCAGGCCGATGGCCTCCGATACGGTCGCCATGGTGTTGGCGGTGAACTGCGCGCCGCAGGCTCCCGCTGAGGGGCAGGCCTGGTGCTCGAGTTCGTCGAGATCGGCGGCATTCATGGCGCCGACCGAATACTTGCCGACCGCCTCGAACACGTCCTGCACGGTCACCGGCTTGCCCTTGAAGGTGCCCGGCAGGATCGAGCCGCCGTAGATGAATACCGACGGCACGTTGAGCCGGCACATCGCCATCATCATGCCGGGCAGCGACTTGTCGCAGCCGGCAAGGCCGACCAACCCGTCGTAGCTGTGGCCGCGCACCGTCAGCTCGACGGAGTCGGCGATCACCTCACGCGACGGCAGCGAGGACTTCATGCCCTCGTGCCCCATCGCGATACCGTCTGTCACGGTGATAGTGCAGAATTCGCGGGGCGTGCCGCCGGCCGCCGCCACGCCCTTTTTGGCAGCCTGGGCCTGGCGCATCAGGGCGATGTTGCAGGGGGCGGCCTCGTTCCAGCAGGACGCAACGCCGACGAACGGCTGATGGATTTGCGCCGTCGTCAGCCCCATCGCGTAGTAGTACGAACGATGCGGGGCGCGATCCGGACCTTCGGTCACGTGCCGGCTCGGCAGCTTGGCTTTCAATTTGGTCTTGGCGTCCATCGACGTTCTTGGCAGCTTTCTCAGGGCCGGGCCCCGTCCGCTGCAATTCCCCCCCGCGGGAAACAAGCTTGCGGACTGTTGCTTTCTGGCCGATGCCAACTCCGGCTCGAAACCGGAAATGTCACAACAGCTTGGAAAGCGCCTTCGATTTCAGCGAACGGTATGGCCAAATAGCGGCGCAAGGCCGGACAGGCGGGGGTGTAACTCAAATGTTCCAGGTCTGTTGCGAGCCTGCCACAGTGACACGACCGCACTGCAGCAATCTGCATGACTGCAATTGATCGGCGGTACTTTGCGCGCAGCGTCCTCGAGGTGGCGCCCGACCTGATCGGCGCGACGCTGTTGGTTAACGGCGTCGGCGGCCTGATCGTCGAGGTCGAGGCCTATCACCACACCGACCCCGCCGCCCACAGCTTCCGCGGCCAAACCGCACGCAACGCCGTGATGTTCGGCCCGCCCGGCTACGTCTACGTGTACCGCTCCTACGGCATCCACTGGTGCTTGAACTTCGTCTGCGAGCCGGAGGGTTCGGCCAGCGCTGTGCTGATCCGCGCCCTGGAGCCAACCGAAGGGCTCGGGACCATGCGCCGCCGGCGCGGGTTGTCCCAGGAGCGACTGTTGTGCTCCGGGCCGGGTCGGCTGTGCGAGGCGCTGGGTGTTACGGACGCCCACAACGGGCTGCCGCTGGACGCCCCGCCGTTCGCGCTCCAGGCGCGCGAGCGCAAGCCCGCGGTGGTCGCCGGCGTCCGCATCGGCATCACCAAAGCCGCCGAACTGCCGTGGCGCTATGGCCTCAAAGGGTCGCGGTTCCTAAGCAAGCCGTTCAAGTGATTCCCCGCGTCACAGCGCGATGGCTTACGTTGCCGCGCTGCCACCGGCGTGGCGGTCCTTGATGTCGGTGAACTTGATGCCCGGCGCGCGTTCGGCGACGTAGCCGAGATAGAACTCGTTCCGCGCCAGATACACCGGATCGCCGTCGAGATCGTCGGCGATGCCAAGCCGGTTGTCATCGATGAACTTGGCGAGCGTCTTGGGATCGTCCGAGGAAATCCACCGCGCCAGCGCAAACTCAGGAGCGTCCCACAGCACCTCCAGCCCGTACTCCTCCCGGAGCCGCACCTGGAGCACGTCGAGTTGCAGCGGACCGACCACGCCGACCAGCGCCGGCGAGCCGTCCTGCGGGCGGAACACCTGCACCACGCCCTCCTCCGCAAGCTGCTGCAGCGCCTCCTTCAGCTTCTTCGCCTTCATGGCGTCCGGCAGCCGCACCCGGCGCAGGATTTCCGGCGCAAAGTTCGGCACGCCGACAAAATTGATGTCCTCGCCCTCAGTCAGGGTGTCGCCGATCGACAGCACGCCGTGGTTGGGGATGCCGACCACGTCGCCGGCATAGGCCTCGTCGGCCACGGTGCGATCCTGGGCGAAGAAGAACTGCGGCGCGGTCAGCGACATCGATTTGCCGGTGCGCACCTGCTTGACCTTCATGCCGCGCGTCAGCTTGCCCGAGCACAGCCGCGCAAAGGCGATGCGGTCGCGGTGGTTCGGGTCCATGTTGGCCTGGATCTTGAACACGAACGCCGACAGCCGGCCCTCGTCGGCCTCGACCGTCCGGCTGTCGGCCTTCTGGGCGCGCGGCGCCGGCGCAAGCTTGCCGATGGCGTCGAGCAGGTCACCGACGCCGAAGTTCTTCAGCGCCGAGCCGAAGAACACCGGCGACAGATGGCCCTCGCGGAACGACGCAAGCTCCAGCCGCTTGCAGGCCTCGCGGACAAGCTCGAGCTCGCCTGCGACCGCGGCGCCATCGAGATTGGGATTGAGCTTTGTCACCTCATCGACGCTCATGGTGCGGAGCACGCCCGCCTTGCCGGCGTCGCCTTCGAGCAGACGGACGCCGCCGCCCTCGACCTCGACGGTGGCGACGAAATCGCGGCCGCGGCCGACCGGCCAGTTCACCGGCGCGGTGTCGAGGGCGAGCGTCTTCTCGATCTCGTCGAGCAGGTCGAACGGATCGCGGCTCTCGCGATCCATCTTGTTGATGAATGTCAGGATCGGGATGTCGCGCAGCCGGCAGACCTCGAACAGCTTTCGCGTGCGCGCCTCGATGCCCTTGGCGGCGTCGATCACCATCACCGCGCTGTCGACCGCGGTGAGCGTGCGATAGGTGTCCTCGGAAAAGTCCTCGTGGCCCGGCGTGTCGAGCAGGTTGAAGACGTGGCCGTCGTACTCGAAGGTCATCACCGAGGTGACCACCGAGATGCCGCGCTCGCGCTCGATCGCCATCCAGTCCGACTGGGTGGAGCGGCGGTTGCGCTTGGCCTTGACCTGGCCGGCGAGCTGGATCGCGCCGCCGAACAGCAGCAGCTTCTCGGTCAGCGTGGTCTTGCCGGCATCGGGATGCGAGATGATGGCGAAGGTGCGCCGGCGCTCGATCTCGGCCGCGAGCGGCGAGCGGTTGTGGCCGGCGCCGGGAATCTGGATGTTCATGGAGGCTATTTACAGCCTCAGCCCTTGGTTTCAAGGCGAATCCGATCGTGTCCCGGGCGAGCGAAGCGAGACCCGGGACCCCGGTTGCCGGCGGCAAGGCAGAGACCGGGGTCGCGTCTAAATCCGAAACGCTGGGTCGAAGCCCAGTTCGCGGCGCGCCTTGTCGCTCGACACCACGCCGTCGTCCTCGGCGATGTTGTAGAGGCCCGCCGTGCCGCGGCTGAGCGCCAGCAGCGCCGCCTGCGCCGCCGCCTCGACATGGATCGCGGGCTTCACAGGCGTCGCGTTCCAGGTGCCCTCGCCGTAGAAGTAACCGTAACGCAGCACAATGCCCGCCACGCCCGGCGCTGCCATAACCGCGTTCTCCAGCGCGTTGACGCCCTCGATCAGCGCGCGGCGCTCCGGATTGGGGTCGAGCGCGTCGCCCTCGTGGCGGGGTCCCTGCCCCGGCGCATAGGCAAACGCCACGCTCTGCGCGATCAGGCGCGTCACTCCCGCGGCGAGCGCTGCGGCAACCAGATTGGGTGTGCCCTCGATCCGGATGCGGGAGTTTCTTGCGAGCGCGGCAGGATAAGTCTGCGGGTCGATGGCATCCGGCAGGTCGGTGAGCTGGTGAATCACCACGTCGGGCTTGGCGCCCGCGACCGCGGCCTTCAGGGCCGCGGCGTCGAGCGCATCGACCACCACCGCGTTCGCGCCGAGCGCTTCGAGCGCGGTCGATTTCGCAGGCGTGCGCGTGGTCGCTGTGACCGCGTGTCCGGCCGCGCGCAGCAGCCGGATCAGCGGCCGGCCGACCACGCCGCTGCCGCCGGCGACAAAGACGTTCATACCGCGGCCGCGTGCACTTGCGCGGTGTCGTAATATTCGAAGTACTCCACCGCCTTGCCGTCCTTCATGCGCCAGACGTCGGCCTTGGGTGTCGACACCACCTTGCCGTTCTTCTTGAATTTCCAGGTGCAGTTGACCAGCACGACGACGCGGTCGCCCTGGGCGATGAACTCCTTGGTCTGCCAGTCCATCATCTGCCAGTCGCGCGCGAGCCCGGAAAAGTAATCCTTGAGCGCGTCGCGGTTGCTGTAGCTCGTCATGTACTGGACGGCGGGCGCCGCGCCCTGGGCGAGCGAGCCGAACGCGATGTTGTCGGTGCAGAGTTTCATCCAGTCGTCGACGCTGCCGCCCTTGGTGTCGCGCCAGCGGGCGTAGGCGGCTTTCAGGACTTCCACGTTGCGAGCTTCGTCTGACATGCGGGCCTCCCGGATATGGGTGGGTTATCAGAGCGCAGACACGCCGCGGTTGCAATCGGTCGGCGACCGGACCTAGGCCGCGTCCTTGAGCCGCTCCAGCGCTTCGACGATCTTGGCGCGACGGTCCTCCGCCTCCTGGCGCTTCTCGCGCTCCTCCTCGACCACCTCTTCGGGTGCGTTCTCGACGAACTTCGGATTGCCGAGCTTGGCGTCAACGCGCTTGATGTCGGCCTCGGCCCTCTGCATCTCCTTTTGCAGCCGGGCGCGCTCGGCTGTGAGGTCGATCACGCCCTTGAGCGGCAACGCCGCCACCTCGCCGCGAATCAGAAGCTGCGCCGAACCCTGCGGCGGCGCGTCGGCAAAGGTGATGTCGCCGGTGCGGGCCAGCCGCTTTGCGAACTCGGCCCAACGGCCGGCGCGGGCGCGGGTTTCGCTCGAAGCGTTCACCAGCACCACCGGGATCGCGGTCGAGCCCGGAATGTTCATCTCGACCCGCAGCGAGCGGATCGACGTGACCAGGTCGATCAGCCAGCCGATCTCGGACTCGGCCTTCGCGTCGTCGAAGCCCTCGAGCGCCGGCCAGTCGGACAGCGCGAGCATCGAGCCTTGGCCGGTGACGTGCCACAGCTCTTCGGTGATGAATGGCATGAACGGGTGCAGGATTTTCAAGATCTCGTCGAGCGCCCAGGCCGCGGTGGCGCGGGTCTCGTCCTTGGCCGGGCCGTCCGGGCCGGTCAGCAGCGGCTTGCTCAATTCGACGTACCAGTCGCAATACACGTTCCAGACAAAACGATAGGCCGAGCCCGCTGCCTCATTGAACTTGTAGGCCTCGATTGCCTGTGTGACCTCGCGCGCGGCCTTGGCGGTCTCGTGCGCGATCCAGCGGTTCAGCGTCTCTTTCGTTGATTTCGGATCGAAGCCTGCGACGCGGCCCGCGCCATTGAACTCGACGAAACGCGCCGCGTTCCACAGCTTGGTCGCGAAGTTGCGATAGCCCTCGACCCGCTGTGTGGACAGCTTGATGTCGCGGCCCTGCGCCGCCATGGCGGCAAGCGTGAAGCGCAGCGCGTCGGCGCCGTACTCGTCGATCAGCGCCAGCGGATCGATGACGTTGCCCTTGGACTTCGACATCTTGGCGCCGGACGCGTCGCGCACCAGGGCGTGGATGTAGACGTCCTTGAACGGCACCTCGTCCATCAGGTGCAGCCCCATCATCATCATCCGCGCCACCCAGAAGAAGATGATGTCGAAGCCGGTGACCAGGGCGGTGGTCGGATAGTAGCGCTTCAACTCCTTGGTCTCGTCCGGCCAGCCGAGTGTCGAGAACGGCCACAGCGCCGATGAGAACCAGGTGTCGAGCACATCCTCGTCGCGAATGAGGAACGGCGTGCGGGCGTCCGGATTGACTGCCATCTCGCGCGCCTGCGCGTCGCTGATCGCGCCGGTCTCGGCGTAGTAGCCGAGCGCCTTCGACACCGCCTCGTCCTCGGTCTCGGCGACGAACACCTTGCCGTCCGGCCCGTACCAGGCCGGGATCTGATGGCCCCACCAGAGCTGGCGCGAGATGCACCACGGCTGGATGTTCTCCATCCAGTCGAAGTAGGTCTTCTCCCAGTTCTTCGGCACAAACTCCGTCTTGCCCTCGCGCACGGCGGCGATGGCGCGCACCGCCAGCGCCTTGGCGTTGACGTACCACTGGTCGGTGAGGAACGGCTCGATCACCACGTTGGAGCGGTCGCCGTGCGGGACCATGTGGGCGTGCGGCTCGATCTTGTCCATCAGGCCCGCGTCTTCGAGGCGCTCGACGATGATCTTGCGCGCCTTGAAGCGGTCGACGCCGTGAAGCGTGAACGTCTCGGCAAGCTCGGTAGACTTCGGCACGCCATCGATGAAGGCCCCGTTGTCCCGCAGCGCCATCTTGCCTTCGATATCGAGCACGCTGATCTGCGGCAGGCTGTGGCGCTTGCCGACCTCGAAGTCGTTGAAGTCGTGCGCCGGCGTGATCTTGACCGCGCCGGTGCCCTTCTCCGGGTCGGCGTAGTCATCGCCGACGATCGGGATGCGGCGGCCGACCAGCGGCAGGATCGCGGTCCTGCCGATCAGGTGCTTGAGCTTCTCGTTCTCCGGATGCACCGCGACCGCGACGTCGCCCAGCATGGTTTCCGGCCGCGTCGTGGCGACGATGATGAACTCCGATGAGCCTTCGATCGGATACTTGATGTGCCAGAGGCTGCCTTTGACCTCGACCTGCTGCACCTCGAGGTCGGAGATCGCGGTGAGCAGCTTGGGGTCCCAGTTGACCAGCCGCTTGTCCTTGTAGATCAGCTCCTCGTTGTAGAGCCGCACGAACACCTTGATGACGGCGCGCGACAGCCCCTCGTCCATGGTGAAGCGCTCGCGCGACCAATCGCACGACGCACCGAGCCGCTTGAGCTGGTTGACGATGGTGCCGCCGCTCTCCGCCTTCCAGGCCCACACCCGCTCCAGGAACTTCTCGCGGCCGATGTCACGGCGGCTGGGCTCCTGGCGCTCCATGAGCTGCCGCTCCACCACCATCTGGGTGGCGATGCCGGCGTGGTCGGTGCCGGGCTGCCACAGCACGTCGCGCCCGCGCATGCGCTCGAACCGGCAGAGGATGTCCTGCAACGTGTTGTTGAGCGCGTGGCCCATGTGCAGCGAGCCGGTGACGTTCGGCGGCGGGATCACGATGCTGTAGGGTGCGGCGCTGGCGCGCTCGGGCCGGCCGGCGCGGAAGGCGCCCGCCTCTTCCCAGGCCGCATAGATACGGCCCTCGACCTCGCTCGGTTGGTAGGTCTTGTCGATCATCGGCGAAACATAGGGCGGAACGGCGTGGCTACCATGGCCGCGGTAGAAACCCCGCCGCCGGAACGCTGTCAACGCTGCGCTTTCGGAGTTCGGGCCACACTCCGTTCGCCCCGTGATTCAAACGCGCTCTTGGATCGAAGGCTGTGGCGGAAGCCGAGGCCAGCTAGCGTCCCCGCGCCACCCGGTCGATCTCGGCCTTGACGATGCGCTCGACCAGGCTCGGCAGATTGTCATCGAGCCAGGACTTCAGCATCGGCCGCAGCATCTCGCGCACCAGATCCTCGAGCGTGCGCGCATTGTGCACCAGGACGGTCTGGGCCAACGCGTTGAAGGCGGAATCGACCGCCGCCGAGGTCTGGGCCGACAGCAATTCGCGGTCCGGCCCGCGGCGCACCATCGACTCCAGCGTCGATTCCTCGGCCGCCCGCGGTGGTGGTGGCGGAGGCGGCGGCTCCGGCTGCGCCGGTGCGTCCGTGAAAATCACATCGGACTGACCATCAATGGTCTGGAAGTTCGAGGCTTCTTCCTGCGCGGCAGGCGCCGCCATGGATTCCGTCAGATCGAGGATATCGTGCGAATCGCTCGCGGCGGCGCCGCCGCCTTCCGCGGCCGCAAACGGAGCGTGATCTATCGCCGGAGGTGGTGGCACAGGCGGCGGTGGAGCGGGCCGCGGCGGCGGGGCGGCAGCAACAGCCGGCGCACGCGGTGGCGGCGGGGCCGGTGCCGGCTTGGGCGGCGCCTTGGCCGTGTCGTCATCGGCAATGATGCGGCGAATGGAAGCGAGAATCTCCTCCATCGAGGGTTCATGCGCCTTCGCCGGTTGACTCATCGCCGAATCCCCACAGGTTCGCAGCGGCCGGAAACGAACCCGACCCTTAGCGGCGAATCACATCCGCTCACGCAATATCTATACTGATCGCGGCAAGTATGGCACGCGGCGATACGAACGCAAACGCGCGCGCCCGGTTACGCACAATGTCCGCGCAGTGAGTCGAGGCTGTTATTTTCCGTCGGGTGTGCGAACGCCGGCCCAGGTGTCGCGCACCTGGTGATAGTGATCGGTCGGATCGTAGATCGGAACGCCGAGCCCGAGCACGCGTGCGGAAAGCCCGCCCGAAGCGGCCAGCAGCGCGTATGACGCCACCACCCGGTCGCGTTGCGCGGTCACCAGCGACACGCGGGCGTTGACCAACTCCTGCTGGGCGTTGAGCACGTCCAGCGTGGTGCGCTGGCCGACCCGGGCCTCTTCGCGCACACCGTTGAGCGCGATTTCGGTGGCGTTTACCTGCGCCTGAGTGGCCTGGATCTGCGCCTTGGCGGCCTCAAGCTGGCCCCAGGATTGCACCACGGTCTGCTGCGCCTGATCGCGCGCGGTGTCGAGGTCGATGCGGCGCTGCGACAATGTTTCCTTGGCCTGGCGAACGGTCGCGTATTCGGTGCCACCCTGGTAGACCGGGATCGTGGTCTGGGCCCCGATCGAAGCGCTGAACGACTCAAGCGTGGCAAGCGAGGCGGCCGAGCCGTAGCCTTTCTGAGCGCTGCCGACCAAGTTGACCGTCGGGTAGAGCGCGCTTTCGGCGATCTTCACCTGGAACATCGCCGCATCGATGTTGAACATCGCCGTCGTCACCGACGGATGGAAGCTGCGCGCCGTGGCGATGGCCGCCCCGACGTTGCGCGGCGAAAGGCGGTCGATCGGGCTTGCCGGCAGCAGATGGCCCGGCTCCACGCCGATGACCTGGCGGTAGGTCGACCGCGACGTCGTGTAGTTCGATTCCGCGGTCAGCACCTGAGAGCGGCCGGCAGCGAGCCGCGATTCCGCCTGCGCCACGTCGGTGCGGGTCACCTCGCCGACATTGAAGCGGTCGCGGGTCTGGCGAAGCTGCTCCTGCAACACCTCGACGTTGCGCCTCTGCAGATCAAGGATGGCGGTGTCGCGGATCAGGTTCATGTAGGCGGTGGCCGCCGCCAGCAGCACGTTCTGCTCGGTCTGCCTCAGGGTCTCGCGGGCGGAGGACACCAACTGTTCGGCCTGCCGCGTCCGGCTCGCGGTGCCGAAGCCGTTGAACAGGTTCTGCGTCACCGTGCCGCCATAGGTCTGCACGGCGGTAGCACCAGATGTCGTGGTGTAGACCGGCCCCGCCGGCGTCGCGCTCTTGGTCAGTGTCGACAGATACTGCTCGGCAATGCTGGCCGACAGACTGACGCGGGGCCGGTAGCCCGACAGCGCTTGCGGCACGGTTTCGTCGGTGACGCGGACCGCGGTGCGCTGGGCATTGAGCTGCGGGTTGTTCTGATAGGACTGGATCAGCGCGCCGGGCAGCGTGTCAGCCGAGGCCGCCATCGGGGCGAGCAAGAACAACGACGCGCCTGCCGCGCACGCGCCCCAACCCAAGCCCCGCCGCACCTTGGAATAGCCGCCACGCACTCTCACGCACCTCAACATCAGCACGAGACGCCGACCGACGCCGAACCAACCCGGGGTGCCGAAGAACCCAGATCAAGCTTACGGTTTCGGCCGATGACTTGGGAACCCTTGGAATTGCCATCATGCACAAAAACATAGCCGCCAACAGGGTGACACCCGCGGTGATGCCGCAAGTTCGCAGCAACTGCTGCGGCAGCAATGCAACAGTCGTCAGAAAACGAACGCGGCGGGCTTGGCGAAGCCCGGAAGCGGCGGCGCCGCGGCGTCGAATATGACCCGGCCGCTGGCCTCGCCCGCTACCTTGCGGAACAGCATGGCCTTGGCCGAAGGCCCGCTACCGATCACACCGACCATGCGCCCGCCCTCTTTCAGTCCGCCGATCAGGGCTTCGGGCACGATTTCGGCCGAACCTTGCAACACGATCAGGTCGTAGGGCGCCTCATCGGCCCAACCGCGGGCCAGCGCGCCCGTGACGACCCTGGTCTTGGTGAAGCCGAGCTGCGCCAGCGTGGTGCCGGCCTGCCGCGCCAGCGCCGCGTCCTCCTCCAGACCCACCACCGGCTGCGCGAGCCGCGACAGCAGCGCGGTCGAATAGCCGCTGGCGCATCCGACATCGAGCACGCGGTCGGTTTCCGCCACCTCGGCGGCCTGCAGCAGCTTGGCCAGCACCATCGGCTTGAGCAGATAGCGAGCCGGCGCACCGGGCTCGCCCAGCGCGATGTCGCGATCGAGATAGGCGAGCGCCACTTTGCCGGGCGGCAGGAAGCGCTCGCGTGGCACCTCCAGGAACGCCGCCAGCAGCCGCCGGTCGGTCACGTCGGCGGTGCGGACCTGACCGTCGACCATCTTGCGGCGGGCGGCGGCGAAATCGGTCATGCATCGTCCTCAAACGCGCGGAATCGCGAGACTTTTGCGGTAACGGTCGAAAGAAAGCAAGCGCACACGCCCAGCGCCACCGTTGTCCCCCGCCGGCTGCCTGCTATATAGCGGTTCCCGGACGGCCACGTGGCGGAGTGGTGACGCAGCGGACTGCAAATCCGCGTACCCCGGTTCAATTCCGGGCGTGGCCTCCACGGGCGCTTATTCGACAAGCTCGCGCTCCTCGATAGGGCGCGCTCTGGGCAATCGAGACGCCAGGTGGCGGAACTGGACACTTTGCAAGGCCTTAATGCTTTTGTTATAGGCCGTCGCTTCGCGGCGTGAGCACCGTTCCCCGGTAGCTCAGTGGTAGAGCAACCGGCTGTTAACCGGTTGGTCGCTGGTTCGAATCCGGCCCGGGGAGCCACTCGCCAAATTCGACATTGATCCCGCACACCCATCGCGAGAACTTCGTCGAAGTGCCGGCGTGGTATGGCCGACCCCGCGCGCGCCCTCCTGTGCCGTTGATTTTTTACGAGCCTGGGATTGAGACGGCGGTCACCCGACCGACAGACTGGCGCCCTTCAAGGGGCATCGGCCGCGCCGGATTGGCTTCGGGCGGGAATTGGGCCGGCCGCAACGCAAGGATCGGGCGTTCAAAGTAGCGATACAGCAGGTCGACCAGGACGAACGTCGCGGCAATCGATCCGGCGGCCAGTATCCTCCAATCGACCAAGCCAGTCCGTGCGGCAAACCAGGCACTCGCCCACATCACATTGAGATGAATCAGATAAATGCCGTAGGAGCGCGTGCTGAGCCAATGGATCGCGGCGTCGACAAAGCGCCAGGGTCTGGCGAGAGCGAACATCGCAGGCAGCAACAAAGCCATCGCCAACGGCAACAGCGTGAAGATCATGGCCGGACCGGTGCGCAGCGCGAGCCACACCAGCGCAAGGCCGGTGGCGAATAGACCCCAGCGCATCCTATTCAGCCACTGCGGCCAGCAACGGTAGAGTCCGATGACCACAACGCCATATGCGATCGCATCGAGCCGATAGACGGCGACCCTGCGAAGCCCGAGGTCGAAATTCGCCGCGTCGCCGAAGGCGACGCGAAGGCAGAGCGGCACCACGATAAATGTCGCGCAACTCACCACCAGAGCCCGGCGCGGACGGAATGCGGCGAGCCCCAGCAGCGTCGCGCTGAACAACAGGTAGAACCATTCCTCGACCGACAACGACCACGAAATCGTCAGCTGAGAATCGCCGGGCATCGGCCAGGCGAAATTCTGCAGGAACACCGCATAGGCAAGCGGCCGCTGGATATGCTGGCCCGTGACCTTTGCGAGCACGAGGACGACCACGATCCACAAGAAGTAGAGCGGGAGAATTCGCATCCAGCGGCGGATCATGAACCGGAGCCAACCCTGCCAGTTCGGTGCTTGTTCGCTGACTTCGATCAGCAGGCCGCCGATCAGAAAACCGCTCAGCACGAAGAACAAATCGACGCCAAGCTCTCCGTAGAGCATGGCCAGCAAGGACGGTTTATCCTGCGGGGCGCGTATGAAAGCGCTGTAGTGCGCCACCAGCACGCCCAGCACTGCAATGCCCCGCACCAGATCGAGACCGAACACGCGGCCGTGCTGCCCCGAAAGCGTCCCGGCTGGTTGTCCGCCCCGTTCCACCACGCGTCCCCCAATCGTGTCGGAGCTTGTCCCATAGCGCGAGCCTGGGCAAGTTCCTCCAACGACGGGTCAAATTGTTCTTGCGAGTGTCTCATCCTCTCGCCCGTCGCGCAGCGTGGCGCCCTTGCGAATTGACCGAGTTTTTGCAGTCAGGTTCCGGCCGACGGTTCGAACAATAGCTCTGTCTTCTCCCGCTCGCTCCAATGCATCCCAGGAGCGCGATAGCCGCTGAAACGATCCCGCGCGGCTGGAAAGTCTTCTTCCTTGATGATCGCCATCCGATCGGCCAGGTCAGGGCGAATGTCGCGACTTCCGGGCTGCAACGTCATGTTGGTTACGAGGAAAGCGCCGCATAGCATCCAAATCGAATACGGCATGAAGCCGTCGCGCTGCTCGGCGTTTCTCCACGAGCTTAGATTCGCCATCGCCTGGCGGGCCATGGCAAGCAGATGTGGGGTCTGCGGTCTCGACATCATCAGTCCGTTGATCAGGATGCGTTGATCCCAATTAGGGATGGTCCTGCGGTTGACGAAGACGTGATCGAGCCTGTCCATTCGATCGAACAGTCGCCTCAGGCTGGAATTCGACGTCGGCCCGACGTGACAATCGACAAACAAGCCGCCATAGCGATGGAGCAGAAGGAGCCGAGCCCCATCTGACTTCGCCGCCGGAATGCGAATACGATTGTAGGTCTCGACGAAATCCGGCTGCACAGATTGGAGCAATGGCAGGACGTCAGCGTCACCGAAGACTGTGAACCGTTCGTTCAGGGAGCGCCAAGCTTCGATCATGTCCGAGATCGGGCCGCGGTCCTCCCGATCCCAGTAGCAGAATACGAACGGCTGCATGCCAACGCAGACCCCCCAGACTGGCGATTTGATTATCCCTTAAGTCGGGGCGCGGTTGAAAGACCAGGCAGTCCTCAAGCAGTCGGAGAGCCGCAAACCGCGGTGCCCCGGTGGGGCGAGCGGGAGACTCAAGACAGGCCCAGGAACCAACGGGATCGGTCCTCATTGTCTCTCCATGCTATCAGCCTTCATTTCCTCGCTTCGAGGCGGAGTTGCCGCGACGCTCTGCTTGGTTGCACTTGCCGCCAACGCGCAGCCCGATCTCACCTGGACCACCGTGCGCAACGAACAGGGAGCCACCGTGGACTATCCACGCACGCTGCTGCCGGTTTCAGGTCAGCCGGCCAACTCTGACGGCCTGCTGTTCGCGACAACCGATGGGCGCGGCCGGCTGGAGATCTTTACGGTTCCCAACCGGCAAGGCGAAAGCCCCGCGGCCTTCACGCGCCGGATCGCGCAAAAGGGCGAGCAGCTGACATACAATCGCGTGGCGAGAAATTTCTTCGCGGCCTCCACGGTACGAGACGGGCGCATTCTCTATCGGCGCTGCAATTTCAGCGCTGACAAGATTCATTGCATTGATTTGAGGTACCCCGCGGACCAAAAGCGCGCCTGGGACCGCATCGTCACCCGCGTCAGCCTGTCATTGCGCCCACGCTGAAGAAACCGCGTTCGCTGGTCTGACGCGGTCGGTTCTCAGTTCGATACCTGCTTCACGAGAGTCACGGCAGCCTGATCGTCCAGCCAGCCTTCGCTGCTGAGCGCCTGGGTGAGCTGACGTGCCGCACACACCACATCGCGCTTCTTGCCGGTCCGCTCCGCTTCCTTCAGCAGCGCAAGAGCGAACGTCCAGCGCGAGCGGCCCCGGAGTTCCGCAGGCAATTCCTGGTCGATCATCCGGATGCCCTCCTCGACGGTCCGCACGATCGCTCGGAGGCCTTTGCCCCGAGTCCTGATCGCTTGAGGAAATTCGAGACCACGCGGTCCGGGTTGTCCGTTCACCACTGAAGCCGTCCTGTACGGGACTCTCGCCCGGCACAACAACAGCAAAGCATTGAAATGGTTTCGTGGGATCGGCGGATGGGCCGCTTGGAGGTTACGCTGGCGACGGCAGGTGGCGGCACCTTTCGTACGCCCGTGCGTTGTCCGTCGCTCGGATTTCTATTCGGGGAAGCTGGCGAGGCGGAGCAAACAGCATGCGAGGCAGGATTGTACTCGTAGCGCTCTCGCTTGCGGCTCTCGTGTCGCCGGCATGGGGCTTTGGCTTTACGGCGGGAGCGCCGGTCGAAGAACGCTTCGGCAGCGACGCCGGCCCGGAGTCCCATTACCGAAACGCCGAACGCTGCCGCACGGTGGTGATCACGGACCGCAAGGGTCACCGCATCCGAGTGAAACGCTGCCGCTAGCCGCGACGCGCTGCAATGACGCAGGGGCTACCTCGCCGGCCGGCCGCCTGCTAGCGTCACCGTCGTTCGTGCTGCAAAGGGGGCTTGACCATGCGTCGGATCGAACTCGAGACAGAAGAACTGGTGGGCTATGGCCTGGGTGGCCCCGACGGTAACCAAGTCAAAAAAATCGGCTCCACCAAGATCGGCTTCAAAGACGACACAATTTCTGCCGCCCCGGTGATCCAAGACGCGGAACCGGCGGTTGCCGCACCGTAAGCCTGGCGCGGGTTTCCCACTTATCGCCATTCACCGAGACACGGTGAAGCGGGCCAAGCCCGCCGTCACAGGCGTGAATGCGGCCTGGCGCGGCGCCAACCGCCGGTCGCGCGCGCCACGGACTGCTCCCGTGCGACGGCGCCGGCTTACGCCGCGGTGCCGCCCCGGTTCCAGCCGCGGGCGCCCTCGCCGTAGATGTCGTAGCCCTTGTCGGTGACGACGACCGTATCCTCGAGCTTGATGAAGCCGCGTTTGGGATGCTGCATCGTGGTCTCCACCGAGATCACCATGCCGGTCTCCAGCGGACGGTGCGCGTCGTAATCGTCGTAGGGCACCGGGCCGCTTGCCGTGAGCCGCGGCGCCTCGTGGCTGACCAGTCCCATGCCGTGGCCAAGGAAATGGATGTTGTTGTGGTACTTCGACTTCGACTGCCGCACCTCGGCGGCCTTGTAGACCTCGCTGCCCATGGCGCCGGCCTTGATCGGCTTGAATGCCGCGCGCTGGATCTCCTCGATGTCGCCCAGCATGTCCTGAAGCTCAGCGTCGGGCTCGCCGTGGATCGCCATGCGGCAAAGGTCGCCGATGTAGCCGTGATAGTTGCCGCCGGAATCGAGCGACAGGATTTCGCCCTCGCCCCATTGCTGCGGCGACGGCGCGCGGTTGAGAGAGGTGCCCGCGGTGATCAGGCAATAGTCGAAGGTGAGTCCGCGGTTGGTCTCCTCCCGCCGCAGCGCTTCGGTCAGCTCGGCCTTGGTGGCGCCGGGCTTGTGGCCTGAGATCACCGCCTTCATCGAGTCGATCACCGCCTCGGAGGCGATCTTGAGCTTCTTCAGCTCGTCCGGCGTCTTGATCGCGCGCAGCCGCTCCAGCACGAACAGCGCGTCGCTGATCTTGGCGTCCGGGAACGCCGATTGCAGCGCCTTGGCGGCGTCGGCCGGCACGAACGCGAGCTCAGCGCCAATGCCGCGGGCTTTGATGCCGGATTTCTTGATGTGCTCGACCGCGCGCTCCATGGTGTCGACCGAGCCGGAGTTGTTGCACTGCTGCACCGGCGTCCAGAACGGACTGTTGTCGCGCTGAAAGTTCTCCAGGCGGTGGCCGAAATAGGCGGCCTTGTCGGGCGCGCCCTTGGCATAGACCAGCACCGGCAGATAGCGGCTCAAGCCCATCGCATCCATGGTGTCGAAGAAGAACGCGCGGTGGCCGCCGAGCAGGTACTGCACGTTGTGCTTGGAAGTGGCGATCAGCACGTCCATGTCGGCCTCGTCCATCAACTTATCGAGACGAGCGGTGTCGAACGGAATGTTGGGCATCGAAAACTCCTGTGACGGCGCGGGTTGGGCGCGAATTGCGGCGATGATAGGCCAAAGCCCGCAGCGCCGCCAACGCCTCGCCCCGGACGCACCGTCGCGCTAACCTTGCCTTTGGGGGGCTACGGAGGCGCACGATGAAACGCATGACCATCCAGGCCGCGATCACGGCCGTCGCGATGACGGCGCTGGCGCCCATCAGCTTTGCCCAGCACGCAGCGCAGAGGAGCGGCCCCGACAATCCGTCCGCCCTGCCCGACCAGGAGATCGGCCGCCGCATCACCGTAAAGGCCGAGGACCTGGCACCGCCGAAGACCGGCCCGATCGTGGCGAGCCGCTCGATGACGCTGCCCTACACCGGGCAGGCGCCGCGCGTGCCGGACGGCTTCACCGCCACCGCTTTCGCGACCGGCCTCGAGCATCCGCGACGGCTGCTGGTGCTGCCGAACGGCGACGTGCTGGTGGCCGAGCAGAAGGTCGGCTACGTGTCGCTGCTTCGCGACGAAGACGGCGACGGCAAGGCCGACTGGATCGAGCGCCACATCGAAGGCCTGCATGGCCCCTACGGGCTCGCCTGGCGCGACGGCAAAGTGTTGGTCGCCGACCAGGACGGCATCTGGGAGGTGCCGCACCGGCTCGGCGCGCTGCGCCCCGGCGCCGGCGGCGGCGAAACCAAGGCGGCCGACGTGCCGCCCGAGCAGCGCAAGCCTACGCCCTCGGTGGTCGGCGAGAAGATGCTGACCAAGAAGGGCGTGTTCGGCATCGTCATGGGCCACGCCAACCGGCATCTGGCGATCGATCCCAAGAGCGGCGGGCTGTTCGTCGGAGTCGGCTCCTCCGGCAACATCGGCGTCGAGCCCGAGGTCAAGGCCTCGATCCAGCGCTTCGACGCCGACGGCGGCAACCAGACCACGTTCGCCTCCGGAATGCGCAACGCCACTGCACTCGCATTCAATCCCGACACCGGCGATCTGTGGGCCACGGTGCAGGAGCGCGACGGGCTCGGCGACAATCTCGTCCCCGACTACATGACTCATGTGCAGCAGGGCGCGTTCTATGGCTGGCCCTACTCCTACATCGGCCACCATCCGCAGCCGGGCTTCGCCCAGCTTCGCCCGGACAAGGTCAAGTCCGCGGTCGCGCCGGACCTCTTGTTCCAGGCGCATTCGTCGGCGATGGACATCCTGTTCTACACCGGCACGCAATTCCCGGCCGAGTACCGCGGCAACGCCTTCGTCGCGCTCAAGGGCTCGTGGAACCGCTCGGACCCGACCGGCTACAAGGTGGTGCGCGTGCCGTTCAAGGACGGCAAGCCGCAGGGCTTCTACCAGAACTTCGTCACCGGCTTCTGGGTCTCGGGCCTGCACCGCGCCGAGGTGTGGGGCCGGCCCGCCGCGCTCGCGGTGGCGAAGGACGGTTCGCTGCTGATCGCCGACGACACCGGCGGCACCATCTGGCGCGTCGCCTATACCGGCGGAAAGCCCGGCGGCGACGGCGCGCCGCAGCCAACCATCGGCGCCGCACCGCGCTGAGCATTGCGATAAGCGCCGATCCAAACTCCGCTCGCCCCCGCGAAAGCGGGGGCTCAGTTCTTTGGCTAAGCGCTGGGTCCCCGCTTTCGCGGGGACGAACGGCGACAGAGTCCTAGTTGATCGACAAGTCCGCTTCCGTGGCGAGCTTCTTCCACAGATCGTACTGGCGCTGCACCAGGTCCTTCATCTCCTCGGGCGAGGTGGCGCGCGGATCGCCGCCCATCGCCTCGAGCTTGGTCTTGACCTCGGGGACGGCGAGCGCCTTGCGCATCTCCGAATTGAGCCGCTCCAGCACCGGCTTGGGCAGGTTGGCGGGACCGGCCAGCCCGGTCCATGAGATCACCTCGAAACCCGGCAGGCCGGATTGCTCGACCGTCGGCACCTCTGGAAAGTCGCGCCAGCGAGTCTTGCCGGTCACCGCCAGCGCCCGGAATTCGCCGGACTTGACGCGCGCGCTGATCGGGCCGGTGGTGGCGGCGATGAAGTCGACGTCGCCGGTCAACACCCCGGTGATCGCCGGGGCCTCGCCGCGATACGGCACGTGCAGGAACTTGGTGTGGGTCTGGTTGCCGATCAGTTCCACGGTGGTGTGCAGGATCGAGCCGACGCCGGCGGAGCCATAGCGCAGCGTACCGGGCTTCTCACGCGCCTCGTCGATCAACTGCTTCAGCGTCTTGAACCGAGAATCCGCTTTCACGCAGATCATGAACGGATAGAAGCTCGCGACCGAGATCCAGGTGAAGTCGTCGACCACCTTGAACTTGACGTGCTTCGACAGCGCCGCGTAGGCCGGATGCGCGCTCGGCAGCACCAGCAGCGAATAGCCGTCGGGCTCGCTGCGCGCGATCGCCTCGGCGGCAAGCGCCCCCGCAAGCCCGGGCTTGGCCTCGACCACGATGGACTGGCCGAGGCTCTTCTCCATCTGGTTGGCCAGGATGCGGGCGATGATGTCGACGTTGCCGCCCGGCGGGAAGCCCTGCATGAACTTGATCAGCCGGTTCGGATAGTCGTCGGCGCGGGCAACCGACAGGCTGGCAACGACGACGGCCAAAGCCGCAAGCACGATCTTTCGCATGGAAGCCTCCAGAAACGTCCGGACGGAATTGTTGGATGACGCGGCAACCGATGTCGCGTGGCTGGAGCGCAATGTCAACGCATGGAACCAAGACTGCGGCGACGGGTTGCAGCCTGGAAAGGGGGTAACGGACAGGTGCGACATGGCCAAAGCGTGGTGGCCGCCGCTGGTCGGCGCGCGTCACCCGCGAAAGCGACGCGCTCGACCTCAGCAAAGGGGTGTTCAGCCAGCGCAGCCCCAAGGCCATCGCCAGCTCGCTGAAGCGATCCGCCGAGCACAGCAGCCGGCGCAAGTCCGAGCCCTACCGCTCGGCGATGTCGATGCTGACGTTCTATATCAATCGCGCCGGCAAGAACCTTCCGGCCAGCCGCAGGCGCACGCTCGATCGCGCCAAGGATGAGTTGCGCAAGGCGTTCCACCGCGACTGATCGCTCAGCTTGCGTTCCGCTAGACTGCCTCCCGGCCGCCTCGGCCCCATGAATCATCACTGCTGGGAGGACACCATGAAGCGCATCGTTGCCGCAGCCCTGCTGGCGGGCCTGCTCGGCCCCGCCGCCGCCGTCGAGCTCGATCCCAAGGCCGTCGTCTACAAGCTGCCCGATCAGATCAAATGGGTCGACCGCGGCGGCAATGAGAATGCTGTGCTCGCCGGCGACCCGTCCAAGCCGGGCCTCTATGTCGTGCTGAACAAATGGAAGGCCGGCAACCACTTCAGCCGTCCGCATTTCCATCCCAACGATCGCTTCATCACCGTGCTGTCGGGAACCTGGTGGGTCGGATCGGGTCCGAAGTTCGATCCGGAGAACACCGTGCCGATGCCGGCCGGCACATTCGTCACCCATTACGGCAAGCAAGTGCACTTCGACGGCGCCAAGGACGTCGATGCCGTTCTGCTGATCGTCGGCGAAGGCCCAGCGACCTCGATGCCCGCCGAGCAGAAATAACCGCTGAGCCTAGATGCCGGCCCAGCCGGGCGGCGGCTTCTTGCCGGGATGGATCGCGCCGCACTTTTTGCAGGTGCGCGCCTTCACGTCCGCGAAGAAAGCTTCGTAGACCGGCGGCAGGTCGCGCACCAGGTGCTCGACCTTCAGCTCGACGCGATGGACGAGGTTGCCGCACTCGAAGCAGTACCACTCGAAGGCGTCGTTCGGATCGGAGTCGTAGCGCTTGGGCTCCACCACCAGTCCGATCGTGCCGGCCGGCCGCTGCGGCGCGTGCCGCACATGCGCCGGCAGCAGGAACACCTCGCCTTCGTTGATCGGCACGTCGTAGAAATTTCCGTTGTCGCCGACCTTGAGCACCATGTTGCCCTTGAGCTGGTAGAAAAACTCCTCGACCGGGTCATCGTGATAGTCGGCGCGCTCGTTCGGCCCGCCGACCACCTGCACGGTCATCTCGCCGTCCTCGAATACTTTTTTATTTCCGACGGGCGGCTTGAGCAGGTGCTGGTTCGTGTCGATCCACTTCTGGAAGTTGAAGGCCTTCAGCCGTCCGGTCTGCATGACGATCTCCGCAACCTTGTCCCGGACGCGGTGCAGCGCGAAGCGGTGCGCTGCAGAGCCGGGACCGTACCAAAACTCCAATTCGCAACGGTCCCGGGTCTGCAGCGCACCACCAAGAGGTGCTGCGCTGCGCCCGGGACAAAATCTCTAGGCTGCCGACGACTTCGGCGCCGCCGCGGGCACCTTCAAGCCGCACGTCTCGAACGCACGCCGCGTCGCATCCTTCTCGGCCGCGGTCAGCTCCAGCATCGGCGGCCGCACCCGGCCGCCGGCCTGGCCGAGCAGCTCCTGCCAGTATTTGGAATGCGCCGGCGGCTTCTCGGCCGGGCGCGAACGGCGGAACGCCTCGCGCACCGGGTTGAGACTGTCGCGCACGATCTTCGCCTTTGCCACCTCGCCGTTGAAAGCGAGGTCGGTGTATTCGCGCATCCGCCGATCGGCCTTGGTCTGGAACAGGTAGGGCGGCGATGAGCACAGATAGAGCCGCCAGCCGAGCTCGACGATGTTGTCGAACCACTCCTCCTCCGACGCCGTCGACACGATCAGCTTGTCGCCGGCGAGGCGGGTCAGCCGCGCATACATCTCGCGCGGCACGCTGTACTTGATCGCCACGATGTTCGGCAGCTCGGCGATCCGGGCGCACAGCTCCGGGCTCATCAGGTAGCCGGAGTCCGGATGGCTCCACATCGCGATGCCGATGTCGACCTGCTCGCTGATCGCCTTGTAGTATTGGTAGAGGGTGTCGTCCTGCTTGTGCAGGAAGTGCAGCACCGGGGCATGCACCACGATATAGGGACAGCCGACGGCCTGGGCGTGCTTTGCCAGTTCGATGGTGACGTCCATGTTCTGATCGGAGCACGAGGCGATCACGCCGGCGCGCTTGCCCACCTCGTCGACCACGATCTCGAACGAGCGCTTCCGCTCGGCGACCGTCATCGAGAAGAACTCGCTCTGCTTGCCGGCGATGAACACGCCGTCGATCCCCAGGTCGTCGACCCAATGCCGCAGGTTGGCGCGCAGGCCCGCTTCGTCGACGGCGAGTTCCGGACCGAACGGCATCAGCGCGGCGGCCCAGATGCCGCGCATATGGGCACGGGCGTATTCCTTGGCGTCGGTCCGGCGATATATCATCGTTAAATCACTTTCGATCGTTGGGGTCCGCCGCGCGGTGTGGCTGCGCGGACACTATGATAAATTGTGTCACGAAACCCTGTGAAGTCACGAAATCTTAGCTTTGGATGCGGCAAAAGTGTCGTTAAATAGCGGCAGAGGTGCGGTGCGGCGGGGCTGAGACGGAATCTGGACATGCGACGCGCTGCATCGCTGGCGGCCTTCACTCTCGTCCTGTTGGCGGGCTCCTCCCCCGTTCCGGCCCCGGCAGGCGAATACATCTTCGGTGGATTCTTCGGCCCGGCCCGCGTGGTCGAGCCGCCGCCGTCGCCACGTGCCATCGTTCGGCGGCATAGCCGTTCCACCGAACCCCGCGTCGGCCGCAAGGAAAAAGAAAAGACCGCCGCCGACGACAACAAACTCGTCATCCCGCCCGGGCCGCTTCACATCGTGGTGTCGATCGAAAAGCAGCGTGTGACGCTGTTCGCCAACGGCCAGCCGGTGACGTCGTCGAAGGTTTCCACCGGCACGCCCGGCCACCCGACGCCGCTCGGCGTGTTCACCGTGATCGAGAAGGACCGGCACCACTTCTCCAATCTCTACGACTCGGCGCCGATGCCCTACATGCAGCGCATCACCTGGTCGGGCTCTGCCTTGCACGAGGGCGCGCTGCCCGGCTATCCGGCCTCCCACGGCTGCGTCCGGCTGCCCAGCAGCTTCGCGCAGCTGCTTTGGAAGACCACCAAGATCGGCGCCCGCGTGATCATCACCAAGGCCGACGTCGCGCCGGTCAACATCGACCTGCCGGACCTGTTCGCACGGCCGAAGACCGCCGAGATCCCTCTCCAGACGCTGGTGCCGGTCAAGGCCGCGGAGGCGCCGACGCTGCGTCCCGCGATGGCCGCAGCCAGCGAGACAGCGACGCCGGCGCCGGCGCTGATCAAGACCGCCGATGCCACCGGCAAGGTGCCGCTGACCATGAGCGAGGCCCCGGTCGACGGTCCGACCAGCAGCCCCGCCGCCAACCAGACCGCGCCCGAGCAGGCCACCAAGCTTGATCTGGTGGACAAGGTCGGGCGCGCCGCAGCCGAATTGACCGCGGCGAGCGAGCACGCCCCGGCAACCCCACCGGCAGCCGACGCACCTGCGACGCCCGAGCCGGCGACGCCGACCTCGCCCGCCATCGGAGAGAGCGCCCCGCTCCGCCCGGCGCAATCGGTCGCGATCCCGAGGCCTGCGCCGGCGCGCGACAACACACCCGTCATCATGGTTCCGGAGCGTGGCACCCGCGTCGCCCAGCCGGCCGTTACCGCCGAGCCAACCACGCCCGCTGCCGCTGCCGAAACACAGCCGGTCGTGCTGCCCGCCTCGCCGCCGCTGCCGCCGTCGCGCCGCGAGGCCGTGAAATCGGGAGCACCGATCTCGGTGTTCGTCAGCCGCAAGACCGGCAAACTCTACGTGCGCCAGAAATGGACGCCGCTGTTCGAAATGCCGGTGACCATCGCCAATCCCGATCAGCCGCTCGGCACCCACGTGTTCACCGCGATGGAGCCGAAGGACGAGGGCATGCGGTGGACCGTGCTGTCGATCCCGAGCGGCTACCGCCACACCCGTCACAAGGTCGACCAGCAGGCCGCCCGGCGATCCAAGCGCCATGAGGCGTATCACGACGTGGCGCCCGAGTTCGAGCTGCCGACGCCGCCGGCGCGCGAGGCGCTGAGCCGCGTCAGCTTCCCGCCGGACGCCGTGTCGCGGATCGCCGAGTTGATCAAGCCGGGCTCTTCGCTGATCATCTCGGACAACCGGCTGAGCGACGAGACCGGCGAATACACCGACTTCATCGTCCTGACGCCGTAGCGCTCAAGTCCCCGCCACAGCATTCCTTGCCGCAAGCCGCGACGGCTTTCGTCGCGGCAGCGTCACCGTGCAATACGGCGTCGGCACCGGCGTCTTGGAAAACGCCGGCCCGTTGCCGCTTTCGGTGATGTCCACCCACACCAGCCAGCTGGCGTCGTCGCGCGTATCGTGATCCTCGCGGAAATGGCTGAGCCGCGACTCGGTGCGATAGAGCGAGGCGCCGAGGATGAAGCGTGCCGCCATCAGCATGGCCTCGGTCTCCTTGAGCCGGACCAGCTCGTGGGTGTGCGGAGCGGCGAGCTCCTTGAACTCCTCGACGAGCGCGCCGACCCGCTCGAACGCCGCCTGGAGGCGGTCCTCGCGCTTGAGGATGCCGACGTCATAGGAGAACATCACCGCCTGCAGGTTGCGCAGGATGCGGTCGGATTCTGCCTGCGCCGCGCTGTCCAGCGGCGCCCTGGTTTCCGCGAAGAGCGCCTGCACCTCGCCGCCATCGAGCGCGTGCTGCCGCAACCCGTCGAGGTCCTGGATCGCCGAGCGTCCGGCGATCCAGCCGTTGCCGACACAAAGCCCGATGTGGAAGCCGGCGAAATGGTTGGCGCAGCCGGCCTGGGCCAATCCCGCCGCGAGCAGCCCCGGCACGTCCGAGCGGCAATCCGCTCCGGTGCGGATGCCCATCTTGGTCATCTGGTTGAGCGCATAGTACGGCGTCTTGCCGAACATATCGGTCTTGGCTTCGTCGCCGAGCTTGCGGAAGAAGTTGTCCATCCAGCGCACCTTGCTGCGGATGAACTCATCGCGCATCGACTCCGGGATCGCCGACATGTCGAGATAGAGCGGCGCATTGCCCTTTCTCTGCTCCATCGCCATGGCGCGCGCGATCCGCGGCACGTCGGCCTCGTCGCCCCACTCCGGCTCGTAGGCTTCCATGAACCGCTCGCCCTTGTCGTTCACCCAGCTCGCGCCCTCCTGGATCGCGAAGGTGATGCCCTCGAAGTAGAACTTCGGCGTGCCCGGCCGCACGTAGGAGAATTCGGCGTTGCGCAGGCTTGCCCCGGCGCGAAAGGCAAGCAGCGTGCCGGTGCCGGTGATGTCGCGCACAAAGCCCGAGCGGAAGGTGATGGCGTTGGTTGCGACGATGGTCGCCCGTGCCTTGATGACGTTGAACTCGCCGGTCCGGCTGTTGATGCCGACCGCGCCGGTAATCCGATCCGAGCCGCTGCGCATCAGTCCGGTGACGAACAGCCGGTCGATGAGCTGCACGCCCTCGGCCTCCAGCGCACGGCGTAGCTTCCAGGCGAATTCGAGCCCGCCGCCTTCGGGATACATTACCCGGGCGAGGTCGAGGCCGCGGGTCGGCCGGCGCTTGTAGCGGCCGTCCTCGTCGCGGTGGAAGTGCATCCCCATCTTCTCGAAATCCTGAAGCCGCGCATGCGAGTCGATCAGCGACTGCCGCACCAGTTCCTGGTCGGCGATGCCGTCGTTGCCGGCGACGATCTCGTGGAGGATGCCGTCGATGTCGTCGCCGGGCAGCGCCACGATGGTCCAGGCGTTGGAAAAGGCGGTGTGGCCGGTGCGGCCGATCAGCCAGGAATCGACCAGCGTGACCCGGGTGCCGGGCGGGCCGTGGCGCTTGGCCGACAGCGCGGCGATCAGCCCGCCGGCGCCGGCGCCCACCACCAGCACGTCGGTGTCGATCTGGATGCCGTCGACGCGGTTCATCGCCTCACGCTGCCCCAATCACCACGGCCGCGGCCGGTTCTTCACCGACGGATGCACGTCGACGATGTGCTCCGGGCAGAAGATTTCACAGGAGAAGCAAGTGATGCAGTGCTCGCGGAACCTGATAACCGGCAGCAGCCGGGTCTGGCGCAGGCCTGTCAGGTCAGACGCTGTCGGCTGCGGCTCCATGTGGATTACGTCGGCCGGGCAGACCACGTCGCAGATGCCGCAGCCGGTGCACTTGTCGAGCTCGATGCTCTCAATCATCCCGCTTCATAGCAAATGCCGCGGCACCTGACAGCCGATTGCGGCCGGCATCGACCGGGACGGCGAGCTCGAATCTGAAGCGGAAAAGCCAAGGGGCCCGCGTGGGCCCCTTTTTCATCAGGCGGCGCCGGTGGCCGCGGCCATCGGGCGGGCGCTCCGCCGTTCGGCCTCCTCGACCCGATCCATGACGAGCTGGAGCGAGGCCACCTCGATCCGGTTGCGACCGCGTTCCTTGGCGCAATACAGCGCGTCGTCGGCCTGCGCCATCAGCACCGGCAGGTCGCTGAGGCCATCCTCGGAGATCACCATGCCCATACTGACGGTGCCGGCGACCGGTCGGTCGTCAACCTTGCCCGCGGCATCCTCGAACGACAGGCGGATGCGCTCGGCGATGGCGAGGCCTTTGTCGCGGCCGGCATCGTAGAGCACGATGGCGAACTCCTCGCCGCCGAGCCGTCCGATCAAGTCGTAGGGCCCGAGCTTCGCGCTGGCCGCAGACGCGAAAATCTGCAGCACATGGTCGCCGACGGCGTGGCCGAAGCGGTCGTTGATCGACTTGAAGTGGTCGAGGTCGGCCAGCAGAACCGCGCACGGCTTCGGCGCGGCCTCGAAGCGCTTGGCCAGCGCCATGACCTCTTCCAGGAAGGCGCGGCGGTTGGCGATGCCGGTCAGCGGATCGATCAGCGCCGCGGTCTTGTGGCGCAGCTCGGTGCGCTCCTTGGCCATCGCCAGCAGGATGAAGGCGATGGCGATGGTGAACAGCAGCGCCTCGAAGCTCAGCACCGTCAGCCACACGCTGTCGAACACCTGCGTGCCGGTCGACCAGGGCAGGATCTGCGACAAAGGCGTGCGCAGCAGAAACAGCGAACCGTGCGCGAACAGCATGAAGATCGCGGGCCAGCGCGACACCAGTGGCTCGCCGCGGCCGCGCCAGAACTCGTAGGCCGTGGCCCAGGTGTAGGCGGTGATGATGCCGGACGACAGCAGCACCCGGGCATCGATCGATGCGATGAAGAACGGCGTGCGGGAGGCGGCGAGCCAGAGCATGGCACCGCCTAAAATGTACATCGGCTCGGGCTCGCGCCCGTCGAACACGCGGGCGCCCGACCAGGTCACCGCGAAGGCCGTGAACAGCAGCGCATTGGCGAAATCGATGGAGATGATGTCGGACACGGTGCCGTACATGCCGAACAGCATGACCGAGCCGGCCAGCAGCAGATGCGCGCCGCCCCACCACGCCACCGCCTTGATGCTGGAGTTCTGGATCCAGGCGAACAGCAACAGCAGGCCCAGCATGGCCTCGACATAGACGGTGACGAGGAACAGCGTATTGACGTCGAGACCCATGATGCTTCCCGCGAACTCGGCAGGCTTCTTTCGGCCCGGCCGCCCGGCGTTTCTCTAGCCGCCTTGTCACAAAAAATACGTGAATGTCCGTACGCCGCGAAACCGATTGCTCCGGCATGGTTTCGACAATCTTGCAGCGGCCGGGACAGTCTTAGCGAAAGCCGTCTCAGCCGTGGCTACCGCGGCGACGCGCGGGTTTCGCGGTCGACCCAGGCCACCGCGTCGAGCGCGCTCAAGATTGCGCCCTCCTGCCAACCGCTCCAATAGGTGAGCTGGTCGCCGGCCATGTGGAAGCGGCCCTGCGGCTGGGCCAACACCCGCGCATGCTGACCGAAGCTCGGATCGCTCTCGTCGGCCCAGCCCATCCGCTCGAACTCCATATTATTCCACCCGATGGCGACGCCGTGCTCGACTCGGCGCGAATAGCCGTCGTGCAGCTTGTCGCCCTGCTCGGCGGCGATGCGCAGCCGCTCCGCGATCGAACGCGCATTGAACGTCTCAGCGGCCGCGCCGTACATGTAGGCGCCGGTGAGCGTGCCCTTGGCGCCGAGAAACCCCGACGACGGGTACCAGATCTGGGTGATGACGTCGGTGGTCCAGGAAATGCCGCCGTAGATATTGTCCTTGGTCTCCCAGAAGCGCTCGGCCTGCCAGCCGACCTTGCCGGCGGCCTGCGTCGGCAAACGCCGCGCCGCATCCATGTACGGCTCCGACAGGTTGGTTTTGAGCGCTCGGAAGATCGGCACCGGGATGGTCGAGATGCAGAAGTCGGCGGACAATATGCGCGGGCTGCTCCCCTCCTCGCAAGCGACGGTGACCTTGTCGGCTCCGACTTCGATCTCCGTGACCTTCGCTCCGGTCCGCACCATGTCGCCGACGTCGCCGCGGCGCGCCGGCTGCCGCAGGAAGCCCTTGAAGAAATTGTCCATGCCGCCCACCGGCTCGAGCAGCGAGGCCTGCCAGAAGTATTCGTTCTCGCGGAAGATGTAGTCGTTCCAGACGTTGGAGCGCAGCAGTTCGTCAAGCGCCATCGGACTGAGCGGCCGGGCCGGCGCATCGGCGAGCCCCGGCTGAAACTCGTAGCCGGCGCGGCCGCTGTCGTTGCGATACCGGTAGCTCACCGCGCCGTCCTGCTCGACGCGGGTGAGATCGCCGAACTTCGACAGCATGTCGCGGAATTTTTCGAGCTCGCCCGGCGGGATTGGCAGGTCCATGTCAGGCCTCGCCACGCACTTGTCCAGCAGCTCGGCGATGTGGCCCTGCAGGTCGTAGTAGGCGCGCCGCACCTGCAAGGTGCGGCCGTTGCCGAGACTGCCGGTGTGGACCAGATTGGCGCGGCTGGCGAAAATGTAGGGCTGCATCGCCACGCCGAAGCGGCGGCAATAATCGATGACATGGACGTGGTGGTGTGGAATGCGGCCGGGGCCGGCGTTGAGCCACAGCCCCTCGTCGAACCGGCATTCCTGCACCGGCCCGCCGGCCTCGCTGAAGCGATCGCCGCGGCGCAGCGTCAGGCTGCGGCCGCCGGCGCGGCTGCTCGCCTCCAGGATGGTGCAGTCGTAGCCGGCACGGTCGAGCTCGTAGGCGGCGCAGACCCCTGCCACGCCGGCACCGAGGATGAGCACGCTGCGGCCCCGGCCGGACTCCCTGGGCAGTTCGAACGCCTGGGCCATGGCTTGCGGCGGCCGCAGGAAGTCCCAGGCGGTCAGGGTTTCATAGACCGCCGCGGCGCCGCCGAGACGAGCGATTTTGTCCAACAGCGTTCGGCGCGTGATTGGCATCGTTCCCCTCCCCTTGCGTGGCATGTTCTTCTCATGAGTCGCGCGGACTTGTCCCGATCTGCCCCCTCCACTACGTTCCCGGCATTCCCCAAACCGGCGAGCAGCGCATGCAAGTCCGTGACGGCACGGTGGACGCAATCGGCAATACGCCACTGATCAAGCTCGAGCGCGCCTCGGCCGCGACCGGCTGCACCATCCTGGGCAAGGCCGAGTTCCTCAATCCCGGCCAGTCGGTGAAGGATCGCCCGGCGCGGCAGATGATCCTGGAGGCCGAGAAGCGCGGCGAGCTGAAACCCGGCGGTTTGGTGGTGGAAGGCACCGCCGGCAACACCGGCATCGGCCTCGCGCTGGTCGCCAACGCCCGTGGCTACCGCACGCTGATCGTCATGCCCAACACCCAGAGCCAGGAAAAGAAAGACATGCTGCGGCTGGCTGGCGCCGATCTGGTCGAGGTGCCCGCCGTCGCCTACGCCAATCCCAACAACTATCAGCACATCGCCCGCCGCCTCGCCGACAAGCTGCGCACCACCGAAACCAACGGCGTGCTATTCGCCGACCAGTGGAACAACCTCGACAACCGCAAGGCGCATTACGTCTCCACCGGTCCAGAAATCTGGCAGCAGACCGGCGGCACGGTCGACGGCTTCATCTGCGCGGTCGGCACTGGTGGCACGCTGGCCGGCACCTCGGCCTACCTGCGCGAGAAGAACAAGAACATCGTCATCGGCTGCGCCGATCCGCGGGGAGCGGCGATGTACAGCCTGTTCACCACCGGCCAGGCCAAGAGCACCGAGGGCGGCTCGATCACCGAGGGCATCGGGCTCGGCCGCGTGACCAAGATCATCGAGGACATCAAGGTCGACAAAGCTTACCTGATCCCCGACGAGGAAGCGGTGCCGCTATTGTTCGACCTGCTGCAACACGAAGGGCTGTGCCTCGGCGGCTCGTCCGGCATCAATGTCGCGGGCGCGATCCGGCTCGCCAAGGAGTTTGGTCCCGGCCACACCATCGTGACCGTGCTGTGCGACTTCGGCCAACGCTACCAGTCCAAGCTGTTCAACCCGCAATTCCTGCGCTCCAAGAACCTGCCGGTGCCGCAATGGCTGGAGCGCAAGCCGAACATCGAGATCCCGTTCGAGAAGGTGTGAACGGCCGCCGACATTACGTCATGGCCGGGCTTGTCCCGGCCATCCACGCCTTCCTTCCGGCCGAGATGTGGATGCCCGGCGCAAGGCCGGGCGTGACGCGGTAGTTGGTACGCGCGTTAAAACTGCCTAGGCTTCTTCCATGTCCACCGACTGCCTGTTCCGCGAGGATTCTTACCTAAAGGATTGCGAAGCCACGGTGCTCGCGATCAACGCCGACGGTGGGATCGTGCTCGACCGCACGGTGTTCTACGCCGCCTCGGGCGGCCAGCCGGCCGATCGCGGCGTGCTGGGCACCACCCGTGGCGGCCCGATCCCGATCGCCAACGTGGTCTATACCGATCCGGGCAAGACGGTGATCGCCCACCTGCCGGCACCCGGCGCCATGCCGGTGCCGGTCGAGGTCGGCGACAAGGTCCAGGCCTCGATCGAATGGCCGCTTCGCCATGCCCGCATGCGCATGCACACGGCCCTGCACCTGCTTTCGGCGGTGCTGGCCTATCCGGTGACCGGCGGCTCGGTCGGCGAAGCCGAGAGCCGGCTCGACTTCGACATCCCCGAGGCCGGCCTCGACAAGGACGCGATCACCGCACGGCTGGCCGAGATGATCGCAGCCGACGCCGCCGTGACCAGCCGCTGGATCAGCGATGCCGAGCTCGAGGCCAACCCCGGCCTGGTCAAGACCATGTCGGTGAAGCCGCCGATCGGCAGCGGCCGGGTGCGGCTGATCGAGATCAAGGGCCTCGACCTGCAACCCTGCGGCGGAACCCATGTGCGCTCGACCGGCGAGATCGGCGCCGTCCGCGTCACCCAGGTCGAGAAGAAGGGCAAACAGAACCGCCGGGTCCGTCTGGCATTGGTGGAGCCGCAACGCTAAGTAGCGTGGGCACATCCAACCGAGGACCGTCCATGCCGCCCCCGACCCGCCCGCCGGCCAGCCGATGGCTGGTCACCACCGACTGGCTGGCCGCCCGCCTGGGCGAGCCCGAGGTCACCATCGTCGACGGCTCGTTCTACCTGCCGGCGCTCAAGCGCGACGCCAAGGCCGAGTTCCGGGCCGGCCACATCCCGGGCGCGGTGTTCTTCGACATCGACGCCATCGCCGACCACTCCACCGACCTGCCGCACATGCTGCCCGGCGCCACCCTGTTCTCCAAGGAGGCCGGCGCGCTGGGCATCGGCAAGACCGACACCATCGTGGTCTATGACGGCGCGGGGCTGGGCGGCGCGCCACGGGTATGGTGGACGCTCCGCATCATGGGGGCGAAGAATGTCTATGTGCTGGACGGCGGCCTGCCGAAGTGGAAGGCCGAGGGCCGTCCGGTGGAGGCCGGCGACACGCCCCGAACGCCGCGCAAGTTCGCGGCTGAGCTCGACGCCTCGCGGGTCGCGACCACGGACGACGTGCAGCTCGCGCTGACCACCAAATCCGCGCAGGTGATCGATGCCCGCCCGGCCGACCGCTTCCGCGGGCAAGCGCCCGAACCGCGCGCCGGCATCCGTTCCGGCCACATGCCGGGCGCCAACAACGTGCCGGTCACCGGATTGATCGAGGAAGGCCGGCTGATCGCGCCCGAGCGGATCCGCGAGAAATTCCAGGCCGGAGGCGTCGACCTCGACCAGCCGACGATCACGAGCTGCGGCTCCGGCGTCACCGCGGCGACGCTGTGGTTTGCGCTCGAGGCCATCGGCAAGCCGCCGAAGATGCTCTACGACGGCTCCTGGACCGAATGGGGTGGCCGGCCCGACCTGCCGGTCGAGACCAAGTAGCAATGGCTCGGGTGGCGCGGCCCAGGCGCAAGGTGGCGCTGGTCACCGGCGCCGCGCATGGCATCGGCCGCGCCGTGGCGCTGCATCTGCTCGATTCCGGCTGGTGTGTGGCCGCCCTCGACCTGCCGAAAACCAGGCTTGCGCCGCCGTTCCGCGGCTGGGCGCGCTCGGCGCTGACCATCGAGGCTGACGTCACCGACGAGACCGCGATCCGCGACGCGGTGGCATCGACCAGCGAACGCTTCGGCCGGCTCGATGCGGTCGTTTCCAATGCCGGCATCATGATCCGGCGGCCGTTGCGGCGGTTGTCGCTCGAAGACTGGCATCGGGTGATCGACACCAACCTGACCGCGACCTTCCTGCTGGCGCGAGCCGCCGCGCGGCCGCTGCGCGCCGCCAAGGGCGCCATCGTCACCATCGGCTCGACGCGGGCGCTGATGTCGGAGCCCAACACCGAATCCTATTCGGCCTCCAAAGGCGGGCTCCTTGCGCTGACCCACGCGCTCGCCATCAGCCTCGGCCCCGACATCCGGGTCAATTGCGTGAGCCCGGGCTTCATTGCAACCGCAAGCACAAGGCTCAAGCGCCGCGACCACAGCCAGCATCCCGCCGGCCGCGTCGGCCGGCCGCAGGACATTGCCGAGCTGGTGGCGTTCCTTTTGGATTCGGAGCGCTCGGGCTTTATCACCGGCGCCGATTTCGTCGCCGACGGCGGCATGACCCGGAAGATGATTTATGCGGAATGACGCGCCACTGCGGTTTCGCGCGTGACCGCGGTTTGTGCTAGATTGCGCGTCTCCCCAAGCGGAGCCTGCCATGATCTTCCGCCAGCTGTTCGACAGTGTGTCCGGCACCTACACCTACCTGCTCGCCAGCCGCCGCGGCGGCGAGGCGTTGATCGTCGACCCGGTGATCGAGAAGGTCGACCGCTACATGCAATTGATCCGTGAGCTCGATCTCAAGCTGGTCAAGGCGGTCGACACCCACCTGCACGCCGACCACATCACCGGGCTGGGCGCGTTGCGCGACAAGACCCATTGCATCACGGTGATGGGCGAGCAGACCAAGGCCGACGTGGTGTCGATGCGGCTTGCCGACGGCGACCAGCTCACCATCGAGGGGCTCGCCCTCGACGTGATCTACACGCCCGGCCACACCGACGATTCCTATAGCTTCATCATGCCGGACCGGGTGTTCACCGGCGACACGCTGCTGATCCGCGGCACCGGCCGCACCGACTTCCAGAATGGCGACTCCCGCCAGCAATACGAGTCGATCTTCAACCGGCTGCTCAAGCTGCCGGACGCGACCATGGTGTTCCCGGCGCACGACTACAAAGGCGACACCGTCTCCACCATCGGCGAGGAGAAGGCGTTCAACCCGCGGCTCCAGGTCAAGTCGGTCGACGAATACGTAACGCTGATGGCGAACCTGAAGCTCGGCAATCCGAAGATGATGGACGTGGCGGTGCCGGCCAACATGAAGGTCGGGCTGCACCAGGAGGAGGTCGCGCGCAAAGGCTGGGCGGTTTCGGCCAACGACGCGTTGGCGCTGGTTGGCAAGCCCGACGTGGCGCTGATCGACCTGCGCGAGAGGAGCGAGCGCGAGCGCCACGGCACCATCCCTGGCTCCCTGCACGTGCCCTACCCCAGCCTGCCGGAGAATATCGGCTCGGGCGGCATGCTGCATGAGCTCGCCAAGTCCACCACGCGACGACTGCTGTTCTACTGCGCCTTCGGCGAGCGCTCGGCGATGGCGGTGCAGGCGGCGCAGGACGCTGGCCTTGCCTCGGCCTGCCACATACAAGGTGGGATCGATGCGTGGAAGAAGGCGGCAGGTCCGCTGACGCATTGAGCTGCTTTGACCCGGGGCGCGGTGTGCAGCACCGATCGTTAAATGACTTGTCCCGGGCGCGGTGCAGCACGAAGTGATGCACCGCAGACCCGGGACCGCAACAGGAGGCTCAGCATTCGCAACGGTCCCGGTTCTGCAGCGCACCGCTGCGCGCTGCGCCCGGGACAAATTGCTGACACATCTTGCGGCTGTATCGGCAATTGAGCCGCGCTCAGTGCAGGATCTGACTGAGGAACAGCTTGGTGCGCTCGTGCTGCGGGTGCGCGAAGAACTCGGCGGGTGCGTTGATCTCGACGATCTGGCCCTGATCCATGAACACGATGCGGTCGGCGACCTGGCGAGCGAAGCCCATCTCGTGGGTGACGCACAGCATGGTCATGCCGTCCTCGGCAAGCTGCACCATGGTGTCGAGCACCTCCTTGACCATTTCGGGGTCGAGCGCCGAGGTTGGCTCGTCGAACAGCATGATCTTCGGATTCATGCATAGCGCACGCGCAATCGCGACACGCTGCTGCTGCCCGCCGGATAGCTGGCCCGGATACTTGCCGGCCTGCTCGGGGATCTTGACCCGTTCGAGATAATGCATCGCCGCGGCCTCGGCCTCGCGCCTCGGCTGCTTGCGGACCCAGATCGGCGCCAGCGCCAGGTTTTCCAGCACCGTCAGGTGCGGAAACAGGTTGAAATGCTGGAACACCATGCCGACATCGCGGCGCACCTCGTCGATCTTCTTGACGTCGTTGGTGAGTTCGACGCCGTTGACCACGACGCGACCGCGCTGGTGCTCCTCGAGGCGGTTGATGCAGCGGATCATGGTCGACTTGCCGGAGCCGGACGGCCCGCAGATCACGATCCGCTCCTTCGTTGCGACGCGCAGGTTGATGTCGCGCAGCACATGGAAATCGCCGTACCACTTGTGCACGCCGATCATCTCGACGGCTGCATCGGGCAGGACGGGATTGGGTGTTGCCGGCTCTGCCATGCCGCTGCCCTCAGTGCCTGTCCCCGGTCGCGAGCCGGGCTTCGATCATGCGCGCATAGCGCGCCATGGAATAGCAGAACACAAGGTAGAACATCGCGGCGAAGGCATAGCCGGTGGTGCTGGTCACCGGCGTCGCCCATTGCGGATCGACCCGTGCCGATTCGATCGTCATCAGGAAGTCGAAGATGCCGACGACGAACACCAGCGTGGTGTCCTTGAACAGGCCGATATAGGTGCTGACGATGTTGGGCAGCGTGACCTTGAGCGCCTGCGGCAGCACCACCAGCCGCATGCTCTGCCAGTAGCTCAGACCCACCGCCATCGCCGCCTCGAACTGGCCCTTCGGGATCGCCTGCAAACCCGCCCGCACCACCTCGGCCATGTAGGCCGAGGAGAACAGCGCAACGCCGACCAGCGCGCGCAGCAGCTTGTCCGGCTGCCAGGTGTCGGGCACGAACAGCGGCAGCATCACGCTCGCCATGAACAACACGGTGATCAGCGGCACGCCGCGCACGAATTCGATGAAGATGACCGAGAACAGCCGCACCGCGGGCATCTGCGAGCGGCGGCCGAGCGCCAGCACAATGCCGAGCGGCAGCGACGCGACGATGCCGACCGCGGCGACCACGATGGTGACCAGGATGCCGCCCCATTGCGCGGTCGAAACCCGCGGCAGGCCTATCGCCGGAAAACCCAGCAGCAACACGACCGAGGCCAGCGGCATCAGGATGAAGAAATAGACCGCGCCGAGATCGCGCCGCGGCGCGTTGAGCCAGGCCATCCAGCCGATGCCGATGGCGAGCAGCACGAAGAACACGTCGACCCGCCAGCGCTCCTCGATCGGATAGAAGCCGTAGGTGAAGAACGCCATGCGCTCACGCACGAACGCCCAGCAGGCGCCGATCTCGTCTTGGCCCGGATGCGGCAGACAGTCGACGCGACCGGCGCCGTCCCACACCGCATCGATGACGAGGAACTTCAGGAGCGGCGGCACCAGCCAGACCAGCGCCAGCGCGCAAAGGAGTGTCAGCACGATGTTGGTGATGCTGGAGAACAGGTTCTGCCGCAGCCAGCCGATCGCACCGGCATGCGCGACCGGCGGCGGCAGCGGCTCGAGCGGCCGGGTCTGGACGTAGCCCGGCGGGCCTTCCATCAACCGTGCGTCGGTGGTGGCGGCGATGTCGCTCATCGTTCAACCACGGCGACGCGGCGGTTGTAGAGATTCATCAGCGCGGAGGTGACGAGGCTGATGGTGAGATAGACCGCCATGGTGATGGCGATGACCTCGACGGCCTGGCCGGTCTGGTTCAGCACGGTGCCGGCGAAGATCTGCACCAGGTCGGGATAGCCGATGGCGACCGCGAGCGAAGAGTTCTTGACCAGGTTGAGGTATTGCGAGGTGAGTGGCGGCACGATCACCCGCATCGCCTGCGGCACCACGATCAGCCGCAAGGTCGGCCCGGGACGCAAGCCCAGCGAATACGCCGCCTCGGTCTGGCCCTTGGCGACCGAGAGGATGCCGGCGCGCACCACCTCGGCAATGAAGGCCCCGGTGTAGATCGTGAGCCCGAACAGCAGCGCCATGAATTCCGGCAGCACCTCGATGCCGCCGCGGATGTTGAAGCGCCCGCTCTCGGGGAACTCGAACCGCACCGGGAAGCCCGACAGCGCCAGCACCGCAAGCGGCAGCCCGACGACGAGCCCGAGCGTGACCCAGAGCACCGGCGCCCGCTGGCCGGTGCGGTCCTGCCGGCGCCTTGCCCAGAGCGCAAAGACGATCGCGCCAATGACGCCGACACCGAGCGCGATCAAAGTCCAATGCGCTCCGGGAAGCGGCACCGGCAGCGGCAAGAACAGCCCGCGATTGTTGAGGAAGCCGCCGCCCGGAATGGCGATGCTGTCACGCACCACCGGCAGCGCCTTGAGCACGGCATTGTACCAGAACAACAGTTGCAGCAGCAGCGGGATGTTGCGGATGGTCTCGACATAGAACCCGGCGAGCCGCGCCACCAGCCAATTGCGCGACAGCCGCGCGATGCCGGCGACGAAGCCCAGCATGGTGGCGAGCACGATGCCGAGCGCCCCGACCAGCAGCGTGTTGAGCAGGCCGACCCAGAACGCGCGGCCATAGGTCGACGCGGTGGAGTACGAGATCAGCGTCTGGCTGATGTCGAAGCCTGCGGTGTTGTCCCAGAAACCGAAGCCCGAGGCGATATGGGCGCGTTCCAGGTTGTCGATCGCGTTGCTGACCGCGCCCCAGGCGAGGAATGCGACCACAACGCACAGCACCGCCTGGAAGGCGATGCCGCGAACCCTCGGATTGTTGAGCAGCGGCGGTTTCGGGGCCGGAGCTGAGGCGACGGTCGCGGTCACGGCTTCCGTTTCCTGCGGCCGGAAGCCCGCGGTTCAGCGCACCGGCGGCGCGTATTGCAGCCCGCCCTTGGTCCACAGCGCGTTCAGGCCGCGCGCGATCTTGAGCGGCGAGCCCTGCCCGACGTTGCGCTCGAACGCCTCGCCGTAGTTGCCGATGTGCTTGACGATCCGATAGGCCCAGTCGTTGGTCAGGCCGAGCGCCTTGCCGTGCTCGCCCTCGCTGCCGAGCAGCCGCTTCACGTCCGGATTGTCCGATTTCATCATGTCGTCGACGTTGGCCTGGGTGATGCCGAGCTCTTCGGCGTCGACCATGGCGTAATGTGTCCATTTCACGATGTCGAACCACTGGTCGTCGCCGTGCCGCACCGCGGGCCCGAGCGGCTCCTTGGAGATGATCTCCGGCAGCACGACGTGGTCGTTGGCATTGGCAAGCCGCAGGCGCTCGCCGGCAAGCCCGGAGGCATCCGTGGTGTAGGCGTCGCACCGGCTCGCGTCATACGCCTTCAGCGCCTCAGTCGCGGTCGCAAAGGTGACAGTCTTGAGCTTCATCTTGTTGGCGCGGAAATAGTCGGCCAGGTTGAGCTCGGTGGTGGTGCCCTGCTGCACGCAGATCGCGGCGTCGTTCAGCTCCAGCGCCGAATTGAGCTTCAGCGCCTTGCGCACGATGAAGCCCTGGCCGTCGTAATAGTTGACGCCGGTGAAATTCAGCCCGAGCGCGGTGTCGCGCGACGAGGTCCAGGTGGTGTTGCGGGCGAGCACATCGACCTCGCCCGATTGCAGCGCGGTGAAGCGATCCTTCGCACTCAGCGGCACGAACTTGACCTTGTTCGGGTCGTTGAAGATCGCGGCAGCGATCGCCCGGCACAGATCGACGTCGAGCCCGGCCCATTTGCCTTGCGCATCCGGCAGGCCGAAGCCGGCGAGCGTGCCGTTCGAGCCGCAATTGAGCACGTCCCTCGATTTCACGGTGTTGAGGGTCTGGGCGGAGGCGCCCGCCGCGGTCAGAACCGCGAGCGCCGCCAGCGCGGCGCGGAACACGACGCTTTTCATGACCGAAATCTCCCAATCACGCGGGGCCATGGCGCCGATCGTTCAGGCGCGACACCGCTGTTGCCGCACACTCCCCCTCGCATCGGCCATCTGAGAACGGCGGGCGACCGCGGTCAAGGGGTTGCGGCCAAAGCGCCGAGCACCGTAAATGCTGGAAATTTCGAAGGTTTCATCCTGATGAGCAAAGCCGAGAGCGGCACGCCCGCCCTGGAAAACTCCGGCGACCCGATTGCCGATCTCAAGCGCGGCTTCGCAGCGCTCGCCGCGGCGCGATGACGATGCCTCCCAGCATCGTTGCCATGGACGCGCTGGCGTTGTCGCGCGCGATCAAGAGCCGTCAGGTGTCCTGCGTCGAGGTGATGAACGCCACACTCGATCACATCGCCGCCCTCAACCCCTGGGTCAACGCGATCGTGTCGCTTCAGGACCGCGATGTCCTGCTACAACAGGCCAAGGAGCGCGACGCCGAGCTTTCCCGCGGCGAATACCGCGGCTGGATGCACGGCTTCCCCCAAGCGGTCAAGGACCTGACCGCGACCAAGGGCATCCGCACCACGCAAGGCTCGCGCATCTTCAAGGATTTCGTGCCGACGGCCGACGCCATCATGGTCGAGCGCATCAAGCGCGCCGGCGCCATCATCATCGGCAAAACAAACACGCCGGAATTCGGCCTCGGCTCCAACACCTATAACGACGTGTTCGGCCGCACGCTCAACAGCTACGACCTGAGCAAGACCTCTGGCGGTTCGAGCGGCGGCGCCGGCGTTGCGGTCTCCCTGCGCATGCTGCCGGTTGCCGACGGCAGCGACCACGGCGGCTCGCTGCGCAATCCCGCGGCCTGGAACAACGTGTTCGGCTTCCGCACCTCCTATGGCCGGGTGCCGTCCCAGGGCCTCGACGTGTTCTACGCGCTGATGGGCGTGCAGGGGCCGATGGCGCGGACCATCCCCGACCTCGCCATGCTGCTGTCGGTGCAGGCCGGCTACGACGCGCGGCTGCCGCTGTCGAACCGGCAGGACCCCTCGCAGTTCATCGAGCCGCTGCAGCGCGACTTCAAGGGCGCCCGCATCGCCTGGCTCGGCGACTTTCGCGGCTATCTGCCGTTCGAGGACGGCGTGCTCGAACTTTGCAAGGGCGCCCTCAGGGTGTTCGAAGCCCTCGGCTGCGTCGTCGAGGAGGCATGGCCCGACTATCCGATCGAGCGGGTGTGGGCGAACTGGCGCATCCTGCGCGCCTGGCAGTCGGGCTCGGTGTTGAAGGCGCTCTACAACGATCCGGCAAACCGCGCCCTGATGAAGCCTGAGGCGCAGTTCGAGGTGGAGAGCGGCGAACGGCTCAGCGCCTACGACATCTTCGACGCCGACGCCACACGCACCGCCTGGTATCAGGCCGTGCGCGTGTTCTTCGAGCGCTATGACTATTTCATCCTGCCGTCCGGGCAGATGTTCCCGTTCGATGCTGCGATCGACTGGCCGAAGTCCATCGCCGGCAAGTCCATGGACACCTACCATCGCTGGATGGAGGTGATGATCCCGGTCACCATGTCGAGTTGTCCGGCGCTGAGCGTACCGGCGGGCTTCAACGAACGCGGCCTGCCGATGGGCATCCAGATCGTGGCGCCCAACCATGGCGAACTGGCCTGCCTGCAACTGGCCTATGCCTACGACCAGGCGACGCAATGGCTCGCCAAGCGTCCGCCGCCGCTGCTCGGCCGCGCCTGAGGATCACGAGGCGGCGGTTTGCCGCCGCTCACGCATCACGAAGTAGAGATTGCGCAGATAGACGAATACGCCGAAGCCCTGGCCTGCGATGAACACCGGATCGCGCCGGTACAGCGCATACGCGAACAGCAGCACGCCGCCACCGATCGAGAACCACCAGAATGCGATCGGAATGACGCTCCTGCCGACGCGCTCGGATGCGATCCACTGCACGGCGAACCGCATGGTGAAGAAAAACTGCGCGGCAAAGCCCAGCAGCACCCACCAATCCAACCCTTTCCAGCACAGTGGGATCCGAAGCTTGGAATTCACGTGACTTGAAGTCGCGGC
>JADMIO011460637.1_pt1 | contig 42706 bp, 42 predicted proteins | sample 8958161 | NCBI WGS metagenome assembly JADMIO01 (sample SAMN16585339, study PRJNA669376) | soil metagenome | isolation source: Crop rotation soil | place: USA: Cullars Rotation, Alabama | collected 2011
CTTTATCTTGTCAATCTTGCAAATCCTGTAATCCTGTCTAAAACTCGTCTAAGATACGCGTACTCATGCCCGGCACCTTGTATCTCGTCGCGACACCAATCGGCAATCTCGCAGACATCACACACCGCGCGCTTCAAGTCCTCAAAGACGTCGATCTGATCGCCTGTGAAGACACACGCCACACGCACAAGTTACTCAATCACTACGGCATCACCACGAAGACGATCAGCTACTACGAACACAACGAACAGCAACGCGCGTCGGAGCTGATCGAGCGAATGAAGCAGGGAATGAACATCGCCGTCGTTTCTGACGCTGGCACGCCGTCGATCAGTGATCCCGGTTTTAGATTAGTCCGCGCCGCGATCGAGAACGAGATCACGATTGTGCCAGTGCCTGGTCCAAGCGCACTCATCACGGCGTTGATTGCAGCGGGCCTGCCGACTGACGAGTTTTTCTTCGCTGGATTCTTGCCGTCGCGTGCGACTGCGCGTCGTGCTCGATTAAGCGAGTTGCAATCGGTGCCCGGCACGTTGATCTTTTACGAAGCTCCACATCGACTCGCGGAAACACTCAAAGATGTTTACGAGATACTCGGCGAGCGTGAAGCGGTCGTCGCAAGGGAACTCACGAAGTTACATGAAGAGATCAAGCGTGGAAGACTGAGCGCATTAACCGCGGATTACGCGGATCGAAAGCAAGATCTTCGCGGAGAGATCGTCGTGTTGGTCGATCGAAACGTGATTGAGGGCGCTGTGGCTGAAAAAGTGGGTGTGGCAGCTCTAGTTGATCAATTCGAGCAGGATGGTCTGGACCACCGCGCCGCGCTCAAGAAAGCGGCGCGTGAGCTTGGTCTCTCACGCGCCGAAGCTTATCGACGGTTAATTTCCGAAAGAAAGGTTTAGCTGCCAGTCACCTGGGTAGGCAGCGGCTTATCTACCTTCAAGCGCGCTGGACGCACCGCAATCTCCCACAACGTCATATAAATCGTGCGTGTGATCTTCTCCATCTTCTCGTAATCGATCTTGTCCGCCGTATCACCGGCCTGATGATAGTCCTCGTGCACGCCATCAAAGAAGAAAATGATCGGAATCCCCTTGCGCGCGTAGTTGTAATGATCGCTGCGATAGAAGAACCGGTTCGGGTCTTTCGGATCGTCATACTTCGTATCAAACGTGAGATTCAAAAACGATTTGTTAACGCTATTAACGATTTCTCCAAGCTCCGTGCTCATCATCGTCGAGCCGATCACGTAAACGCCATTTGGTCCAGTCAACTCGGCATTGCGCGGATTCGTGTCGCCTTCCTTTTTGCTGCGACCGATCATGTCGATATTGAGCTGCGCCACGATCTGATTGAGCGGTACGGTCGGATACTCGGTGAAATAACGCGAGCCCCACAATCCTTTCTCCTCGCCACAATGCCAGACGAACAATACCGAACGCTTCGGACGCGTCGGCGCCTTCGCGAGCGCTTCAGCCATCGCCAGCAGTGCGGTCGTGCCGGAGCCGTCATCGTCCGCGCCGTTGCAGATCGTGTCGGTGCCCTTTGGCGGGCAGCCGCTGCCCACGTGATCGTAGTGCGCGCCGAGCGCAACGTACTCATTCTTCAACACCGGATCGCTGCCTTCCCAAATCGCGACCACGTTCTGCGTCGGCACGATCTCGGTGTTGCTCGCGACGTTCATCGTAATCGTCTTCTGATCCGTCAGCGCGAATGGCGCGGGCGCCGTGGTTCCAGTCGAGCTGTATGACGTATTGAAGATTCCCGACGCCGATTGCCGCTCTCCAGCGAAGATTATGTTTGCCATTTCGGGGGAAATCACGATCGATGGCAACGTCGTACTCGATTGCGTTTGGAGCTTTGCGACGACAGTTAAGCCTCGTTCCGTGATTCGCTGGCGATTGCGTTGCCAGTTTGCGAGGTATTGAAAGTCAGGCACGTAGATCAAACCGACGACGCCTTTGCTGCGCGCGTAGTCGCTCGGGTTCATCGAATCTTCGCCGGCTTTGCCGAGATCAGCACGCGTGATGCCGCGCGGAAAACCCTGCTGCGGATTTCCGAAGATCACTGCGATGCGACCCTTCGGATCGATGCCTTTGTAAGCATCGATGTCTTTCGATTTCACAAACCAACCATTGCCGGCGAACACGAGTTGACCACTCACATCGCCCGAACCGCCCACGGGAATGTAATCCGTTCCCGCCACCATCGTTCGGCCGGCGTACTCGACTTTCGTTTGCCCGCTGTCAGCGCGACTGCGTTGCAGATCGATGCGCTGCAGAAAACTGCCTTCGTCACCAGCAGGTTTGAAACCCCAACGCGAAAGGTTCAACGCGAGAAATTTAGCGGTTGTGTTGAGCCCGCGCGAGGGCGTGTCGCGTCCTTCCATTTCGTCGGACGCGATGAACGTCAGATAATCTCTCATCTGGTTCGCCGCGATCGTGTCGACGCCGCGTTGAGCCGTTACACTTACCGCTGCTGCTTTTTTCGATTTATCAGAACTGCGCTGGGCGTGGGTTACGGGAAGCGTGACGACGAGCGAACTCGCCAGCACGAGTGCCATTAAGAATCTTCGCATTTAGTCTCCAATAATTAGTGCGTTTTGTGGTTACGCGTGTTGGACCGCTTGCACGAGTCGCGTCAACGTGTCTTTCGCGTCGCCATACAGCATGCCCGTTACAGGCTTGAAAAACAAAGGGTTCTCCAGTCCGGAGAAACCTTTGCCCTGGCCACGCTTCAAGACCACGACTGACTTCGACCGGTCGACTTCAAGAATCGGCATACCGGCGATGGGACTACCTGGATTGTCGCGTGCATCGGGATTAACAACGTCATTTGCTCCGATGACGACAGCGACGTCCGTGGTTGGAAACTCAGGATTGATTTGCTCTAGTTCGTACAACGACGAATACGGAACATTCGCTTCCGCAAGCAGCACGTTCATGTGTCCGGGCATGCGGCCTGCAACGGGATGGATTCCATATTTAACTGTGACGCCGCGCTTTTCGAGCACGCTCGCAAGCTCGCGCACGACGTGCTGTGCCTGCGCAGTCGCGAGTCCGTAACCGGGCACGAACACGACTTTGTTTGCGTAAGCGAGTTGTGTGGCAATGTCTTCGAGACCGACTTCGCGCATCGATCCGTGTTGCTCGGCACCGGCGGTCGCAGATGCTGCGCTTCCGAATGCACCAAACAAAACGTTAGTCATCGAGCGGTTCATCGCGCGACACATCAGGATCGAGAGTATGAATCCCGAAAAACCGTCGAGCGTGCCGGCGATGATCAGCACTTTGTTTGACAGCACGAAACCTGTAGCTGCTGATGCGAGTCCGGCGTATGAATTCAGCAGCGACATCACGACCGGCATGTCAGCAGAGCCGATCGGCATCACAAGGAGCAATCCGAAGATAAACGCGAGCCCGACCATGGTGAAGAACAACGGCATAGAACCCGGCACGACGATCAGGTAAACAAAGATTCCTATCGTTACAGCGAGCAGCGCCATGTTGAAAATGTTCTGGCCTTTGTAAGTCATGGGCGTGCCGCGCACGAGACCCTGGAGTTTCGCGAACGCGAGCAGGCTGCCGGTCGTCGTGAGTGCGCCGAGCATGACCTCGAAGCCGAGTGCGCCCATCAGGAATCTCGTCTCGAGATGACCGCCGAACCGGTAAAACTCGGAGATACCGACGAGTGCAGCGGCGAAAGCGCCAAACGCGTGTGAGAGCGCGGTTCGTTGCGGCATCGCTGTCATCGGCACCCAAACGCCCATCGCCAGTCCAACAACCGAACCGACCGCGAGACCGATGAGTATCCACGTGTAACTGGCGATCTCGTGATGCATCAGCGTGCCGATGATGGCCAGCAACATGCCAAACTCGGCGAGATGCATTCCGCGCTTTGCTGTTTCGGGATGGCTCATCCCCTTCAATCCGAGGATGAAGCAGATTGACGCGAGCAGGTAGCTGAATTCGATGAAGTAGAATTGGAACAAGGGTGTGGGTTTAGTCCTTCTTCGCAATGTCCTTGCGCTTGAACATTCTCAACATGCGATCGGTGATGACGAAGCCGCCGACTACGTTGGTCGTCGAACAGACGACGGCGATGAAACCGAGGATCGTGCAGAGTTTCGGATAATTACCACCAGCCATCACGATCGAACCGACGAGCGAGATGCCCGAGATCGCGTTAGTGGCCGACATCAGCGGCGTGTGCAACAGCGGCGGCACGCGCGAGATCACCTGGTAACCGAGAAATGCCGCCAGCGCAAAAACGTAGAGCGCCGATATCAGAAGAATTCTTTGAGCTAAAGGATCGTGTATTTCCATTCGATTGCTCCTAACCTGGTTGGGCCTGCAACGCGGCCGCGACGCGCTGGTTTACGACTTCGCCGTTGTGAGTGACGCATGATGGTCCAACCACGTCGTCCTTCATGTCGATCTGAAGCTCGCCGTTTTTGATCAGTAGTGAAAGAAACGACGTAACGTTGCGCGAGTAGAGCTGGCTTGCGTGGACCGGAATCGTCGCCGGCAGGTTTGTCGGCGCGATGATCGTCACGCCGTCGCGTTCGACCATCACGTCAGCCTGGCTGAGCGCGCAGTTGCCGCCGGTTGCGCCCGCGAGATCGATGACGATCGATCCACGCTTCATACCGTCGACTGCTGCTTCGGTTATGAGTAGGGGAGCGCGTCTGCCCGGCACCTGCGCCGTAGTGATAATCACATCGGCTGTCTTCGCGTGTTCTGCAATCAACGCACGCCCTCGGTTCATTGCTTCATCGGAGAGTTCGACTGCGTAACCGCCGGCGTCTTCAGTCTTGATGCCGCCGAGATCGACTTCGAGAAACGTCGCGCCGAGCGATTTCACCTGTTCGCCCGCAGCGGCCCGCACGTCGTAACCTTCGACAACAGCGCCGAGACGTCGTGCCGTGGCGATTGCTTGCAGGCCGGCAACGCCCGCGCCGAGAACAAGGACGCGCGCCGGTGGCACAGTGCCCGCAGCCGTCATCAACAACGGAAACATTCGTGGAATATGCGCTGCGCCGATCAGCACGGCTTTGTAACCCGCGACTGTGGCCATTGACGAGAGGGCGTCCATCGCCTGCGCGCGTGTGATGCGTGGGATTAGTTCGACAGAGAAAGTCGTGATACCGCGATCGACGGCGGGCAACAGAGCGGCGGGCTCGTCGAGAGGGCGTAAGAATCCGATCACGACTGCGCCGCGTTTCAGTCGTGCGAAATCGTTTGCTGGAGGCCGATTTACAACGGCGAGTACGTCGGCGTTCGCGAGCAGGGCTTCTCTATCGGAACTGACTTCAGCGCCCGCTTCGACATAATCGTCATCGGTGCGGGCGGCGCTGAGTCCGGCGCTACTTTCGATATTTACGGTGGTTCCGAGTCCGACGAGTTTCTTAACGGATTCGGGCATGAGCGCGACGCGTGCCTCGCCCGCTTGTGTTTCCCGCAACACAACGATGTTCATAGGCAAAGAAAATTCGAGGATTCGCTAGAGCCCAAGCGCGTGGAGTATAGCAAATCAACCTCAGATCCGTGTGTCTCCGTGTAATCCGTGGCTTAGCCTTGCTAACGTCCGCCTACGCACCTATAATCCGACCCTCTGCGGCGCATTGGTGTAGTTGGTTAACACGCTGCCCTCTCAAGGCAGAGATCACGGGTTCGAGTCCCGTATGCGCTGCCAAATTGGACAAAGGTCGTTGGATGCGGTTCCGGCGGCCTTTTCTCTTTGCCAAGTCGTGTTGGTAACTGCAAGAAGATCAAAGGGTTGGCGAAAGGTTGCAGTGAGTGTTTGATCCTTCCAAACCGAGTTCGAACACACGAAATTCAACAATTTGCGTTTTTCGCTTGGAGGTTGCTCTTTGAATAGAAAATAGGCCTTTTTTGCGAGTTCTAATAGGCGAACGCCATCATGCACATAATCGTGAGAAGCGTTTTCATACTCGGCGATCTGATCGGCTAAACGCTTCTGAGTTTGTCGCCATTCTCTTGCCTTACGTTCAAAGAAATCAGGTTCGATAAATCCATCAAGCCGATCATCGTAAAGCTTATCAAGGCGATTCTGAATCTTGCTTTGTTCGTCTTGTAAGCGAGCAAGCGCATCACGTCTAAATCGTTTCTCGTCTGCGTGGCTCTGATGCAAAGCATCGACGATCCAATCCATAACCTGATCATCAAAGACGAGTCCTTTGAGTAAGTCGGCAAAGCACGCTTCGAGCACTTCTTCGCGGGTGTAAGGTTCGGGGCATTTTCCTTTGTTGCCTGTGCAGTGATAATAGACGTATTTGCCTTTCTTCTTCTCGGCCACGAGGGCACAGCCACAATGCCCACAGGTCACAAGCCCTGTGAATGCAAACTCGTGCTTATTTACTTTCTCTTTGGTCGAGTAGCGGCCCTCAAGGATCTCCTGTACGCGCTCAAAAAGTGCGGTTGAAATCAGCGGCTCATGGCTGCCGCGATAGGTTCTGCCGTTCCAATCAAAGTCACCTGTATAAACGCGCTTTTGAAGTAGTCTATGCACGTTGGATCTTGACATTACTTGGCCTTTACGCCGCGAAACCAAACCAGCTAAATTAGCGCGCCTTAGAACTTCGTCTATGGAACACTGGCCCGTGGCATACCACTCAAACATCTGTTTGATAATTGGCCCTTGAATCGGATCAGGCTCGATAATTCTCTTGCCATTTGGCCCCATTACGTTTCTATAACCGATGGGAGCGCAGGACGGATAGATTGACTGCTCGGCCTTTTCGAGCATTCCTTTTTTTGTTTCCTCAGAAAGATTGTCGATGTAGTTCTTCGCCATGAGGACTTTGATTCCGTGCATGAATTTCTCGGAGGATCGGGAATCATGCGAAAGAATCACATTCTCTTTAACGAAATGAATTTCGAGATTGAGTTCATCGATGGTCACATAGTCTTTGAGGTTGCGATAAAGACGGTCGGTCTTTTCAACCAAAAGCACCCGCACGGATGAGCGTTTGAGAAACTTGATCATTTCATCAAACCCTGTCCGACCTGGCCGCTTGGCGGTTTCCACATCGACAAACTCACGCACGATTTTCAGCCCCTGACTTTGGGCATACTGATCGATGAGTTTGAACTGAGCCGGAATCGAAAAGCCTTCCTTCTCCTGCTCTTTCGATGAGACTCGTCCATACTTCACTGCATCTGACGCCAGCGTTATGTGAGACTTAGTTTTGCGCATATCGGGGCCTCGCTAGATCGTTGATGTAAGGCGCGGGATTATACATTAGTGGGGCAGCTATTGCCGTTGTTATTTTAGTCATCTCTGGACCACTCACTAATGCGATGAACACTGCTTTGCTTTGTCACCTTCCCTGTTACTAACCACTACTCCGACAAACGTTCCGTAACTCACGCGTTCGCCAGTTTGCGGGGTCTGAAAAATGATCGTGCAAGGCTGATCCGGTACGTCATAACGATGGGCTAAAATGCGGATGTTAAGGTTCGAATCGCGCACCTTAGTTTCGGCACTTTCATAGTTCAATCCGACAAGCGAAGGCACAGAGGTTTGCGGCGGTCGTGAAGCTCGTTCGCGCATCACGTCTAGTCGAAGAATGAAAAGAGCGATTGCGGGAAGTACCACAGCGAACACGAGCACAAGCACCGTAAACACTGTAAGCGTAATTATCAGCAAGCGCTTTCTGCCTCGGATGTAATAGCCCCACAGGACGCCAAGAATGAATCTCATAGTCAATTCACCTTTCGAAGTTATAGTTATCCGCATACAGTCGATCCGAAAACCTAATTGTCATGCCGACTTCGCGCGGTACGATTCATCCTGGCCGCCGCCCTTTTTCTGTTGCTCATTGGTTTGCCACTCCAATAAGAGCGTGAAGAAGCCTGTGACGTTCTCAAGTATTGCTCGCGCATCTTCGTCAGACAGCCGCTGCCCGTTGCGCGGCTGCCAAACTTCGAGTGTGCGATCAATCAGATTGTCGTCAGACTTCTTCATCAGAAACCACGGGTAAAGAGTCTTTCGTTAAAGAATGAGTCCGCCGAGATCGAGTTCCGGGCCTTCAATCTCAAGCTCGGCGGCTTTCGTTGGTGCTGGATCAGGGTGGGTTGGGGTTTGTGCTCGCTGCTGCTGCGGGGCGAGTGAATCTTGACTCAACTTGTCGCGATCTTTCTTTACCTCATGCGCGTCGTCTTGCGTTGCGTCAAGCGGCGTTGCATGATTCACGCCGCGATCGAGAGCTTCCTGTAGATTCTGCGTGGACTCGGTAGAGATCGCGGGTTCATACCTCGCTCTGGCAATCTCAATCGGGATTTCAGTCGCAAACGTGGCGGCTTGGGTTTGTGCTGGATAGGTGGGGCGTTGATCCAAGTTGTGATCGAATGGTAGTGGTTGCTGTTGTGGCTGCTGTTGCGGCGCGGGAGGCTCTTTAATCACCTGCTCGCGATCTTGTTTCCTCTCGCGTTCGTCCTCTTGGATTGCTCCGAGCGCCGTTGCTTTTTCTATCTCGCGGTTGAGAGCAGCGGATAGATTCTGCGTGGAGTTGGTATAGATTAGGGCGTCGTACCTGGCTCGCGAGATGGCAACATAGGCCGTGCGGCTGTTGAGTAGGCGAGCGGATTCCTGCGTGTCAGCGTTGACTAAAACGCGATCAAAAGTTAGTCCCTGACCCGAATAACTGGTTACGGCGTAGCCGTAATCGAGGTGACGGAACTCGCGAAGGGCAACCGTAACTTCGCGCCCGCTGTCCATCGCCAAACGTATTTGGTCCGGTTCGATTTTGGTGATCGTACCGAGCTCGCCGTTAGCGATTCGTTTCGCTCTAAACGGAGCGCGAATTTTCAGGCGGTCGCCTTCTGCGAAGGCGCGCTCTGCCTCGTAATAAACGCTCACACCGGACAACCGTGTCGGGTTGTAAGTGAGCTTGCGGCCATTAGGAAAGCGAACGGTAATTCTGTTTGTCTCGTGGTCCGTGTCTATGACTCTGGCGTGGTCGCCTGCCTTGACCTTGAGCTTATCGCTGGCGGAGTTGTAGCGGATTATGTCGTCGAGGGGGCGGTAAGAATTGGCGAAGGTGCGCTCGGGTCCGGTCATATCAGGACGCGCAACATAGACGGTTGTTTGCTGATCGTTACGGCTTACAATTCCCTCGCGTTGTAGTTCTCGATGGATAAGCAAATTGAGTTCGGCGCGTTCACGATTGGCGGGCGAAATGACTAACGTGCTGGTGGGGTTCTTGGCGTAGTCTTGCGCTATGGCTTCGAAGCGTTCGCGCTCGTCCGCGATCTCGATCACCTTGCCTCGGCTGACCAGCGCGGCCACTGCTTCGGGCGTGTTTCGGACTGCTAAGTTCTCAACTATTTGCTTTTGTACTTCATCGGGTTGCCTGACGATCTCAGTCAATGCCGCCGTGGTCATGCCGTGCTCTTGGAGTTGTTGAAACGGACTCCCTGCTTCGACTGCCTGATGCTGACGCACGTCGCCGACTAAAACCAGCTTATCGTCAGGTTCCAGCAAGCGAATTAATTTGTGTATGTGCTTAGTGCTGGCGAGGGAGGCTTCATCCAAAACGACAAGGCGGCTGCTGGTGACAGGTTCCTTCCGCCGGCGCAAAAACATTTGGATGGTTTCGGTCTGAATACCGCTTTCGCCAAGCTGCTGTGCGGCTCGTGCGGAGGGTGCAAACCCGCGCACCTGATAACCTTCTTTTTCGGCTGCTTCGCGTAGCACGGAAAGCGCCGTAGTCTTTCCGGTTCCGGCTCCACCTTGCAGACCGATGATCTGATCTCTGCTGGATAGAATCTGTTCAATCGCCGATTTCTGTTTTGTGTTTAGGGTACGCCGCTGGCTCTTGGCTATGGCAGTTACAACCTCATTGACGCGCTCGGCTTCGACCATCGGCGGGCGGTTCTCTTTGCCGTTGAGCATGGTTTGAATATTTTCTTTTTCCATTGTCACCATGCGGTCTGTAGTGGTTGCGGGTTGGTGGTTTGGGCGGTTGATTGGTTTGAATTCGCCACTCTCCTGTCGGTGCTGCAATTCAGCGGTAATGGTGGCGAGGTTTGTTAGTCCGAGATTGCGGCGAAAGGCGTCGGTCCGCACGGTGCGCATATCGGCCACGGCCTCTGTTTTGAGGGCATTATCGCGAGCAAAAGTCACGGCTTCCTGAGCGCGTTTTTCAATCTCGTTTTGTGACACGCGGAGCGGCACTCTGGCCCGCGCTTGGGCCACGATGCGGCGTGCTTGATTGCCGTGCTTGGCTTCGATTTCAAGGGATAGTTCGTGCATTTTGCCGTGGTCAAAGTTTTTGCTGCGGCGATTATTCTTGGCGGCGGCCTGTTTCAATCGGGCGTTTTCGGAGACCGTTTTCCCTTCGCGTTCAAAGTCGCTCCTTCATCTTTTTTTCTTCCTTCAAAACTTCTTGGCGACGGGGGCTGCTGTCCTGCAAATATTCCTCGCTGAAGCCTTTGATCTCCGGTGCGCCGGTGCGTGGATCAACTCGGATTTCGTATCCGAGTGCTTGCAGTTTTTCGGCGAAGTGGGCGCGATAAATCGCGGTCGTATATTGCTGGCTGCGGTACAACTCAAGCGGCTGCACGGAACGCACTTTTCCGTCCTCGGTTTGGGTCATGTTGAAGATCACAACGTGGGTATGAAGCTGCGGCGCGGCATAACCATTTTCGCGGTCGGGTCGTGAGGATGTGTGCTCGAATTGAGCGGCGATCATCTTGCCGGTGGTGATGGCTGGCTTGTCACCGCCGCCACGCGCTTGCAGATATTTTTCAAGCTCTTTCAGCGCCTCGTTGACGCTCTCGCCGTGGGCGTCTCGGACACGGCCATCGCCTCCGACAAGCGCGGCTAAGGAAGCTGATTTAGGAGCGCTAAAGGTCGCGTCCCAAGCGGCGCGGTGCTCGCTGGTGGTGATTTCTTCGCCGAACGCGTTAACGGTTTCGCGGGCTGAAACTACGCGGATAAGTTGCTCGCCAGTGTGCGGATCTTGACCGGCAGCTAGGCGGTCGTACTGCTCGCTTGTTACCTCGCCTTTAAGGTTCCATTCCTCGGCGAGGCTGCCGCACCAGCGGCCCTGAACTTCGCCTGCTTCGCGGTAGTAATTGTCTTGGGAATTGGTGAACTCCTGTTTGTAGTAAGTGGACGCTTGTCCGGCGGAAATTGCTCTGCTCATGGTCATCATAAATTCATACTCCTATAGGTAATCAGCGAGCTCGTCGGCGTCGCTGTTTTGGTTTGGTTTTTGTCCTCGCGATCGGGATCGTTTCGGCTGGTTATCCGGGGTTGAATCTTTGCCCTTCTTCAAGGCGCAAAATTCTCCCGTTGATCCCTCGAACGAGGTTCATTCCGAGCTATGGTTTGTGGTGACGCGAGGGTGGGCCGCCGCCACGCGCTTGCAGATATTTTTCAAGCTCTTTCAGCGCCTCTTTGAGGCTCTCGCGGTAGGCGTCTCTGATACGGTCATCGCCCCCGATAAGCGCGGCTAAGGAAACCGATTTGGGGGCGCTGATGGTCGCGGCGCGGTGCTCGCTCGTGGTCAACATAAATTCAACTCCTAACAGTCATCAGCGAGCTCGTTCGAGTCGCTGTTTTGGTTTCGTTTTTGTCCTCGCGATCGGGATCGTTTTCGGTAGCAGCCGGTGTCGAATTTCTGCGTTCTTCAAGAGACAGAATTCTCCCGTTGATCCCTCGAACGAGGTTCATTCCAAGCTATGGTTTGTGTGACGCGAGGGTGGGTATCAGAGGGGCAAGATCAAGACTCTCGCGTGTCTATCGGAGTCACGTGATCGAACTCCGACCTGGGCTGAATCGAGTGGGCCAATGATGGGCCATCTGCTGCGCGATTCATTGCATTCAAGCATCGTGCGACTTAGTAAGCCGCGATCCTCTGCTGATTTGGGAGCAAGGTATATGCCACATTGTCGCGCTCGGGTGGTCTAACTTCGGAATCGCGTAACTCGCGAGGAAATTTAGTAGCTGTAGGTTTACCTCCGTGCGGTGTAGGTTTACCTACGTGCGGTTGGACCAGTGAGTTTTGTCCGTTTTCTTGGCGCAGCGACGGGATTTCGACCGTTTTCAAGAGTAATTCGGGCGCGTAACACGCGCCAATTAGGCATTTTCCCCTTAGCGACTACTAGAGTCGGCTGGGTGCTTGACCGCACACCCGGAGGGCCGAAACGTAGTGGAGGACTCGGAGCGAAGCGGAGAGTTGTGCGGGCGGGCTGCCGACTGAGGATGAAGCTAAGGGAGAAAATGCACAGGGTAATTTACCCTGAAAATAAAATTTGTGAAGGGTCGAAAACAGGGTTTTTAACCCTACTCCGAATTCTCTGCTCAGCGATCGAGTTGGTAGTTTTTTGATCAGTGCTGGTGATCGCACTGGTAGATTTTTTCTCAGTTGACTGTTTACTGCTGTGTGATGGCGTCAGCATGGAGCCTTCAGCATAAGCACTCGCTTGGTAAAAATGTGTTCGCTCGTTCCGCTCGGCGTTGGTTGGACGGGAGGCATATGCGGTTTACACGGTAAACCACTCTCGACCGAATTGTTTACGTGCAAACCATTGAAAGATAAGGTATGTACGTGATTTGTAAACCAAAAAATCAGAACATTTAAACGGTAAACGATTGGCGTAAAAAGAGATACACGGAAAATTAAACGGTTACGCGCTGCGTAACCGCGACAGCCCCAAAGCGGGGGTGTCGTGTCTGATTCATCAGGTGCGCAGCACCTTCTTTATTTTTTCTCTCGATTGTAGTCGTTGGAATTGTGCGAACGTGGACCATGATGGTCTCATGTTAGCCGTGCGGCGTCTGAGCGTTTGGGATGAAACGCTTGGCTACTCTGTAGCATGTGAGGGCGCTGCACGGTGGTAAGGATCACTTGATAGAGAGGTACGGTAAGATTACGAACGGAGAGAGTTTTGATGGATCAGAAGGATGCCCCGAATAAGGAATCGATAAAGCGCGTATCAAAGCAACGCGCCGACGGTCAAAAGTCGGGGCTGGCCGGCGAGTTTTTTGTTGCGGCTGAACTTCTCAAACGAGGCTTGCAAACCTCTCTGACTTTGGGAAATGCGAAATCAATAGATCTGTTCGCCATTAATGACAAAGGTACGAGGTTCACGATTCAAGTAAAAGCGCTCCGAAGTCCGAACTATTTTCTCCTCGATTTGGAGCGCGTCCAGGATGCCTGTTATTACGTCTTTGTTGTGCTAAATAAGCCAGACGTTCCGCCCGATTATTACATCGTGCCGGGCTGCGATCTTCGCTCCGATCCCTCGAAGTTTGGGAAGTGGTTTGCGAACTATAAAAAGATGCCCGGCATTCACCCGAAAGACCTTGCAGAGTATCGCAACAACTGGAAAGTTTTTGACTCGTAATTGGGACTCAGAACAGACCCAAATAGTCTCGTCAAACAGTCCTGACTTGAAGTCAATGTCAGTTAGGGTTCATGGAAAAAAGTTTACCGCTTTGGGTAAACACTTCGCCGAAATTTTCGGTGCAACTGCGCCACTAGGCGCAGTTGCTCCCCGGTCAAAAAAAAGCGCCAGCCGAGTGCTATTGCCCTCGGCTGGCGCGGTTCGTTCTCAGGGGTTGTTATGCCGTTACCGGATCGGATTCAGAGCGTCCGGCGCGGATGATTTGATCGGCGGCACGGAAGATTTTTTGGGCGCTCTTTTCCGGTATCGCTTCCGCGTCGAAACCATTCCCTCGGCGGAGCCAATTTTGAATGTAACCTCTGCAAAAGTCGGCTCCCTCAAGCCCCAAAGATTCACAACAAAGAAGCGCCACGGATTCCGCTTCGACCTCGCGCAAACTTCGCGGCGTATTATCAGCATCGGCGAACTCTGCCTCCGTTGTGTGGCCTAAAATCACGTGACCGAGCTCGTGGAGAAGTGTCTTATATGGCAGTTGAGCAAGAGGGTTGATTGCTACCTGACGGTTGCGCGCAAAGCCTTGAACATTTCCGTCCGTATAATCGAATGGGATGCGCTCAATATTCAGCGCCGTGAGCGCTCTCTCCGCGTCCCACTCCGGGATCGTTATTGGGTCAAGCTCCTGTCCGTCAGTCTGCCCTAAAACGAACCAGCGCGCCTTGTAAACGAAGCTCGTAAAGGTGTGTTCTTCGTCTGAATCTTCTTCACGGCGTTTGCACGTGATCGGCATACATAACGAAAGTGCGCGTTCGCCGCGTTTCACGAACCGGCCTAAGTCCTTCCATTTCGGGAAGGTGTTAATTGGACCGGGCTGTAATCCGCGCATTTGACATTGCACTAGCGCGAGAATTTGATTCCCAACGCTATATTGATGGAACGCACTATAAGCTTTCATGATCAAACCTGGCTTAGTGACAGCTTCAATAAGAAGGGCGGACCACTTCGGGATCGCGGGTGATTGACTTTCCATTGTACGTGCTCCTTTTCGGGTGACTTGTTGTGCGAAATCGCGCCTATCAGTCACTCCCAAAAACCGACTTGGCATAACGCTGTGGAGCACTCATAAAAGGTAAGCGAGATTTGTGAGGATGAAGTGTCGATTTCAGAGCAGAGGGAGGGCTCAATGATTGAGGATTCTTGCCCTATAGGAATGAGAGTTAGGGGATTGGGAATCGTTGGAACTTAGACCCGCGTGGCAAAAAATTTTGCTACTCACAAAAACCGCCGTATTTTGACACTTTCCCGAGGTATTTTTTCTAAGTATCTATTGCGTTGCTGCGTTAGTCGCCTTAATCTCAAGTCGCTCAGTTTTCTCCGCCCGCCTCCCAAGGGCCTCGCTGGACACACAAATACTCGGTCGCCGCGCCGTGCGCGGCAAAAAGGTGTTTGCAAGTTGGGTCGGACCTTAAACCACCGAGAGCAATTGCAAGAGTCTCAAGGTGATTTCAGTGAATAAGGTATTCGCCTCGTTCGAGTCCGTCGCAGCGTCCGTACTGCTCAGTCCTGAATTTGTAGTTGTTACCGATTCAGGCGGTGGCGGCGGGGGATCAACCACGTTCGTGTGTATGTTTCCGGCAAGAGCCGACAGAGACAGCACAAAGAGCAGCGTTGTTGCTGCACAAAGTTGCTGGAGCTTTTTCATAATCTTTCTCCTGATCGGGAGGGCTAATAGTTGTAAGGAACAGCGAAAGACCGTCGTTAAAGAACGGCTACCGCAGTTAGAGTTCTGAGCACGGTAATCTTAACATCGTGCCAAATTGGGCGGCGCTTCCTCGCAGACGTTTTGGGCCAGACAAAAGGGCAATCTCACCATGACATCCACCAAAGATCTCCTTCACCAAATTCATGATCCGAACCTCTCGCACGATGAACGGGCGCAGTTGCGTTGCCGGTTAGCGAAACAATTGGAAGAAGTCGGAAAGTATGAAAGTGCTCGGGAGGCGATGGGTGAACTTTGGGGCAACATTAGCGATCCGCCAAACCTAGAAAATCTCGATCAGCGAACAGCGGCAGAAGTGTTACTCCGGGTTGGGACGTTAACCGGATGGCTTGGGACCACAAAGCAAATTGAAGGTGCCCAGGAAACAGCAAAGGATTTGATTACTCAGAGCATCGAGAGTTTTGAAGCACTCCAAGATGTGAAAAAAGTAGCTGAAGCGGAGACTGAGATCGCGCTCTGTTATGAGCGCGAGGGGGCGCTGGATGAAGCACGAGTGCGGTTTGCGGAGGCTCTTAGTTGGCTAGATGACACGGACGGTGACTTAAAAGCTGTTGCGCTATTGCGAAGCGGTGTTCTTGAGCAAATGGCGAACCGATTGAATGACGGTTTGCACCTTCTTATAACGGCAGCACCACTCTTTGAGGCAAGCGCGAATCACACGCTCAAGGGAAGGTTTCACAACGAGCTCGCTATGGTGCTCAAGGATCTCGGCGCGATTGAAAACCGAACCGACTACATCGATCGGGCATTGATCGAATTTACGGCGGCCAGCTTTCATTTCGACGAAGCTGGTCACGCACGTTATCAGGCGTGTGTAGAAAACAACCTCGGATTTCTCTTTGGAACAATTGGCAAGTTTGTTGAAGCACATGAGCACCTCGATCGAGCGCAAGCACTCTTTACCCGCCTGAACGATAGCGTTCATTTGGCCCAAGTAGAGGACACTCGGGCGCGGGTTATGTTAGCGGAAGGCGCAGTGGCTAAGGCTGAAAAGATTGCAAGAGCGGCTGTGCAAATGTTGGAGAATGGAGGCCAGCACTCATTACTGTCGGAGGCACTTACTACTCATGGAATTGCCTTAGCGCAGTTGGGCGATCACGATCAATCTCGCGGTGTCTTCGAGCGCGCGATCATGATTGCTGAACAAGCCGGTGACTCTGATAACGCTGGCATTTCCGCCCTGACTTTATTTGAACAATTAGCCGAGCAGCTTTCCGATGACGAAATATGCCAGATTCTCGAACGTGCCCACGCTCTCTTAAAGAATAATAAGAATACTGCGACCCGTATTCGCCTCACCGATTGCGCATTTCGCGCCCTCTCCATGATTCATACTTTTCGACCCCATTGGGAGACGTTCTCGCTTGAGCAAACGTTACATCGACACGAGGCGCGTTACATTCAGATGGCGCTCGAAGATGCGGGCGGCGTGGTTGCACGAGCGGCACGCTTGCTCGGATTAAGCGGGCGCCAGAACCTTCAATACATGCTCAAAAATCCTCACAAGAATCTGCGCAGTCTTACGACTTCGATCACTGAGCCAGACGCAATTCCGGATGAAACGACGAGCGGCAACATCGATCATGTTCCGCCGCAATCGAGTAAGGCAGCTAGGATTCTGCATGTAGAGGATGATCTGACGGTAGCGGAATTGATGCGAGAAATGGCAGAGCACGAAGGTTGGACCATCGAGCATTCGGTAGAAGGAAATGCAGCCCTTGATGAACTCGCAAGTGATGCCGATTACGATCTGCTGCTGGTCGATCATGATCTACCGGGTTTGAATGGGGTGGAGTTGATAGGACAAGTCCGTAGCCTGTTACATCGTCGATATATCCCTATCGTAATGATGTCAGGCAGACTCGACGAAGCGACAGCGCGGGAAGCTGGCGCGGATGCATTTTTGCGTAAACCAGAAGGTATTGGATCAGTTGTCAGCACCATTACACATTTGCTTGGAGAGCGCGAGGATGAGCGGAGAATGACTTGATAACCGCGGCGTGGGAACACGGTCTGGGAGGACCAGTTTCCCATCAGGCAGAGGCATTCGCGGCCCGCGCAACGGAAAATTGCGGATGCCTCTGCATCGGGAGAGATGGGTTCGCAAGCGCGGGTAATACGTAAGAGGAATTCCTGGAAGATGCTGGTGGGCAACAGGGGGGTGACATCTTCCAGAACAGGACCGCTCGGTACGTTGGGCGGCGCGTGAGCCGGTTGCCGGGTGGTCCTGGGGGCATTTGAGAAGGAACCGCGATCACGAAAGGCTCGCGGAGTTTGTAACCACGTCATCGCCCGGACAACGTGGTGACAGGGCTGGCAGGGCTCCCGTGGCTGTCAGCCCACCTTGAAAACTTCAAGCAGCTATCGAGTTACTGACAGGCTGCTTATATGTGCTGAATGGAGTAAATCCACAATGATAAGCAGACGAACATTGATATTCACCGCAATGGGTCTCTCAGTGAGTTTGTTAGTTTGCGTTTTCGCTTTCGCTCAACAAAAGCGTGGGGCTGAACCTTTGAAGACCGAGATTGACGTTGGCACGCCTAACTTGTCTCACCGCCCGAGCGAAGACATACCTGAACATATCTTCTACGGTCAATTTTTCAGCTTATTGGTCTCACTGCAAAACACTGCGGAGTATGAATCGAGAGCCGGTTTAAGCAAGGAACAAGCGGCTATCCTTGAACAGATTGGCAAAGACTGCGATCGGGAGATTACTTTGCAGGATGCCAAGGCAAGTAAGGTAATCGCAGCGTTCAGGACAGAGCTTAAGAAGCGAAAGTCCGGTTCACCAATTGAAATGCCGCCACAACTTGAGCAATTACAGGCTGAACGGGATCAGATAATTCTACATTACCGGGATCTCCTGAAAGCGGAGTTGGGTCCAGAAACATTCACCCGATTAACGGATGTTGCGCGAGAGCTCATAAAAATCGAGGTGAGATCAATTCAGTGAATTGGTTACCACCCAGATAGATAAAGGAGATAACAATGGTACGCGACATATTAAAACGTGTTTCTTTTTTGGGCAGCATTGTAGTGGCAGCCCTGATGTCTTTAACGATGACACAGCAAGCGCAGGCGCAAAACCCTTACATCGTGGTTAGTTCTGCCGTATCGTTCAATGTCGCAACTAATACCGTGAGCGGGGCGTCTACAACCGCTATGGATTACAATACTCAGGTCTGGTATCAAGCGTATGTTGAAGGACACTTAAAACGGAACGGCAGCGATGTTAGTTCAGCCACTAACTACAGTGCGTCAAGCGCGTCTAGCGTTACAGTAAACACTCAAACGACGGGTGCTTCAAATCAGAACTATGTCCTCGAAGGTAGACACGGCGTTCTTCCGCGCTACGCCAATGTAAATGGGTGCAGTTTCTCTTCCTATGACGCTTATGGGTACTCCTACCTAATCTGTGATACGTTTTCTTCTTGTTCTGATTATCGAAATAATTATGGGGCCAGTGCAACGGTGTATGCGCCGTACCGGTCGATTTGCTGGACTGGGAATCCGGCAGGCAGTGGTGGGCCAATCAGAATAGGAAAAACCACAACATCCCTGCAAACTCCGACTTTCACTATTACGCTCACCAACGAAAGAATCACTGGATCGCTCAACGGGACTACTCAGAATGTCCTCCTTGGATCTCCCGGTGGGATTCAAGCCGCTGTAACTCCCTCGGGACTGAAAGGTTCTTACATTTGGGCAATAACAGGGCCATTTGCTATGGACTTCACTTCGAACGACAATTCGTATAGGTCGATATTCTGGACGCAGCCTGGGACATACAGCGTGACGGTTACGTATGCGGGTGTGTCGGCAGCCGTTAACGTCCAAGTAAGAGTGCCTACGTTGACGAGCTTTCAGGGCAATCTTGGTGTGAATGTAGTTGATCGCGGCAGTAATTGTTCGACGATATTCACCGGACAGTTCTTACCGTTCGGCGCTACCTACAGCTTAGAGTGTTACCAAGGAGGGAGTCAGAAACAAGGGATGACCTGGACCGCCACCGCAAGCATTCCCAACGTACAATACATATCGGATTTAAGTGACGCAGGCATTCAATTCAAACAAATCGTAAGTGTTTTCCGAAAACGGATGAACAATGGCAGGTTAGAGTGTTTTACGACGAGGAACGCACAAGGTGATCCAAACACAGGATGGAATCTGGATGGTACTGACCCGTATCGCCTAGAGGTGCCAACCTTCATTTTAGGGAAAACGGTTACTGCTCCATATCCGATTCCACCCGAATTAGACGCACCTGCCGTTGCTTTGGCTGGCCGGAATAACACTAATGGAGCTCCATTTGAATTCGAGTCGTATTTGATCGATGACCGATTTGAGACGTACGTTTATTACTTTACGGGTAGTCCCGGACAGCCTAACTTTGTCATGCCGCTACATATTGCGGATGCCGGTTGCCCCGCTGATCGCTTCGATTGTGGTGTTGACCGATTGGTGTGGCAGTGGGGAGGCATTGTAAATTTCGACTCTTCGGTGCCGAATACTTTATATCGGCAGACATCATCAACTACGAATACAGGCCCGATTGCAGCCACAAGGACCACGGCTCCGAGATCGTACGATCCAAAACGGATTCAAGACTTCCCCTATTCGCTTTGTCCGGGAGCTCCAGATACGACGAATCCAATTGACGGCAATCGGTTCTTTGTTCGGCAGATCTATCTCGGATTATTAAATCGGGAGCCCGATCAAGGAGGGTGGGATAATTGGCTAAGTAACATTACTCAATGCAATGTCAATCCCTCCTGTATGTTCGGTCAACAAGGGCGCCGTCTGTGGGTTGTTAGGCAATTTTTCTACGGAACCGAAATGATCGCAAGATTTCCAGGATTGGCTAATCCGCCCGGCTCGCCCGGTTTTAACCCGAATGTCTACAATTCGGAGTTCGTTAGAGCCTGTTACATTGGCCTCCTCAACAGAAATCCCGATCCGCAAGGATTTACCAATTGGGTGAACACTTTGAATCAAACTGGAGACTATGATCATGTGCTGAATGGATTTCTTGAATCGACCGAGTTTCGCGCCCGTTTTGGGGCTGTGGACCCACGTTATTGAAGATTCAGACATCCAACTCAGCGAAAGGGAATGAACAGCTATGAAGGTTGCGTCACTCATCATAATGCTCTTGATGGCCTCGGCTATCGCCGGTCAGCAGAGTCAAGCTAATCAAGCCCAACGTGTTGTTTTAGACACTCCTGAGATTATTACGTTGAAGCTTGCTCCTATTACGCGGCGAGTGTCTGCCGGTGTGCATCAACCGCTGAATGGACCATTTGATCCGGGAAGCAAGATTAGATTTGCGCTTGTGGCGACCAACACTGCATTGATTCCGCTGATTGTGCGAACGTGGGATCACGTTGCGCAGAATCGACCTCGTCTTTTAAGGGACAATCAGGAAGTCCCTTATCGAGAGGGCCTAAGCGAGGTTGTCAAGCAAAAGGACAAGGGAATCAACGATATCGTAAGTATGAAGGCAGTAACCCTCGAGCCGAACGACGAAAAGACGCTCGAATATGTTGACCTTAATGATTGGTATGAGCCTCTTGGGGCAGGTCATTATCAACTCTCCACTCAGCACCGTTTTGTTCAAGGCGGTAAGTGGGTTGAATCCGCTTCAATTACGTTTGAGGTGAAAACAAGAGAAAGTCAGCCGGAGTAACCTTAACTGTGAGATAGGAAACGAACATGAACATACGAAAATCCGCGATTATGTTGCTTATCATCCTGTGTGCTGCGCAAATATTTACTTACGCTCAGAATGGTTCAGACTTAACGACGTTGGGAGATCGCGTTGTCAGCTACATTGAATCCCAAAAACCTGACTGGAAGTATGAGAGCGTTCAACCAACATCAGGTAGCGGTGATGTGCTAATTCAACAATGGACGTTAGATAATCGCTCAGTACGAATCGCGATCGTGTCACACAAGTCAACGCAGGATGCTGCCGCAGCAATTTCCAGACTTGCTCGTGAGGGGCAAGCAAATGAGGCGCAGCCAGGCTTAGGTGATGAAGGCATGGTCTGGGGGCGCGGAGTGGTATCTTTCAGAAAACGAAACTTCACAATCGATATTAGTGCCGCCAATACTGAACCAGTGCTTGATCTAAGCGAAGCGGCGAAGAACACTGCTGATGAGCGCAAGTTAGCCAAAGAGTTTGCGCAGCTTGTCTCGTCTTCCATCAAAGACAAGTTCTGATAATCACCCATTAGCCAGTTACAGATCATTATCCGTAAGCGAAGGCTGAGTTATGTCTTATTGCGTCGGCCATTCGCCTTTAGCTTCGCTTCAAAACTATAAATTGGTTATGGTCTCTCGGGAGCCACACCCTATTTCCAACCGGGCGCGCTGCCAGATGTTAGAGGGCGAAAACTGGGAAATTGCGTTAGCGCTGTACAAAGGGCGTCCGATTCCCGCTTTGCTTCTGGCGCATCAACTGATGGCGATAAAGCAATGTCTCCAACGTGGTAAAAAAGGATTACCGGATGCTATCGCTGGGTTAGATCTCGCAATCGACAACCTCTTTCCTCACACTGATTTTTACAAGGTTATTCACAAGCTTTACATGCGCAGACTCGAAGGAACCGTTACGCATCGACAAGAAGAACAGCTTCGCCAGCTTGGCGTGAAGCTCTGACCTGTAAATGCGACTAGGACCGCCCCAAACACCATCGGTATACGAAAATCTTGACAGATTCGCTCAGGACACCCTAGAGTCAATATGTCACCCGATCGCCGGTTGACTCACTTTTTCTTCACCATCCTAACCTTCCGGAAAAGGACTTCCAGTATGAACAGATCTTCACGAATTATTTTCCTTTCGGCGCTTGTTCTTACAATAGCTATAGGGGTTCTAGCGCAACGACGTGATCCTAAGCACCTAGCCCGCAAAGCGGCTACTACTCCAGCCATCCTGTGCGAAGGTGATCCGATTCCGAGAGGATATGTAATTGTCGGGTACAAGTCCTCTACGAGATGTGCCGGCAAGTCTGAAGTCGTAATCAAAAAGCCTGAAGAGGTCGAAATCGTCTGCAATGGTTCGCCAATTCCTGACGGGTACCATGCTGCAAATCAGATGACTTCCCCCGACTGTCTAGTGAACGGTGCCACCCCCTTTACCAATGCTCTGAGTATAGTGTCGAACGGTGAAATCAGTTCAGGATCAGCCATCCGATCAAACGTAAGCTACGATCGGTTTGAGGATCTTTCCAAAGTGGAGATGTCTGAGGAACTGCTGTATCGCGATCCTCGGGATTTCGAGTTTGACCCGCCAGAAATCTACATATCCGCAGCCTATATTTTCAAAGGACAGACTCCTAGCGTGCCTCGTTCTGTTGCAGTTCTCTTTCGTTACAGAGCGCTTTTCGATCTTGGATTTGATCCAGTAAGTTTCATCGCCGATGGTCAACGATTTCGTTTTGAAAGTACGTCGAAGATGTATAGGTCCGATACCGTAGAAAATAAAAACGGCGGATATACAAGCTATAGCAATTCTACTTATGTTGTTGAGATGCCCCTTAATTCGTTCCTCACAATTGCTAACTCAAGCAGTATTGAGATGCGTGCGGCTGGCCGCGAATTCAGCCCTTCGGCTGGTGCGCTTGGCGCGTTGCGTAGATTTGCGAGTGGAATCAAAGGCTAGCACTTCTGAAAGGAAAGATTATGACGATGACTCTCAAGAGATCCTGTCTGATAATTTTGTTGGTTCTGTCAGCCACGCAAATATTAGCTGCGCAGCAAAAGCCACGTGTCTTTTTCAGTGATGATTTTTTCCTTGAATCCAGTCCGCCCACGTATCTATGCTTTTATGATCAAAAGGGCATTCTCGATAAGGCTCATGCAGTAGACGGAACGCTTCTTGAAATCGTCAAAGGCTTCGCGAAAAACTGCGAATGCTCTGTTGTCAGAGAGCCGGATAATGCCGATTACGTTGTCATGGTATCCCGCCACGATGTGGTTTTTAGCCCGAAGCTCGCCGAAAAGAAATTCGTTGTAATTAAGGTCGATGGTGAGAAGTTGATCTCAAAGGGCTCTGTTCGTCGGGCAACCAGTATAGCTTCGGATTCTTGTGCGGCAATAGTAAAAGACTCGAAGCTATATTCCGCGAACAGGTCCGCTCCAAGCACTAGAAACTGAGATAATGTCTCGACTCGGATTAGGATCCTCCGATTCTCGTTGAGTGATGATATGAGCGATGAAGTGAATGAGCAGGCGCAAACTGGTGAAGAGTCTCCAGACGATGGGGATCTCAATGGCGAGTACATGCAGGTTGGAAAGTATGAGAGAACCGTTGACTACCTTGAGACGGAGAAGGGTCATCAAGTAGCGCTTCGCATGGTCGTGATGATGGAACAAATCGTTCCGGTCATAAAGAGCCTTTTGGAAGCTAAAGTTGAAGCTCAACGCGTCCTGCCGATGCTGCAACTGCGAAAGTGGCGAATGCTGCTTTTCGTTCGATTAGTAGTCTTTATTGTGGCGGTGGGATCGCTCATTTACATGAGACAAGTGGGTACAATCGATCCGGCGATTGCGTTACTGGTAGGTGGGCTTGTTGCTTATTTCTTTGGCTACAATCGCTCGCAATCCTAGCGATGACATCCAAATGGTCCTTTCAGTGAATGCGGATTCGTGTTTATGCGGCGGCTGATCAAGCTGCTAAGAAGCGTCGGGCCGACTCACGTCCAACTCACACCCGAGTTTTAAGAAATGGCGTTATCTTACCTAAAGTAGAACGTCTGAGGGCATAGAAGTGTTTGAAAGAGTAATATTCGAACAAATACAGGAAATTTGGAACTCTGAGCAGGTTAGGTGCAATCACTTCAAAAAGGATCCTCCTGAATTCGAAGCCATATGCGCGGCCGTTGAAACAGCTTTTTTAGCAAGCCTGAGAAGGGAGGAAGGGCTTCCGCTTGAATTCAGCTTAGCTGTAATTACACAGCAAGAGATTAGCGATATAAACCAAACGCACCCCGATGCGGTCACTCAGGTGGTAATGAGATTTCAGCATCCGCTACCGTTGGACGTTGATTCGATTACAAAGATTGCCGGTGCTTTCGACAAGAATACGACGGCTTTAGCCGTTGAACCAGCAGGTAGTGGATGTACAACACAGTATCAGATATGGGGCGCATTGTTTTATGGCCCAAGCACCAACCTATTCACTGAAGTGCCTTTCGTGGGAGCTGGATTCAGTACCCAACGACCTGATTGCCTAATAATAACTACTGCTTCGGTCGGTTCTCTCGCAATTGCCAGACATAGTCATCTGCTCGGTCGTTTTGAGTCGGGCAAGTTTATTCGATCGATTCCGTCCCCATTCGCCTCTCAAGCAATGGGGAAATACCTTATCGCTGCCGTCCAAACGAATGAAGGGTGGGATGCACAGTATTCGTATTGGTACCTCTATATAAGGGCTCTTGAACTCCTATTAGCAGAGGCCTCCGCTCGTGGGCATGGAGGCACAATCATTCTGATACCAACCGCAAAGATAGAAAGCTCTGTGAGCTTTTTTCAGTCAACCTACTCGTTCTCGGGAGATTTAGGTATTCGCTTTCTTTTGAGTCAGGCAATAATGTCGATGCCGAATCCTTCATCTACGTTCGACATGGTAAAGAGATTACTTGCTCGCAGGCTCGAAGCTCTTGCCCAACTTGCGAGTATAGATGGAGCATTGCTCATTTCAACTGAGTGGGAAGTATTAGCATTCGGTGCGAAACTGATTGCGCCACGGTGGGCAAAGAAGGTTCTCATTGGCCCCGATGGATTCGGCAGCGGAGGGAATACATTCGAAAGATCGAAGCTCGGAATGCGGCATCGTTCCGCTATTGATTTCATTGGAGCCTGCCCTGCCGCAATCGCTTTTGTAATGTCAGAAGATGGCCCAATTCGCGGATTCGCCCAACGAGATAGCGATACGATTTTATGTTGGCCGGATTGTAGACTCTCCATGTTTGTGTAGGTTCAGTTTCGCTTCAGCGGTAGGATGAAAATGATCGCCGCACTGAAGCTCCTTGAAACCCTACTTAGAGTTCATTGAAACCTCTTAAATTGCGCATCGATAACTCCGATTTATACACCTGAGCATCTACGGGCTGTTGGAGTGGCTTTCGTGAGTGAATCCAGATATGAAGATCAGTTCTATGTACAAACTTTATCTGCCCAGCGTCTTCAGCGGTCATTGTTAATCCAATGATACTGCCACAATCTGCGCACTTGCGGCCACTACTATGATTTTGAGGACGTTAGGGCTTGTATACAAACCGATGACTGCGTTTGATCAAAAACTTCTCGAAGTTGTACCACGAAAGGTGGGCGAGTACGTAGACTGCCGCGAGTGCGAACGGAAGCACATAGTTGAGCCGCGCTGGTCCGGCCTGAAGGAGCCCGCGGATGGGCTGATGGAACAGGTAGAGTCCGTAGGCTAAAACGCCCGTATAGGCAAGTAGACGCAGGCGGAAGACTCGACATGCGCTTCGGACCGCAACGATCACAAGCGAAAAGTACATAAGAGAAAGCCAAGAGTAGCCGATAGTCGACATCAACAGCGAGCCGATGCCTTGATTCGCGACGACGAGCGGTGGAACGCCTAGGAACGTAACACCAAGCACAATGTACAACAGGCGATCCCCTCCCTCACGATTCCTAACAAACCACGCCCCAAAGACGCCGAGCATTAACGCGTCCATCCTACAGGGCATAAGCACGTAGGCAGCGACCGCTCCATATGGTTGCAAAAAGTAAACCGCCGTACGCAACAGCGGGGCGGCTATCGCACAGGCGAGCGCTACCCGAGGGAGCCACTTTGGCGGTGTGAGCCGGATGATTAGGGGCAGCGTCAGATAAAATTGCTCTTCGATGGCGAGTGACCATGTGACGTTCAGAAAATTCGGGGTAAAGTTCCCCGTCTGCGCCATCCAGAAGTTTTGGGTAAAAGTCACGTAGACCCACCACGGCGCGGCCCCGTCCTTAAGCCACGTTCCGAGCGGGAGCAAATAGAACGCCACGAGCACGACGGCGTAGAGCGGCAGAATCCGGCAGAACCTTCTCACGTAGAAGACCCTGAAATAGTTTTTCGCCGTCCGGTTTTCGAGGAGGATGCCCCCAATGAGGAAACCGGAGAGGACGAAAAATAGATCGACGCCAGACCACGTTAGTCTGAATAGCGCCTGTGCGTAGGCGAGCGCTGAACCTGGGGACACTCCTTCGGCGTTGGCTAAGTAGTGCCAAGCGATCACGAGCAGGATCGCGATTCCACGGAGTGCGTCTAGTTGCGGGATGCGCTTCAAGTTATTCATCTAACGCTAGTAAGGGCGTCCTCATCCAACTTGCAACGCTTCAGAGGAGATTATGCGCGAGAATCGTAGGAGTGCCTTCTGGAACTTTTTTGGGCCTCAGAAGGATAGCCCAGAAGGAACAAGAATTTACATTACCCCATTCGGCGATTGGCTTTGGCACGTAGTTGAGCGTCTTTTGTATCTACGCAGCTTGGGTTGTCGCGATGACGCGCTAGGGCTTCGATGATGTCCAAGTAATTATGAACTTCGGCTTGCAAGTCATAGGCAACGGGAAGAGAATTTACGATATTTTGGATTTTGTCCAGCGCTTCGTCCCTCGGGTCTCTAGGCATGAAAATAGTCCTTTCGGCGAAATAGGATAGGACCTGGCAAGCAATACTAGGCTTACACTTTGCCCCGTCGGTGATTGGTAGTAAACTTACCGAACCTACAGTGCCTCTCGCAACCGCTGGACGAAGTTGAGCATTTCCGGAGCCGGACTCAGGAAAAAGTTGCGAAGAGTGTCCCGTATGGGCTGCCACCTTCTTTTACGAAATCCAGCCAGGTAGGCTTCCCAGGCATATTCCTTGACTTATTTTCGAGAAGTTTGGCTCGAACTCTCATCGACATGCGCTGAATGCTTTCGGAAGGGTTGGGGAGAAACCCTTCCGTCTGCATTGTGATACAACGAAGAGCGTTGTTACCGGCTCTGTTCCTTGAAGCAGTACCAATCGATGCCTCCCGAACCAGCGGGTGCTCGCTTGACGATCACGAAGTTAGTGCCCTCCGGAGCGGTGGTCCAGTCGCGATCGTTGTAGCCCTCCCTCGGCCCGTCGGGGCACAACCAACTGAACCTTGGATTGCCAACTCGAACAGTTCCCATACTGCCCCAAACGACGAGCACCTCAGGTCCTTCACCCGCCGTCACGTAGAGATTAGGCTGTTTGCACGCGTCATGTTCTTTGCCGAGATACATGCGCGTCGGCGCCACTTCTTCCACAACTTCAGCCGCGACGACCCCTTCGTAACGAGCAGCACCTGTCCCTTCAAACTTAAACGCAGCGCTGGCGACTCCTTTTTCAGCGAGCCGGTCGACGATCGCGTTATCGTTCTCTTTGAATGTCGTAGTTGCGGTTATCGGGCCGTTGAACTTCATCAACTTGGGCGCAATGAAGACCGCGGCAAGTTGGCCATCGTTGTTGCGTACGCTGACGTGGAACGCTCCGATCGCATCATCTTTCGTGTTTTCGGGCATCAGACTTGCAGCCGCTGTAGCACCTTCGAGCGCGACTTTTATAACCGGATTAAGCTTACCTATGGTCTTGCTCAAACCGGCCAGAGCAAATTGAAGGCCCATCTTGATGTTCTTCAGATCTTTGTTGTCCTGCTCGCCGATAAACGCGAGCACCTCGGCATGCTCGCCGGGTTGCAGCGTTCCACTCCATAGAATCGGCGCACCCACAGGTGCTTGATCGTGATTTGTCCAACTGCCCAGGCGATCTTTCGTGGCTCGCTTGTCTTTCGTAAATTCATAGTAGTCGTCGTTGTCTTTGAAGAGCGGTAATCGCTCATTAGTTTTTCCCTCTTTTGGACTCGACGCATGCACCTTGAAGTAAACCTCATCACGGTCATTGCTGCCTATCAGCGGAATGGCTTCTTCGTTCGTAATGTGATGGCAGACTAGCTGATCGACGTAAAGCTTAACTGTTATCGGTTTTGCGCCTGCCGCTGCGCGCTGTTGGATTAATGGCGTGGGCACACCAAGCAGACCCAAGCACAGAATCAAACTGAAGATGGTTATTCTGAGTGTCATTTTCTGCACCTCCTTCGAATTTCCTTTCTCAAAGCTAATGGACGCGGTTTAGAATGAACCGCGCTAAACCATTCGACAGCGGTGGAGATTAAGGAAAGGCGGCTTGGAAGTCTTTTAAGCGGCTTGGAGTTTCTTGGAGTTTCTCAAAGTGTCGGTTAACGAAGAAATTTCCGGCATTTACGAATTCGGTATTTTTCGTCTTGACGCCAAACGGCGCTTACTGCTCAAAGACGGCGTCGCAGTTCAACTCACACCGAAACTCTTTGATACCCTACGAGTACTGGTTGAGCACGGCAGCGACGGCATTTCAAAAGACGAGTTGATGCATGAGATTTGGGGCGACACGATAGTTGAGGAAACTAATCTCACAACCAACATCTCATTGTTGCGCAAAGCCCTCGGCGAGAAGCGCGATGAACACAACTACATCGTAACGATTCCAGGCGAGGGCTACCGCTTTGTGGCGGAAGTCACAAACGTCGTGACGAGCGTCACTTTCGAAGGAGAGTTGAAAGAAAGGGAAGCTACACCGGAATCAGTTTCGCAGAAAGGCATCAACCAAAGCGCCGCTTTCAAAGAGCTGCCAACCAGTGGAGCTACCTGGAGAAAGTTTTATATCGCTGCGACGTGCGTTCTGCTCGTGGCAATTGGCGCCTATTACTTCTGGTTAAGGCGAATAGAAAGCAAAGCAGTCTCGCCGGCCCAGATCCATTCCCTCGCTATCTTGCCGTTCAAGCCTCTGATTTCAGCAAATCGCGATGAAGCACTCGAAATGGGTATGGCCGACACTCTTATTACGAGGCTGAGCGGACTTCGCGAAACAGTCGTACGTCCGCTGAGTGCCGTCCGGCGCTACACAAACCCGGAACAAGACTCACTCGAAGCAGGTCGCGCGTTGCAAGTTGAAGCAGTGCTTGATGGCGATATTGTGCGTGCCGGGAATCATGTTCGTGTGACAGTCCGGCTCTTGCGCGTAGCGGATGGAAGGCAACTCTGGGACGGCAGGTTTGATGAGGACTTCACGAACATCTTCGCCGTGCAAGATCGCGTGTCAGAACAGGTTGCTGGGATCCTGGTTGCACAATTGAACCTGCCCGAGCGGGAGCAGCTTCGCAAGCGTTATACACAAAACGCCGAAGCATACCGGCTGTACCTGATTGGCCGTTATTTGTGGGGTAAGCGGACGAAGGAAGGGTTCACACAAAGCATTGAGCGTTATAACGATGCGCTCAAGCTAGATCCAAACTATGCGCTTGCTTACGCCGGTATCGCTGATTCTTACAACTTCCTGGGCAGCGCAGGCGAGATGCCAATGAGCGAGTCGCATCCGCTTGCGAAAGCCGCAGCCACACGGGCGCTTGAGATCGATGATCAACTCGCGGAGGCGCATACATCGCTGGCTGCCAATATCATGGACTATTACTGGGACTGGTCGTCAGCCGAAAGTCACTTCAAACGCGCAATCGCCTTAAATCCAAATTATTCTACGGCGCACCATCTTTATTCACAGTACCTATCAATCATGGGCCGGCTCAATGAATCAGTTGCCGAAGCTGAAACGGCGCGCAACCTGGATCCAATTTCTCCTGCAGAGATCGGGAATGTTGCGCTCGCCCTCTATCGCGCGCGCCGGTACAACGAGGCGATTGCGCTCTCGCAGCAGGTCCTTCAAATGGACCAGGATTTTACGCAAGCACATGTGCAACTCGGATTGTCATACGTACAAACAGGCCGTCACGCCGAGTCGATAGCAGAGTTGCAGCAGGCGCTTGAATTTTCGGGGCATAATCCAGACATACTCGGCATGCTCGGTTATGCGTATGCAGAAGCAGGCCGGCGCGGTGAGGCGCAGTCGACGCTCAACGAGTTGAAGGCACTCGCGAAGAAGCAGTACGTCTCGCCATTCGACATTGGAGGAGTGCTCATAGGGCTTGGAGATAATGACGAGGCCTTCAAATGGCTGAACAAGGCTTGCACGGAACGCGTCTGGATCATGGGCTTCATCAAAGTCGAGCCTATCTTCGACCACTTGAAATCAGATCACCGTTATGCAGACCTCGTGAGTAAAATCGGACTGCCACAGTGAATCTCTTCTCGCAACCGTTGGAAGAAACTGAGGATTTTATTCGACACCATTCGAGCTCAGTTTCTCCGACGAAACGTTTTATTCGTCTTTGCCATAATTCACAGGAAGCTGAGGATATGGATTGTTTCCTGGCATGTGGCAATTTGGGCCCTGCGTCCTCATTAGTGCTGTCTTCCGGAATTCTGTCCATAAACCTAAGGTGTTGAATAGGCCCGCTCACGTTTTGGCTACGGAGGTGATTATGGCAATCGATTTTCCAGAACAAATCTTCGGTTTCAATGTAGAAAAACGCGTGATCCCGCGACCTGGTGGGCAGAAGTTTCTCTTCAATTCGCACACTCAGATCGGCGTTCTTCACACAACAGAAAACCCTTCGGTTGAAAGTTCATTTAAGACTCTCAATACGAATCACAGTGCGCCACACTTTATTGTTGGTGAAGGTCGGATCATTCAATGTCGCTCGCTGACTCACCAGGCTGCAGCTCTGGTCGGCAACGCACCTTTTTTTGCGAATGCTCAAGCTTCGATTCAAATAGAAATGGCGGCATTCACAGGCGGCGGCAAAGACACTTCCTCTACTACCGACGTGTGGCTTCCAAAAGACGAAGTACTCCGGCCTACGATTGCCATCATGGCGTTTTGTGCAGCCAACGGCATTGACATCCCTCTCCAGGTTCCAACCGATGATTGGAAGGACGATAATTCAGACATGCCATTGCCGTGGGCAGTCGGGCCGACCAAGGCGAATCCGAAGCGAAAAATGAATGTGCGACGCATCAGAGCTGCAAGCGGCGATTTTCCAAAACTGAAGGGCTGGTGGATGCATGTTGAGATTCCGGGTCAGCCTGAGCAATGGCATCACGACTGTGGCGCCCTAAGGCGCAGGGACATGTTACGAATGGCGCAAGAGCTACTGAACAAACCGATATAGAACGATCTCAACCAAAAGCACTTCTCGTAAAACACTGACGTGATTCAAGGCGCCGTAGAGACTCACGATTTTGCGACCTCGGCGATTCGTAGTAAACTGCCCGCACCTACAGTGCCTCTTGCAATCGCTGGAAGAAGTTGAGCATTTCCGGAGCCGGGCTCAGGAAGAAGTTGCGAAGATTGTCCACTGTGGGTTGCCAAATTCGCTCGCGACTGCCCAGTTCGAACAAGGGGCTTGGGACACGCGGTTTGTAATTTCGCGTTCTACGACCGAGCGTTCTCTCTGATCGTCCTCAGCGTCTACGCACCTCGCAGAACTTCCTTAACAAGGCGTCATGAAGATCCCCAGGGTTGCTATTCTTGTCTCCGTTGTTCTTCTCGCACTGGCCATTCTCGCATGGTGTTCTCGTTTCGATACGCCTGTTCACCAGACCAATCAATCGGAACACACAGCTTCATTGATTCAACAGCCCGAAGCTGTGAAAGAACAACGTGCGCAACGTTCGTCCCGCGGTCGCGGAAAAGTTCACTTACCCAGACCCGAAAACGAAGAAGAACGTGAGCGAGAACCACGACCGGATCAACCTGACGAAGCACTCCGCTGGCGCATGCTGCAAATGGTTGACGAGAACGGTCGCATTCCTGATAACGCTCTAATCAAAGCGTGGGAACGCGCGCGCCGGATGCCGGTCGATTCACCCGCGTGGCCGAAACGAGAAAAGAATCAAGAAACAATCAGGCGCATCGATGACAACGTCGACCGCGATCCAAACGTCGCCGGCATACAACCCGATGGCTGGACGTGGCTAGGCCCGGGCAATATCGGCGGCAGAATTCGATCCATTCTGATCCATCCCACCAACCCCGACGTGATGTGGATTGGAAGCGTCACGGGCGGCATTTGGAAGACTATCAACGGCGGCCTGAGTTGGGTGCCGCTTGACGATTTCATGGGCAACTTGAGCGTGACCACGATGGTCATGAGCCCCAGCAACCCAAACGTGATTTACGCGGGCACGGGCGAAGGCGTGTATCTGGTGAATCACGTCAGAGATCTCATTCGCGGTGCGGGTGTGTTCAAGAGTATTGACGGCGGCACTACGTGGTCGCAGTTGTCGTCTACGGCAAATGATGACTGGTATCACGTCAGCCGCCTGGCGATTCATCCCGCTAACAGCCAGATCATGCTCGCCGCTACCTCGACCGGCATCTGGCACAGCTTCGACGCCGGTGCCACCTGGACCAAGCAAGATCCGTTCGCGATGTTGGATATCAACTTCAATCCAAGCGACGGCCACAAGTGTGTTGCGTCGGGAAGTTTCGGCTCTGGCGTGCGATATTCAATTGATACTGGACTGACGTGGAATCCAGCCACCGGCATACCGCTCGGCGGGCGCATTGAGGTCGCCTACGCAAAAAGCAATCCGACCATCGTCTACGCGAGTATTGATAACAGAGGCGGCGAGCTTTACGTTTCGACAGACGGCGGCCAGACCTTTACGTTACGCAGCAGCGGCGAGAACTTCTTCATGTCGGGTGGTAGCAGTCAGGGTTGGTATGACAACGCTCTGTGGGTCGATCCGACAAACTCGAACACAGTCATCGTGGGTGGCATCGATCTCTGGCGCAGTACGGATGGCGGTTCGACATTCACGAAAATCAGTCGCTGGGAAAGCGCACCTAATTCAGCGCACGCAGACCATCACGTCATTGTTGAGTCGTCGCAGTTCAACGGCGCGACAAACAGAACGGTCTTCTTCGGTAACGATGGTGGTCTATACCGGGCAGTCGATGTTTACAACGTTTCGCAATTCGATGGCTGGACCGAGCTTAACAACAATCTCGGCATCACGCAGTTTTACAGTGTCGCCGGAAATCCCACGAGTGGCCGCGTCATTGGCGGCACGCAAGACAACGGCACTCTTCGTTACACCGGAAATATAGAGACCTGGAACACGCCTTTCGGAGGCGACGGCGGCTGGTCTGCTGCTGATCCAACAGATCCGGATTATCTCTACGGTGAGTACGTGTATCTCAACGTTCATCGCAGCAGTAATGGCGGCGTTAGTTCTGAATACATCAGCGGGCAGTTTTGGAACGGAAGCGCGTGGGCGTGGAAAGATGCGCCGTTCCAGATTCCGGATGCAGTGACCAGAAACGCGTTGTTCATTGCGCCATTCGTGATCGATCCGAACAACTCCAACCGGATTCTCGCAGGCGGAGCAAGTTTGTGGCGCACGAATGATGCGAAGAGGCCCAACACGAATGCCGCTGGTCCATCCTGGGATTTTATTGGCAATCCGTCAGTCAGCCTCATCAGCGCGATTGCGATCGCGAAAGGTAATTCAGACGTGATCTGGATCGGTTATCAGAACGGCGACGTGTATTTCACGACCAACGGTACGGCTCCATTGCCGGCGTGGACGCGCGTTGACACTAATTCGATCGGTTTGCCAGATCGCTACTGCACGCGCATCACGATTGACCCAACCAACACGAATCGCGTTTACGTGACGTTCGGCGGATTTAGTCCCGACAACGTCTGGCGGACGCAGGACAACGGCAGTTCGTGGTCCAACATCACGGCCAACCTGCCGAATGCTCCGGTGCGCAGCCTCGCAGTTTGGGAACGAAATCCAAACCAGTTATACGTCGGAACAGAAGTGGGCATTTTCGCGAGTGCCAATGGTGGCGAGAGTTGGTCGGGGAGTAACGATGGACCAACGAATTGTTCGGTCGACGAACTGTTCTGGATGAACGACACGCTCGTCGCAGCTACGCACGGTCGCGGAATGTTTTCGATCAAGATCGAAGAGACCTGCACTTACAGTCTTGATTCCAAGAGTCAAAACTACACGTCGCTCGGCGGCAGCGGTTCGTTCTCGGTATTGGGGTCGGCTGGTTGCGAGTGGTCGGCAGTCAGCAACGTACCGTGGATTGAAACCAGCAGCACTGGTTCGGGAAATGGGCTCGTTGAGTACAGCGTTGCGGTTAACACGGGCTCAGATCGCACTGGCACCATCACGGTTGGCGATCAGACCTTCACGGTCATACAACTAGCGCCGGCTGTCGTGCCACCAACGATTCAGCTTAGTGCGTCGTCGTTCAGCGGATCTGAAGCCGACGGCAGCGTTACGATCACCGTCACTCGAGCTGGTGATGATAGCGGCAGTGCCAGCGTCAACTTCAGGACGTTCGATAGCGCGGGCCTACAGAGTTGCACGTTGATGAATAGTCGCGGCTCGGAGCGTTGCGATTACGTCACTTCACTCGGAACCGTGCGGTTTGGGCCGGGTGAGTCGACGAAGACGATCTTTGTTCCCTTAATTGATGACGTATTGGTGGAGGGAACTGAGACCTTCAATATCGGTTTGAACAATGCGGTGGGAGCGACGCTCGGTTCGACAAACACCGCAACTATCACGATCCTCGACGACGATTCCGTCGCACCGACGAGTAACCCGATCGATACCGCGCAATTCTTCGTTCGCCAGCAGTATCTCGACATTCTCAATCGACAACCTGATTCAGTTGGATTATCGAACTGGATGAACACGCTCTCGCAGTGTCCGAACAGCGGCTTCGGTGAACCGAAAACGTCTGACTGCGATCGTTTACATGTGGCCGCGGGATTTTTCCAGTCTGATGAATTTTTGAACCGTGGTTACTGGGCGTTTCGCTTCTACATGGTCAGTTTTGGCCAGCGACCGACTTACGCGCAGTTCATTCCTGACATGGCCCAGGTCGGTGGACCAAAGTCGCCCGCGGAAGAAGAAACGAGCAAAGTGGGGTTTGCAGATGCATTCGTGCAACGACCGGAATTCGTAGCGCGTTATGGGACATTAAGCGGGCAGGCGTTGGCGAATGCGCTGTTACAAACAGCCGGCTTGCCGAGCAGCACGTTCACCGTCACCGGCAACATGACAAACGCGCAAATACTGCGCGGGATTGCCGAGACCCCGGCAGTTCTAAATCGTTTTCTGACGGAAGGCACAGTGTCGATTCAATACTTCGGCTTCTTGCGCCGCGACCCTGACACGATTGGCTACAAAAACAACATCGATACCCTGAACTCCGACCCCGATAACCTGCGCCACATGATCTTCATTTTCATCTACTCCACCGAATACCGCAGCCGCTTCGGCCCGCAATGACTTGTCTATTAAACCACCGGCAACCATTGCATGAGCCGGGGGAACTGATTTCCACTGCTAGCATCGCCGTACCGGTAATCTTTGCCCGATATAGAAATCTTGCCGTTTGGGTCGGCAGTGACGGTGATGATCTGAAAAAAATTGCCCCGTTCACCATCTTTATGCGTCATTGCTAAAGGTTCATATTGAGTGGTCGTTCCACAGCAATAGACCCAGAAGCGCATGCCGGGATTTCGATACGTTGATTGCTCGTGAGTATGACCGGCGATTATCGCCTGTACTCCGGTTCTGTTAGCAGCATTCACCACCGCCTCTTCGCCTAAAAGCCGGCCATGATCCGGGTAGTGAGGAAACTTAGGTGGGAAATGCATGGCCCAAATGACGCAGAGGAGTTCGTCGTTGCCTCGGGTATCGTGGAGTTCCTCGGTCCGTCGCGCAAGTGACCGGCGCCGATCGGTGTAGGCTCGTCCCTGAGCCAGCCACCCAAACTCTCCTATACAGCCGTCCAAATCTTCTAAGGTGAAGTCGACTGCCAAAACTACAACTCGCAGAGTTTTAGCTGGTGTAACAGGAGTCGATAGTTCCAGTTCTCGAAATGGCGAGAGACGGTAGTCGTAAAGTTGTTTGTCAAACTCGTCGCTGCCGGGCTGAAACACGATGGGGAGAAGTTTGTAAAAATCATGCGTCCCAATGAAACGATCGTGATTTCCGGGCAAGCACAGAATCGGAATCTTCACCGCTGACAGAGTTGGTCCGCGGTAGTGCTGCTCAGCACTTTTGTATCGACATTTGAAGCTTGCAGGGGAGCGTAAGAAATCAGCCACGAGCTTAATGTCGTCATAACTACCGGTGGTCGCCAAATCTCCGGTTAAGACGACTGCGTCCAGCTTATCTTCACTGGGTTCAAAGATCTCGTTGTTCTGTGAATCTAATTTCTTGTTGGCGTTGTTATAAATGAACTCGGCGAGAGCTTGTAGAGTTTCCGGATCGTATGAGGATGCGGCCATTTTCTTCCACCATGCCGAAGCAAATTCAGGCATGAGGTGAAGTTTTTCAGCAACGCCGCTTAGTGAAGGATCCCACGGATTCTCAAGGTCGTGAAATCTGTCGATTGGTGAACGCAACTGATCGTGAACGCAGATGTGAAGATCAGAGGCGTGAAGAATGTTGATTGAGGCCATAGACGTAGAGGAAGTTCCGCCCTTTATTAAGTGAGAAAACCGGGCAAAATTGTACGTCTCAGCCTCGTCTCAGGCAACACTGGGCCAATCGCAGATTGCACTCAGGTCACGGCGGCGAAGTCGAGAAGGTCTCGACGTCGGGCACAAGGATGACTGAATTGTTTGACGGATCGCTCCTTAAGTCTTTTCTATCTACCGAAAGCATGGATCCCCAAACGGTCCGAAACACACCCTGATGCTCCTCAATGAGCCAGTATTGAAATTCGCCAGCGAGGCGGAGCAGAATTATTTCTGTCTCATCCCTGAGGTCAGGTGGAGTTTTTTCGTGTAAATACAAACCCAGACCAATCTTCTCCGCCAATTCCATCGTCAATTCTTCCTTTATCGAGTAAGTTCCGCTTCTCGCATAAGGAGTCCGTGAGAGCATGGCCAGGTGATTAAATATTCTTTCTGAAAAGAATGCTTGGAAGCCGGAAATAATTTCCTCGTCCGACTGTCGCTCAGATTCTTTTTGCTCCGATTTGTGAAACAAAATATCGAAAGCTTTTTGAAGACCAGGCAAGAAGTTTTCCCATTGTCTCTCAACCAGCCCGGTTCCAAGTTGCAATTGTTTCCTGAAATACTCGCTCCCGAGTTTATCGTTCTGCACCAAAATGAGTCTGGTCAGTTCTGGTGAAGGCGAAAAAAAGATCCACTCGGAAATTACTTGTTCAACGACGTCATCGTCATTGAGATAAACCTCTTCGTATTCCTGTAAATTTCCCATTTCACACACCTACTCTCTGAGAAACCCTGTGTTTTCAGGGGTCCTCTATTAGAGAAGACCATTGGAGACACCAAAGTGTTAAGACACAGCTGAAGAAATACTGAAAGCCAGCAAATTGATGCAAAAAAGCAATAAAATCCGGCACTTCAGCGAAATTGCCTTCACACTTAAGACCATTTTTCACCAACCATTGTTAACCCTGACCGAAAAAAATCTTCTTAACAAGAGTCGCGAAAATGGAGTCTTACTCATTAAAGGAGAGCGCGTGAGGAAGAGACCCTGTTCGATTGCATTTCAGAACAGAGCTTTTTGAATTTTCTTTATCAAAACCTTCACGCGCTCGGCGGCAGCCACATGTGAGATGTTGAAGAGTGCCCCTATTTGTCGCATGGTGTAATGGTTGATTATGCAGATAAATAAGTCTCTATCATCTTGCTCATCAAGACTGCGAAACGCTTCTGCCAATAGAATTCCTGATTCGATCCGCTGGACCATGTCAAAGTTATCTGACAACTTTTCAATGGGAACTTCTTCGTACTCGACCGCTTCTATGTGCAATATGTTGAAGCGGGCCTGATTACGGGCCTGAGTACGGGCTCGATTATGTAAAACTTTGTAGAAAAAAGCCTGAGGATAATTAATTTCGCGAGGTTCCTCTGAATTAGCGTAACGGACCAACTTTGTCATTGCCTCTTGATATAAATCTTCGCCCGTCATCGGCGCCAAGTTGTAGCGTTGCACCAGCCTCTCAGCCCAACTATGCGCGCGCCTCTGTATCTCGGGATCTTCGAGCAACACCCGAAGCGACTGTGTTTGGTTGGGCTCTTTTGACCTCATCGGACCACGAGTCAAGAGCAGGCTTGACTGTGAGTGTACCTACGGACGTGATCTCCTGACCCATTCTACATCGGAATCGACACGCAATGGGAAACACTAAAAGCCCAGGTGTCTAGTCAGTGGATTGATTTTATTGAAGGAGAAAACAGATGAAATTCTTAACCAGTGAAAAAGCTAAGCACTATCTTTTGTGTGCCGGTGCCGTGGCGTTGGATGTCCTCCTTGTTGTGGCACTGTTCGCGCTTGCATCCGGATTACATCTCAAAAGCCTGAGCCTGGCTTAATTGACCAGTAAGAACTCAGGAGCTGCCGCATGCAATGCCAACCAAAACGACGCGTAACAAAGTATGTCTCATGGCTCATACATGAGGACAGTAGCTGAGGTAAAAGCAATGACTAGAAAAGTCATCACCTGTGTTTTATTCCCAGTCATCGTGTTCCTCAGTCTGCAGTTGGATGTTTTCAGAGAAAGCAAACGGCAGGCGGCGCTTCCCGGCTCGAAGCTGGCATTACTCGCGCCGCTAAAAAACACCGCTTCGCTGCCACGTTTCTAACCTGAAGATTCAGCAAAGCGGAATGGTCCAAAAAGATCGAAGGAGCTGTAAAGGCGGTGAGCCTTTTAGAACCGAAGCAAGTCAGTCGCAGGTTTCAGAGCTACCCAAACATCGATGGTTAACATAGTTAGGAGCCAACCATGATTGATAAAGAGCAGCAAGCAGCAGCCGACGACGACATTCCTGCCATTATTCACCAGATAATTTTCACGGAGTGGCAGGGAGGGAAAACACCCAAGGAGATCGCCCGCAAGATGGGCCTCAACCTGGCGACAGTGATGCGGATATTGAAACGAATGCAAAAATCCAAATTGGACAATCTTTAGTCAGAAGGGAAGTAAGCTATGAAACTGAAAACAATCGTGGTAGAACTGTTGAGCTTGTCGGCTGACAAGCTTAACAATTGTCATCTAAAAAGGCGTGCTGAGTTTCGCTGGCTTGAGTGTTTCGCTACCCCACTTGTCAGCGCATCCAGTGCACAATTCGAACAAGCTTTCGGAACGCAGCACCTTGTAATGCTGTGGTCATTTCGAAAGCCTAACCAAGCGCTCCCCGGCCACAATGGGCCGGGTTTTTTTATGGCCTGTAGCTGGTCATCCACCCTAGCAATGACGTTACCAAAACTCGAGAGGAGGAAGCCCGTGGAAAACGATACTCTGCGCTTTCACGACAGCGAGTCAGGCGACATCTATGACCTATTTAACGCGTGCAACGGCATCGTTCGAGAGGGCTTTCTAGATGTCAGGCAATTGGACAATTACACTGCGGAAGAAGCGAAGGAACTCAACATTACCCGCCTGCGAGAAATTTGGAAACATACCAAAACAGGCTGTTCTCATTGCCAGAAGGTCGTCGCAGCATTGTCCGGGTTGCGAGACAAGCTTGCCTACATTGCGGACGACATCCGCTCTCATGATGGGCCAGACCTGGACACGGATCCGGACATTAATCACATCAATTCGATTTACTAGGCTGCTCAATGACCCACACAGAAGTACACCAGCGAGCAACCGAACGGGAATTCCACCCAGCGGCAATTTCGCGCTTTGCGATTAGCTCGCTGGTTGTTATTTCAAGCCTTTCATACATTTCTTATCTGGACCGCTGGGAATAATCCCTCCTTAAAACGTCTTCAATTATATAGCGAGAGCAAAGGCACTCGCGGGTTCGTCCTCACGCCCCTCACGCCGTGCACGAGCACGATCTTCCGCACGGTAATTCGTCACCTATATGGAGCGAAGTGAGAAATTGACCAGGCTGAAGTGTCTTTGAAACAGGAAATCAAAGTTCTCAAATGCCTGATAGGAGGAAAGCAATGACCAGTAAGAAGAGCATCATCATCAAGACCATCGTTCTATCAATCAGCCTCGCGATCATTATCGCGATCATCATTATCGGCGGCTTCGGCATCAAGATCTTGAAGGCAAAGGCGCCGGCCGATCACAAGACGCTCAACGTTGCGGCGTTGCAACTCAACAAACTTTACTCGAAGGAACTTAACTTCGATCAGCAAAGCCTGGGTGGCAAGGATCTCAAGGTTGGAAACGATCTGAATTTAGTTGCCGGCCTGACCGCGCTCAAGTCGAAAGACAAACAGTTGTTGGCGCAGAGCCTCGACAAAAATGACAAGCAACTGTTGGTGAGCGAGCTTAACAAGTCTAAGTCGTTGTTGCTTAACGAACTAACCGGCGAGCAACGTCAGCTCGACCTCGGTTTATGGCAATCTCTACTGAAGCTGCAGCCGAGTTTGACCAATCTTGGGTAATGGACCGTGCGGTCTAACGATCTAAGTTGTTCGACTTTTAGTCAATCAGCTGCGTCAAAAGTTTCAGTAGAACAACAAGTAACTCGCCGATGGAGATAACCGTCAATCACCACGACGGTTTCCCATCGGTCCTGACAGATAGTCGCAAAACTCCAACCGAACCTCCGTTAGCTATAAACCCGCTCCGGCACCAGAGTCAGAGCACAACCGGGAGAGGAAGAGATGGAAAATGAAAGTAGCGACATTGACATTAACATCGACATCGAAAGCGTCAGCGCGAAAGCTATCGGTGGAGATAAGGCCTCACAGGATCAACTCATGGCAAGTCTCTGGCTGGCCGGAGCCGTCGAGGAAATAGCCACACGACTAGCTCGCCAATTCAACGAAGATCGCAACGAAATCCGAGACCGGATCTATGACAAGTTGCGCAAGAAGATCACGACCATCAAAAACCCACAGAATGGACCGCTAAGTAATTGCATCAGGGCATGGTGCAACTCGACCGGCACACGTTTCTGTTTGAACAAGCACCGGCACCACAAGGTCGAAGACCGTTACGCTGACCGCGTCATCCACGAAAATATGCCAACGGAAAGCTCTCCCGAAGACATCCTGCTGCAAAAAGAGGAAGACTCACTTTGGGCTAATCGCAGGGACGATCTCCACACGCAGGTTTACGTCGCAATCACGAAACTTCCACCTGAAGAAATTAACGTCATCCTCCTTTGGGCCGAAGGATCGACGCTCAAGGACATCGAACAAAAAACCGGCGTGCCTCTTTCAACCGTTCAGCGTCACCTGAAAAAATCTCAAAAACACATCGTTGAGAGCATTGGCATACGGAAACTCATCGCCGGTGATGCAGAGCTCACGAAAGGTGCTTACGAGTTAATCGCAAATTGCATGTTGGAAATGCGCAGCCACGGATATCTGCCGCCGTGCGCTGCCTGAATCTCATCAAAAAACATTCAGACTATGATATAAGCTCTTCCGTTTGCGGCGCTGAGTTTGCGCTCGGCGCCGTCTTTGGAAAACCAGGTCCCGGGGTTCTCATGAACCGCGGGATTTTGTGCGGTGGTTGCTGCCCCAAAACAGCACCTAACCCCAGGAGGACAGGCATTGAAAATGGATCCCCACCCAGACGATTTCCACAACAGTGAAATCGGCGATATCTATGACCTGTACAACGCCTGCAACGGCGTTTTGCGTGACGGCCTCCTCGACAAAAGCAAATTGGAAGAGTACGGTCCAGACGACTACGAAGTGCTCAACGTGCCCAGGCTTCGTGACGTCTGGGAACATACGGCTGCGGGGTGCTCGAAGTGTGAAGACATCATCATGGCACTGAATCGGCTGCGTGAAGAAGTCAGCCTGATTTAGTATTTGGTGAAATCTCAATTCAGCGTGCGAAGGAGTTAGTTCTTCGCTTAGTCAAGCTCACACCTCCGACGGGCAGTTATCGTTCACCTCCATCGTCAGGTACTCAGCCGCTTCGACCCGCAGTAGCTGCGGTTGGTCACTATTACGTTCACGAATGCGCGCCGCAGGCGTATGATTCTGCCATGCGAATGGTGGTTGGGTTGATTGCGGTAATGCTGTTGCTGCTGGAGTCCGGCGGCTTGGCGAAACCATTTTCAACCACCAACGCACGAGTCGATTTCGACACGCAGTTAAAACCGATCTTCCAGTCGAAATGTATGCCGTGTCACTTCAGTGGTGGGAAAGTCTATGACCGCCTGCCGTTCGACAAACCCGAGACTATCAAGAAACTCGGCACCAGGCTCTTCACCAGAATCAAAGACGATCACGATCGCCAATTGATCGAAGCCTTTCTCGCGCAGCCGGAAAAATAGCCACAAAAAGCACATAAAGCACAAAAGCAAATATCAAAGTAGACACGCTTCACGAAGTGGGTTAATACAGTTTGTGCTTTTTGTGCCTTTTTGTGGCTAAAGTCTTTTCATCCACAGTTCTGGTGCTGGTCGCGCTCGTCCTGTTACTGCACGCGGAGGGACGGCGGTTCCTGTGCGCCTGTGGACACTTTGCGGTGTGGGTTAGCGACTGGTGCAGCTCAAACACGTCGCAACAGTTACTTGATCCTTACAGCTTTCCAGCACATTGGGATCCTAAGCTTAGAATTCCACGTGGACAAGTTGTCGCG
>JADMIO010796535.1_pt1 | contig 42698 bp, 40 predicted proteins | sample 8958161 | NCBI WGS metagenome assembly JADMIO01 (sample SAMN16585339, study PRJNA669376) | soil metagenome | isolation source: Crop rotation soil | place: USA: Cullars Rotation, Alabama | collected 2011
CCGCTGCCGATGCGCGCGCCGCCGTCGCAGGCGGCGCCGCTGATGCAGGCGGCACGGGCAACGCCGACGCGAGCGCGGAAGGCGCGGTAGCGACGGGCGCCTCCGACGGCGTCGGCGGCGTTGCCGTCGTCGTGACCACCGACGGAGGCTCGGCGACGACGGGCGCTGCTTCGGTAGGCTTTCCCTTCGTCCAGCCGAGGACGAGGATGATCAACGCGGCGGCGCCGACCAGCGCCGCTGGCACATGCCACACAGGACGACGCGCCGACGCGTTCGGTCGCGCTTCGGCGGCGCTCGCCTCCGACGTGCGGGCGACCTTCTGCGTATGCCTCGCCCGCGACGCGTCCGGGACCTTCGGCGCCTCCGGAACCGGCGGCGCGGGCGGGGGCGCGGGCGCGGGCGCGGCGCTCTCGAGGATCACGGGCAGTGCGATCGGTGTGGTCCCTTCGATCTCCGGCGGTGGATCGGAGGGCAGGAGCTCGGCCTCGTCGACGATCGCGCCTTCGTCGTCGTCGTCGTCGTCGTCGACCTCGGTGAACGCCGGGGGAGGATTGGAGATGAGCTCGACGTCCTCCGTGCCGAGAAGAAATTCCGGCGGCGCACTGGGGCGCGGGACCGGCGACGTCGAGATCCGTGCGGCGGGCGGGCTGGAGAGCGGAGTGGCCGACGCGAGCGCGCGCAAGGCGATGGCGACCTGCTCCATGCTCTCGAACCGCGCCTGCGCCGACTTCGCGAGGCACCGCCGGATCACGGGCTCGAGCTGCCTCGGCAGCTTGCCGAGCGGCAGCGGATCGTGAAGGACCTTCACGATGACCTCCGTCATCGAGTCGCCGTCGAAAGGGACCTCACCCGTCACGAACTCGTAGAGGATGATCCCCAGCGACCACACGTCGGAGCGTGGGTCGGCGGAGGTCGCGCTCTTCAGCTGCTCGGGCGCCATGTACCAGGGCGAGCCGAGGATCTCCTTGGTCTCCGTGCGCCGCCTATCATGACGCTCGACCTTCGAGATCCCGAAGTCGAGCACCTTCAATGTCGGGGGCCGACCGCGCGTCTTCGCCAGGAACAGGTTCGCGGGCTTCACGTCACGATGAATGATGCCGAGCGAATGCGCCTCGATCAGCGCGTCGGTGACCTGCAGGGCGTACTGGATCGCTTCGGCCGGCGGGATCTTCTTGCGGCGCTCGAGGACCGCCGCGAAGTCCTCTCCGTCGAGGTACTCCATCACCATGTACGGAGTGCCGTCGTCGAGGGCGCCGACATCCATGACGCGCGCGACGTGCTCGCTCTTGATCTTGACGGCCGCACGCGCCTCGCGTGCAAAACGATCACGTGCGTCGGCGCTCGAGACCCGTTCGGGCAAGATCACCTTGATCGCGACGAGCTCATCGAGCTCGACGTGGCGCGCGGCGACGACGACGGCCATGCCGCCCTGACCGAGGACCCGCTCGACGCGGTACTTTCCGTCGATGATCTGCCCCGGTCGCAATGACGGCGCGGCGTCGGCCATACCCATCGAGCGTACCGCCTCGCTGGCGTCCACCATGATGAATCTCGGGGTGTGCGCTCGCCTCACAACGGTCGTTCATGCGCGAAAGTAGGCAGTTCTCTGCATGCGCAAACGGGTGACACGCACATGCCTTGCGCCGAGGCCCGATCGTCGCGACTCTAGAGGTCGATGAAGCTCGCGCCTGCCTCGCTGCTCATGATGGTGCTTCTCACGACGGCCGCCTGCTCGAAGAGCGCGCCGGCCGAGGTCTCGCTCACGAACGATCTCAAGGTCGGAGCGCCGCTGCCGGTCGGGAAGGGCGGAGTCGCGGACGACGGCGTCAAGCCGCTCCCCTTGAAGCCCATCGCGAAGACCGGCGTGCCGGACGACAGCGTCAAGCCGGTGGTGCCCCTGCAGAAGGCTGGCCGAACCGGCACGAACGACGACAGCGTCAAGCCCGCCCCGGTCTCGCCGACGCCGCGCTGACGCCTGACCGCGTCGCGACCGACTGGATCGCGATCGCACCAGCGGACGTGCTGCGAGGACGCAGCTCCTGGCCGCATGGCCGGAAACACGTGCCGTGCATCGTCGCGTATCGGGCATGCGTCCTGCAAACCATGCGCGAGCGCCATGGATCGAACCCGAAGGAACATCCTCGAGATTCTGGGCGCGAGCGCCGCTTCTCTCCTCTTCGGCTCGCTCTCGCCGCTGCTCGGCTGCGCCTCGGAGGAGGCGTCTTCGGAGAGTGACGGGCAAGCGCTCACCGCGGTCCCGTGGGCTCTCCTCATGTACACCGTCGCGGATGATCGCAGCGGCGGAGGTGCGCTCGATACGCCGGCAAAGAACGAGCTGAAGTCCATCTTCAGCGGCGCCAACGCGCGGAGGATCCCGCTCGCTGCCCAGATCGACTTCAAGAAGCCGGACGGCGTCTTTCGCGCCGCGCTCACGATGCCGAGCGACGGAACGGCGAAGAGGCTTCCCGCCGGACCGTTCGGCTTCGAGGAGTCGTCGCCGCGCGATACCGTGCTCTGGCGTCAGATCCAGGACAAGACGAAGGACGCCGTCCTTCGCGTGCAGCGCTGTGATGCCGATCTCAACTCGGCGCGCTCCGGCGTGCTGAGCGAGTTCCTGCGCTTCGGCATGGGCGCGTGCCCTGCCGAGCGCTACGTCGTCTGCTTCTACGGGCACTCCTCGGGTCCGATGGGGATGTTCTTCGATCAGGATACGAAGAGCCGTGTCGCGAAGACGTTGCGGCTGAACGAGCTCGCGGCCGCGGCGCAGGTGCTGAAGGGCCGCTCGGCGGTGGTGCTCTTTCGCGACTGCTTCATGAGCACGCTCGAGACCGCGTTCGAGTTCAGGGACGTCGCTCCGTTCCTGGTCGCCTCGCAGTCCCTCGTCCCCATCGCCGGCATCTGGCCCTGGACGGATCTCGTTCGTGAGCTGCGCCCGGAGACGGAGTCGGGCGAAGCTGCGCTCATGCTGGCCAAGCAGCTGGGCCTTTTCCTCGACGTCCCCGAAAACCGCGCTCCCTTCGCGGATGCCCCGGTCTCCGTCCTCGAGACCGATGCGACGCGACAGGTCGCCGGCCCGCTCAAGGCGCTCGCAAACGCCCTCGAAGATGCGCGACGCGACGAGAAGCAGCGTGTGGCCTGCGCGGGCGCGCTCGATGGCGCTCGCGTTGGGCTCGACGCCGATCACGACAACCCGGGCGACCCTGGACTGCTCGATGTTCCGAGGATGTGTGACAACCTCGCGCGCCTCGGCATCTCTTCCGTGGCTGGCCCGGCCGTCGCCCTTCGTGAGGTCGTGACGACGAAGCTCGTGCGATTCCTCAACAAGCAGAAGAATCGCTATCGAGGAATCAGCATCTATTACAAGCCGGTCAAACCCGAAGACATCGCGATGTCCGTCATGCAAATCGATGACGTCGAAGAGACACGCAAGGATGCCGAGGCGTACAAGAAGCTCGCCCTGAACACGGCAACAGGCTGGGACCGGCTGGCGTTGAACCCGCTCACGCGCTGAGACATGCGCTACGTTTGCCCTCGGTGAACCTCCGGGTCAGCACATGGAACTGCTTCGGCATGGGTCAAGGGCTGGACGCCGTGACGGCACTTCGCGCGCCCTTCGGGGCTCGCCTGCTCCATGACGAAGTGGTCACGGAGTGCGGCTCCGCGGATGTGCTGTGCATCCAGGAGCTCTTCTCGCGCGATGCTCAGCGTTTCTTCGATGGCGTCGGTCACGGCCGGTTCCTCTCGCGCTTCCGGGATGACAACCGCGTCCGCTTCGCGACCATGCGCGGCACCGGCCTCGGCGTGGGCGCGCGCGCCCATATCGAGAAGCGCGTGCTCGATGTCTTCCCGGGTGAGCGCGTGGGCTGGGACCGCCTTGCGCGAAAGGGGGCGCTCTACACGCAGCTCGTCCTCGATGGCGGGGTCGTGATCGATCTCGTGACGGCGCATCTGCAGGCAGGTCGCGACGAGGCGGCGATCCGAGTCCGCGCGGCGCAGCTGAATCATCTGAAGGCGATGGTCGCGTCGGTCGGCTCTCCGGACCGCCCCATGATCGTCTGCGGGGACATGAACATCGACGGCCTCTCGGCCGTGCGCGGCGAGCTCGAGTACACACGCCTCGTGGCGGCGTTCGAGGGCTTCGAAGACGTGGGCGCGCACACCGACCTGCCCACGTTCGATCCCCATCCCGAGCGGAATACGCTCGCCCATGCGTTCGATCCGGAGGGCAGCGCGCAGCGCATCGACTACGTGCTCTGGCGTCCCGGCCGCCGCTCGGACGTACGCTGCGCGGGGCTCACGCGCTTCTTCGACCAGCCGCTCGCGCAGACGACGGCGGCCCCGAGCTCACCCGCGTGGGCGTCGGACCATTACGGCCTGACGGCGACGTTCGAGCTGCGTTAGGACTTCTTCCGCGAGTTGCAGGTGCGGCGGCCGCTCTTACCGCCGCCAGAGCACGTGTAGTAGCTCTTCTCTTTGCAGCCTGCGACCTCGAAGACCTTGGTGCTGCCATCCCACGTCTTCTTCAGGTCTTCCTGCTTGGCGCGCCAGATCGCGACGCGTGCCGGATCGTTCGCGATGTCCGCGGGCGGAGCGGAGATGGGGCCGAAGATGAGGTCATGCGCAGAGACCTCAGGGTGCTCCACCGCCGTGACCCCTGCGAGCGGACAGCTTCGATCGTTCGCGAAGCTCTCGCGCGCCACGGTCTCGTAGCTCTGGCAGCCGGTGAGGGCCCCGGCAGCGATCAGGAGCGAGAACGCGAGGAGACGGTTGTTCCAGGTGTGCACAGGTCGAGGGTACCAGGGTAACGGACGTTCGGACCGTGTCAGAAGTGGCCGAGGATGCGTGCCTGCGTCCAGAGCACGAACGCCCCGGCGAGCGTCAGCGTGATGCACGCGATCATGTACGGGAGCACCCAGCTCGGGAGCGGGGGCCTGCCCGGCGGGTCGTAGACGGCGTGCATCGAGGGCTCTGGCTCGATGCGCTCCGTCACCACGCTCTGGAACTCCTCGTGCCTTCGATCGATCGGCGGGCCGGCTTGCGCCTGCAGATGCATGCGCTCCACGATCGTGGGCTCGGGATCCTCCATCGGCGGCGTGCCCTCGGGCCGCACACGCTGGGTGATGTCGTCGTCCGCTCCCCTCATGACGTCCGCACCTGCGCGGGGATCGCACGGCGTAGCTCGCTCGCGAGCATCACGACGCGCACCCAGACCCCGATGAGCAAGAGTGTGGAGATGGCAACGAGCGCCCACGCGCTCGCGCGCATGCGCGTGGGCTCCAGCTCGGCGCCCGATCGCGAGAACGCGCGCGGTCCTTGCGGGAGCGGCGCGAGCGGCATTCGAGCGGCCTGCGGCTCCAGCGGTGGCTGCGAGACGTGCTGCGCTTGCGGCGCATGCGGCGCGTGTTGCGCTCGCGGCGCCTGCGGCGGTCCGAGCGGCTCCGTGTGGGTCACTGCCCCGATCGGACCGTGGGCGCGGCGGTTGGACTCCTCGATCGCCTCGCGAATGTCCTGCCGCCGCGCGTCGAGCGGGCTACCGAGCAGCTCGCGCAGGCACGCCGCGACGGTCTCCGGAGGCGTCGGGTTCTCGATGCAGGCCTCGATCGCGCTTCTCATCTCGGCCGCGGTCTGGAAGCGCGCGGCGGGATCGACCTGGAGCGCTTTCTGGATGACGTCCGCGATGGGGCGCGGAACATGGCGCCCGATCGGCTTCACGAGACCATCGCTGATCGCGAGGATGAGACGAACGTCGCTCGCCGCTTCGAAGGGCAAGAAGCCCGCGAATACGTAGTGGAGGATGACGCCGAGGCCCCAGAGGTCGGCCCTTCGGTCGACGGTCCGGAAGTTCACCTGCTCTGGCGACGCGTACTCGAGCTTCGCCTTGATGAGGCCTGCCTGCGTCATCTCCGACGACCGCCCGAGGGACTTCGCGATCCCGAAATCGATGAGCTTCGTCGTTCCGGCTTCTGCGATGAGGATGTTCTGCGGAGAGACGTCACGGTGAACGACGTTGAGCGGGCTTCCTGTCTCGCTCCGGAGCTCGTGCGCCGCGTGAAGCCCCGCACATGCTCCCGCAGCGATCCGCAGCATGACGTCGCCGGGGAGCTTGTTCGTGCGGTGACAGGCCTGGATGAGCGTGCTCCACGCCGCGCCCTGCACCCATTCGAGGGCGAGATAGATCGTGCCCTGATGGTCCCCGAGATGCTCGACGCCGACGACGTTGCCGTGCCGGATCTGCGAGACGAGGCGCGCCTCGTCCACGAACATCGTGCGGAAGCTGTCATCGCTCGCGAACTGCGGCAGCAGCGTCTTGACCGCGAAGAGCTTCTCGAAGCCGTGATAGCCGCGGACGCGCGCCAGCCACACGGTGCCCATGCCGCCCGAGGCCCACTCGCGGAGCAGCTCGTAGCGGCCCTCCAGAAAGTCGCCGGGCTTTAGCGCACCGTGTCTCAAGGTCGACGAGGGCCTCCGAAGAAAACGTTAGCCTCCTCCGCCCCCCGCTGCCGAGAGTTTCATCGTCGTCGGAGCGACGGCGGCGCATCGAGGCGCCGATGGCAGATTAGGATCGTGAGATCGTCGTTCGCCGACGCGGTCCGGGTGTGCCGCGCGACGCTCCGGAGGATGTGCTCCGAGATGTCACTCGGGCGGGAGCCTGCGCCGGCAAGGCATTCGGCGAGGCGCTCGTCGCCGTAGAATGCGCCCTCGGTGTCCGCGGCCTCCACGACGCCATCCGTATAGAGGACGATGGAGTCACCGTGCTCGAGGACGAGCTGCGTCGACGTGAACCCCGGGTCCTCCAGGATCCCGACCGCCGTGGAGGCGCCGTCGGTGATCACGTCGACCCGCCCGCTGGCGTGACACACGTACGGCGGCGGCTGCCCGGCCGTCGCGAGAGAGACCTCGCCCGTCCTCACGTCCAGCGTGAAGTAGCACGCGGTGAAGAACAGCTCCGGCTGGCCGCGGTTGATGACGGCCTTGTTCATGATCGTCAGGACGCTGACCGGATCGACGTGGGCGAGGGCGGCGACGCGAAGCTCGCCCGAGATTCGCGCCATGAGGAGCGCGGCCGCGACGCCCTTGCCCGAGATGTCTCCGATGAACACGGCCAGCTGATCGGGGCTGACCCAGAACACGTCGTAGAAGTCGCCGCCGACCGTGTACGCAGCCTGGTACGTGGCAAGGAACTCGATGCCGGGGACCGACAGGATCTCACGTGGCAAGAAGCTCTGCTGGATCTGCGCGGCGAGCTCCAGGTCACGCTGCAGGCGCTCTCGCTGGAGAGACTCCTCGTGCATGCGTGTATTCTGCAGCATGATCGCGGCCGGCACGGCCATGCCCTTGAGCAGATCGAGGTCGGCGACCGTGAACGCGTCGGAGCGCGGGTCACCGGCGACGTAGATCACGCCGAGCGTCTCGCCGCGGTGGATCATCGGCGCGTACATCGTGGTCCCGCTCGCTCCGCTATAGGCCTGCGGCAGCGTCGACCCGCCCCATGCGGCCTCGGCGCCCGCGGAATGGATGCGTTCGAAGGGCCCCGCGGTCACCTTGGCGTCCCGCTCGTAGATGCTCACCGCTGCCGAGGACGGATAGAGATCGAGGACGCGGTCAGCGATCAGCGCAAGCAGCTCGCGACGGTGAATCGTCGTGCTGATCGCCTGCATGAACGCGTAGAGCGTGCCGAGGTTCTCGTGCGCATCCTCGAGCTGGTTGAGGTCGACCGCCGCCGCTTCGGCAAGGAACTTCGTGGAGTCCCGGACCGGGAGGATGGAGACCTGGTCGCCGATCGGGAGCGAGCCTTCGCCCTCGGCGGGGATCGTCGCGCGCGTTGCCATCCGCACGGCCGTCTCGGTCGTGACCGGCGGCGCCGTCTGCGTGAACTTGGTGAGGATCTCGGTCGCCCGCCGCGTCACGGGGTCGGCCGCGCCTGCCTCCTCGATCTGGAAGTCGAGTCGGAACTCGAAGGGGCCGAAGGCGACCTGGTCGTTCGGGTTCAGCTGCTGGCGTCTCACGCTCACGCCGTTCACCCACGTGCCGTTCGAGCTGTTGAGATCGTAGACGACGAAGCCATCCGATTCGGGCGCGACCCGGGCGTGCTGCCGCGAGATGCGAAAGTCGTTCAGCACGAGGTGGTTGTGCGCGCCGCGCCCGACGAGCAGGGGTGCGTCCGCGGAGAGCCGAACCCGGCGTGCGTTTCCCGCGAGGCCGATCAGCCAGTAGGAACCCGTCGCTTGGCTCACGTGCAGGCCTCCCGTCCGCCCAAAGCGCCTGAGGATACGCTTTCTTCACCCTCTTTTGGGAGCGTTCAGTTCGCGGCGGCGAGCGCCTCGGCCAGGAAGTCGGCGTGCGCCATGATCGGCCTGTAGAACGCGGGCTGGCCAGCTGAGCAGTTGCGACTGCCGATGGTGCTCGCGACGGCCACGAGCTCGCCGGTGGAGACCGAGATGAGCGGTCCGCCGCTGTCGCCCTTGCAGATCGCCACGGACTCGCTCGTCGCTCGGATCGTGTTGTGGCGTTCAGCCACGAGGCCTTCCGCCGTGCAGAAGTCGCCGAGCATGCGCTTGCCGAGGAGATCGAGCGGGACGACGCCGTTCGTGGGGATCTCGAAGCCCGGCCTCGAGATGCCGTAGCCGATCCCCTGGTAGTCGCACGAAGCCTCGTGCGGCGTCATGCGAACGTGCATCGGCTCGACGTCGCCCGCCTCGTGCTCGAGCACGATGTACGCGATGTCGAAGTCGAGATTGTGGGCGGTACCGTAGCCGGGGTGCACCTTGATCTTGCCGCGCACGCTCCGAGGATGATTCGGGCTCCCGAGGCCGAACATCACGATCTTGTCCTTGGGGAGAAAGCAGTGGGCCGCCGTGAGGACCACCCGCTTTGCGATCAGCGTTCCCGTGCAGAACGGAGGCGGGTTCCTCGAACCGCTGTCCAGCTCCGTTGGCGTGATGTACCCGACGGCCGGCCATTTGTCGGACTCGGTCCCGCCCGTGATGGCCTCGGTCGAGGAGTCCCCTTCGGCCTCGCCGGCGTCCGAGCCACACCCGACGAGGGCGAGGCCGAGGGCTAGGAGGGTCGGCAGGAGGTGGCGCACGAGACCTCTACCTACATGCTCCGTACCGCGAGGGGTCCGTCGTCAATTCAAAGATTTAGGTACACTGCAGGGCCAGGGGTGGATCGCGGACGATCGTGACCCTGGCCCCGGACTGAGCGGAAATGCAGGAGCGCACCATCGACCGCACGGTTTGGGTGCTGGCCTGTTCGTACTCGCTCTTCCTGTGGTGGCCGACGCGCGAGCTTCCCTACCACTGGGACGCCGCGGACTTCGTCGTCGGGTCTGCGCGCGACCTCCTGCGGACCCATTTCTCGCCGCTCGTGGTCGGTCACTCGGACTTCGCCCATCCTCCTCTCCTCGTCGCCGCGCTGGCCGTCGTCTGGCGCGTGTTCGGCGAGACGCGCCTCGTCTCGCATCTCTTCATGCTGCCCTTCTTGCCGATGCTGCTGCTCGGCACGTACGCCATCGGCAAGCGAATCGGAAATCCGTGGGTGGGCGCAGCATCGGCGGCTGTCGTCGCGACGGTGCCGGTCGTCGTCGCCGAGTACGGACAGATCTACGTGGACCTGCCCGTGGGCGCGCTCATGGCGTGTGCCGTCGCAGCATGGCTCGGCGAGCGACGCCTGTGGGCCGCGCTGCTCTTTTGTGCGGCGGCCGCGATCAAGGAAGCGCCGCTCGTCGTACCGGCGTGCCTTGCGCTCCTGCTCGCGTTCGACCGCGCACGGCGCACCGACGCGCGACGCTGGGCGGCGCTCGCCGCGCCCTTTGCGGTCTACGCGGTGTGGACGCTCTATCACCACGCTGCCGTCGGCTGGTGGTTCACGCGACCGGGCTTCGCGCCTCCACCGCGTTCGCTCTCCGGAATGGAAGGCGTGGCCTCGCTCGTCGCCGGCGAGCTGCTCGTCGAGCAGTGGCGATGGGTCCTCGTCGCCCTCGCGATCGGATCGCTCGCGCTCCTGTTCCGCCGCCGTCGCGACGCGCTGCATCCGGTCGCCGCCGCGGTCGGCCCGCTTGCATTGCCAGTGGTCGGCTCGATCGTCTTCTTCGGCGGCGTCGGGATCTTTGGAATGCGCTACGCGATCTTCTGCCTGCCGCTCCTCGCGGTCGTCGTCATGCGACTCGTGTGGGAGGCGATGCCGCGGCCCTGGCTCTTCGCGATCGCCGCGTCGCTCGCGTTCCTGCCTCCCATCACGACGTGGCACCCCAAGCGCACGCTCACCGAGGGCTACGAGTTTCGCCCCGAGGATGACCTCGGCTATCTCGATCTCATCGCCGTCGGTCGCGATGCCGCGCGCTGGGTCGAAGAGCGGCGGAACGAGCCGCAGGTCTTCGGAGCGTTCCCTGAGAGCTACCAGCTGACGGAGCCATGGCAGGGTTACGTGACACGCACGATCGAGTTCGCGCCATGTACGTCGTTCACGCGCGACGCCTCGCGTTCGCAGCTCGTCTACGTGCACGCCTATTCACCAGGGCAGATGGCCTGCAAGAGCCTGGTCGACGGAGCGGGCGCCCGCCCGATCAAGCGCTTCATCCAGAACGGCAAGTGGATCGAGATCTGGTCGTGGCCCCGACCGAAGTGAGCATCGAGACGGGCGCGCTAGTACGAGAGGCGAATCTTGTAGACCTTGTCCTTCGTCGTCGCGGCCACATACAGATTGTCCGCGCTGTCCCATGCGAAATCCGAGATGCGCGGATACGTGACGTTGGGAACCGAGGGAATGTCGACTTGCCATTGTGCGACCTGCGTAAATTCGCCGCTGGCGTCGAGCTTCGTGCTGAAGAAGCGCACCGTGCCCTCGTACATGTCCGAGATGATCACGTTGCCGAAGCGATCGACGGCGACGGCGAAGGGCTTCTCCGCGGCGCCGCTCAGGTGGGCGAGCTTGCCGGGTTGCATGACGCCCTTCTCGTCGAACACGGAGAGCACGGGGTCGCTCGTCGTATCGACGACGTAGATCTTGTCTCCGTGCCAGACGAAATGGCGCGGGCTCGAGAACACGCCCGGCGATGCGCTGTGGGCCACGCTGGAGCGGGGCTGGAGCGGCGCGCCGACGTCGAAGTATCCCGCGCTCTGCGCGGCGGTCGACGTGTTGAGGGCGCCACCCAACCAGCCCGAGCCGAGGCCCGTCGCGAGATCGAGCGTGCTGATGCTGTTCCAGTCACCGTTCGGGAAGCCCGGTGAATTCCAGAACCAGTTGCCGACCCAGAGCTTCCCGCCGTGGATTCGCAGCCCGCTCGGCCAGGTGAAGCCGCCGACGAGGGGTCCGGCATACGAGTCAGGCTGTCCGCTGACGTGCCAGCCGTAGCCGCCGAGGAAGCTGTAGCCGGCCCAGCGCGAGAAGGCGTGGTTGGCGTCGAGCTCCTGGATACGCCAGCTGTCGAGGACGTAGAGGTGATCGGCGGCGTCGAACGTCATGCCGCGGATCATGTTGAACATGCCGGGGTCGTAGCCGTAGAGAGCGGTCGCGACAGACGCGGCGTCGTGGAATCCCTTCGTCGCGTCACTGCCGGCGCCGATCCAGCCGAGGTACGTGCCCGCCTTGTCGAACTTCAGGATTCGCGCGTGACCCGGCGCGATGTCGCCGGCGAACGACCGATTCGTCAGATAGAGGGTCGAGGTGTCGGCGGCATCCGTCTGCTCCGAGACGTAGACGTTGTCCGTCGAGTCGACCGCGAGGGCGTACGGAGACGCGAACGCAAAGGTGAGCTCGCCGACGACGGAGTAGCCCTTGACAGGCTTCGTGCCCGAATCGGCGGCGTCCGCGGCATCGGCGGCGTCCACCGCGCCGTCGCTCGCGTCGGGCACGGCCACATCCGCTCCGCCGTCGATGGCGGTCTTGCCGTCATCGGGAACGGCGGCGTCGGCTGCTGCGCCGTCGTCACTCGAGCAAGACGCGAGCCCCGCGAGAGCCGCAAGTACCGCGGGGAGCGCGACGGGAAGAAGTCGAGAGAGGCGCATTCGAACATCCTCTCAGGAGCGCGCACGTCTTGCCACGGTTCTTCTGCCGGTCGTCGATTGACGGTGCTCGCGCGCACACCTACGGACTGCGCATGCATTCGACAGCCCTTCGAAGCGGCGCGGCCGCCTCCCTCGTGGTCCTCGCCCTCGCATGTTCTTCCACCACGCCGGACACGCCCGCGTGTGGAACCAGCGGGACCGGCGGCACCAGCGGGACGAGCGGCGCCAGCGGTTCGAGCGGAACCAGCGGAACCAGTGGCACGAGCGGCACGAGCGGCACGAGCGGCACGAGCGGCACGAGCGGCAACCCCAGCTCGGATCCCCAGGCGATCCTCGACGTGAAGCTCGTGCGAGGTGCCCACAGCGCCGCCGAGTGTCCGGACGACGGCAAGGGCGTGGTGATCGGAACCTTCACGCCGCCGGCGCCGGTGAAGAACGGCGCGCTGCAGGGCGCCGACCTCGTCTCGGTCACCTGCAAGGTCGCCACGAGCGGCGCGGGGTTCGATACCTCCGTCAACGTGCAGCGGGGCGGCCTCACGGGCGGCGTCCTGTTGCTGAGCGCGCTGACGAGCGCGACGGGAGCTTCCACAGCGGGCGACCTCGCGTTCACCATCAACGGCCAGACCTACGGCTCGAAGACGTGCGTGCTCACGGTGAACGCCGGCGCCGGACAGGCCGCCGCGCCGGGGCGCTACTGGGCGAGCTTCACGTGCGCGAGCGCGAAGGCGGCCGGGCAGCAGGACATCTGCGACGTCGCGGGACAGCTTCGCGTCGAGAACTGCACGCAGTAGTCGCGACCCAGCCCCGGCGCGCGGTCACGCGCTCGTCGGCGCCGTGGACCGAGCCCCGAAGGTTTGGGTCTCGCGTCGCAGCGCTCTGGCCTTGTCCGCCCGCGGCGTGAGCACGCCGAGCGCGAGCGCGATCAGGAGCAACGCAGGAACGTCGCCGAAGAGGTGGCCGTAGTGGCTCCGATTCGAGAGCGACTGAACGGCCATGATCCCGCCGTGAACGATGCTCGACCAGACGGTGAACCAGATGAGGCTGAGGTTATCGAGCGGATCGCGCGCGGCGCGGATGAGGAACACGCCGAGCGTTGCGTAGATCCCGACGATCATCATCGGATAGGCCGAATGGCCCGTGTGCCACGCCCAGCCCGAGGGCCAGACGACCATGAGCGGGTAGAGTCCGAGGATGGCGATCACGCCCGTGACCACGAGCGCGACTCGCAGGTACGCCAAGCGGCGACGGGCGGTCATGGCCCCGAGGACGCACGCGTCATGCCCACGTCGCCTCCGGCGGGCACGCGGGATGCCCTCGGCTCGGCATGGCGAAAGAGCCCGAAGCGCGGGACGTTCACGAGCCTCGCCTCCATCCGGCACCCTCGCCTCTGGAGCGCCGGCTCATCGAGGTGCTCGAGCGCGCCGCGGGCATCCTGACGTCGGTGGTTGCGCTGCTCCTCATCGTGTTCGTCGCCGTCGCGCTCGTCGGGGTCGTGATCGCGGCGGGCGGTCCCATCCTCGAGAAGCGCGACTACCTCGATGCCGCGGTGAAGGGGATCGTGGGCTCGTTCCTCGCCATCATCCTCCTCGAGCTCGCGCACACGACGCTCACACGAGGCCCGGTCACGCGGCAGCTCCAGGAGTTCCTGATCGTGGGAATCACCGCCAGCGTCCGCGCCGGGCTCGAGGTCGCGGCTGAGGCGCGCACGCGCGACGCGCGGGATGTCGTGACGAGCCTCGCCATCAACTCGATCGGGGTGTTCTTGCTCGTCTGCGCGCTGTGGCTCATTCGTCGGCAGCTCGAGCACGAGCAGCGCGAGCGGTGAAGCTCACTCGAGCGACTCAGGGCGCGATCGCCACGCGCGCGCCGGCGATCCCGACGGGCACCGCGAACACCGAGCCCGGGTTTCCGGCGACGAAAAGCGTCTTCGGATCGAAGCCGCTGCCCGATCCGAACTGCGCATTCGCGACATTCACGGGGAACGTGGCGAGCAGCTCCGGTGCGCGCGTCGCGGCACCGTTGCTGCCGAGGCGGATGCGGAACAGCTTCGCGTGCCGCTGATCCATCACGTAGAGGTTGCCGCACGTGTCGAGCACCAGCCCGTCGAGCCCCGCGCCCGGGATCGTCGCGACGTGAACCGGTGATTGGCTCTTGCCTGCGAGATCGACGCGGTGAATCTTGCCTTTGTCGAACTCGGTATAGAAGAGTCGCTTCGTCGCCGCGTCGACGACGATGCCGTTCGCGCCTTGCGCGTTCTCGGCGCCCGAGACGATCGTCTTGCGTGTGCCGTCGGGTGAGAGGCGCGAGACGCGGTTGGCCCCGCCCTCGGTGAACCAGACGTTGGACTCGAGATCGACGAAGACGCCGTTCGGGCCGTTGAGGCCCTTCACGAGATCCGTGACCTGACCGTTCTGGGTGACGCTGACGAGCTTGCCCGCGTTGACCATCGCCCCGATGACGACGCCCTTCGGGCTGAAGCGCATGCCCAGGGTGGGGCCGGGGAGCGACCCGAGCGTGCTCGTGACCTTGCCCTGGTTGTTGATGCGGATGATGTCGTTGCCGCGGCGGCCGATCATGCGTCCGTGCCCGTCGAACGTGAAGTCCTCGCTGCCCTTGAACGGCTGCCCGAGCGACACGGGCTCGAACGGCCCGCTCGGGAGCTTCTTGCACTCCTCGGAGAGCATCGCCTCGTTCGTGTCGCTGTCGTCGATGCCGTCGTCGTCGCCCGACTCCGCGCCGCAGGCGACGAGCCCGAAGGACAGCGCGACGGTGAAGAGGAGGAGGCGACCCGGCGCGGACATCGCCTACATGTAGCACCTGGCCAGGGATCGGCCACCCGATCGCCTTCGCAGGGGATTCCGCGGGCGCTCCAGCGGTATTAGCGAGGCATGGATCCGCAGCGGCACGCGAACCTCTCGGCCCGTCGTCGCGGCGGCTCGCCCGACGACTACTACGCGCTGCACGCGTTCTTCGACACGACGAAGGAGCTCTGCTCCGACAATCGGCACCGCCTGCTCCACAATCTCTGGGGCATCCGGCGCGTGGTGATTCCTCTCTTCGGTGCCGAGCTGACGATCGCAGGTGGCGCGAGCATCGCGACGAAGGACGTCTGCGAGGTCGACCACGTGCTCGCGGATTTCTCGGGGAAGTACCTCCCGACCCTGAGCGACTTCGTCTGTGCGATCGCGACGGAGCCGGACGAAGAGCGGCGCTTCGAGGAGCTCCGGCGGCCCTACGTCGGAGACGATCGCGCGATGAAGCTGCTGCTCTCGCCGTATGCAGTGACCGGGCAGGTGCAGTCGCTGCTCGTCACCCACAACACGTGGTTTCTCTCGGAGCTGCTGCCGCGATTGTGTCCCGGACGTCCATCGGTCGGGCTGCCGCGCGGTGTGCCGCCGGCGGAGCTCTTCGCGCGCATGCGGTTCGAGCTGTGGATGGACAACGGTGTCGTTGCTCCACCGAGCGCACCGACTCGAATTCATCAGAGCCTACGATCAGGAGAGGATCATGCCGACGTTCATCATTCGTAGTCAGGGCTTCTTCTATACCGACGAATATTTCGCTCCAGGCGACGTGTTCAAGCCGGTCGGCAAGAAGAAGTACCCGACGAAGGCGGCCGCGGAAGAGGCGCGCGCGGCGCTCGTGCGTAAGTGGGTTCGTTCGGAGCCCCTTGGAAATTACGTCTTCGACGACAAGGCCGCGACCGCGGCCGTCTTGAAATACCTGCAGGCCGAGTGGCCTTCTGACTTCGACGACAAGAAGTGGCTCTGGGACGTGGAGATCCCGAAGAAGGCCACCGACAAGCAGGTCGACGAGCTGGTGAAGCGAATGGGCGTCACGTTCGCCGAGGTGTTCAAGGTCGAAGAGGGCGCCGCCGAGGACGCGGACGACGACGGTGACGAAGACGAGGACGAGGAGGGGGAAGGCGAGGAGGGCGGCGTGGGCGATCTCTACTACGGTCCGAAGCCCTGACCCGAAACAACGGAGCGCGCGTCGGCCAGCTGTGCGGCGCGCTCCGCCTCCTCTGCGGCCTCGGGATCGTTGCCGCCGAGCCCTGCAAGCTCCGCGTGCACCTCGCAAGCCTCTGCGGCAAGCGTCGCGAGCGCGTCGGCGATGCGCCGATCCCTCCGAACCCGCCGCGTGCCCCAGAGAAAGATCCGCAACAGCAGCGCGGCGCCGCTCGACCCGTCGAGCGTCGCCATGGGACGAAGCGTAGCTTCGATCATGGCCATCGCTTGGGCGCCCTCCTTGGGATCGCTCGTCCGCTCGAGGAGCTCCTGGACGCTGCCGACCGCGGCGATGCCGGAGCTCGCGGCGTCGAGCACGTGAGCCGCTGCGCCGGGTTGCATCGAGAGCGCTGCGAGCAGGCGCCGACCGAGCTCGAAGGCAAACGCGTTCCACGCCAGCGCGGCGATGGGCGCTGCACCTGGCCCGGGCGCGAGGCCAGGACCGACGCACGAGAGCACCGAAGAATCGTGCACGGGCTCGCCGCGTAGCCACGCGATGACGTCGCTCATGAGGGCTTCCACAGGTTCGGGACATGGCGGAAGCCCGCGCTGCCGAGCGACCACCAGCCGCCCTCCGCGGTCGCGGAGAATACGGCGACGCAGCGCGCATCCGCGTCGATATCGAAGATGCGGACGATGCCGCTCCAGTCGCCCAGCGCGACGAGCCGTCCGTCGTTCGAGACCGCGACCCCGGTCACGGAGGTCTGCCGGTCCGCATGGGGAAGGGCCGCGAGGAGCGAGCCGGTCTCCTCGTCGAGCACGTAGGACGTCGCACCGCCCCACAGGACGATGCGACCACCTCCGCGCGCGAACGAGTTGACGCGGTGGGTGGACATCTGCGGGTGCGCGCACCATCGCTCGACGGTCCCCCGGACGGGATCCCAGCGAAAGAACGTCGCGCGCTCCCACAGGAGCCCGAGAACACGCCCGCGGCTGTCGAAGGTGACCGCCTGGATCGCGTGCTCGATCCGGAGCGTGCTGACCCTCACGCCGCGATCCGTATGAATCGTGATCTCGCTCGCAGCGTCGTTGTGGCTGCCATTGAGGATGTGACTGCCGTCGTCGGTCACATCCGAGAAACGATGGCTCGACTCGGTGCCTGGTCGACGTGAAAGCTCGTCGCCGGCGTCGTCGAACACGGCGATCTCCTGTCCCCACGAGTCGCCGGAGATGAAGCGACGGCCGTCACGAGAGACGCGACTAGCGCTCGTCGACGTGGTGCGAGGCTCGACGTGACCGATGCCCGCCAGATCGCCATCCCAGATCATCACCTGGAGCGCGCAAGCCACGAGCGGTCCGGGGAAGGCGAGCGCGCTGATCTCGCCGAGTGCTCCCGGCTCGCGGATCGTACCCGCAGGCTGCAGGCTCGTGCCGTCGAGCAGGCCGATGCGCGTGGGGGTCTCCCCGAGCGACCACACATGGAGCCTGCAGTCCATCTCGCCGACCGCGATGCGGGTGCCGGAGGGATCGAAGGCGAGCGCGATGACCTTGCCGCAAGCGTTGGCTCCGAAGACGCGGACCAGGTGGCCGTCCTCGAGGGAGCGCTGCGCGACCCATATCGCTCGGCCCCCCGTGAAGAACGCGTTGCGCGAGGCCGCGACCGTGAAGATGTCGTCCGCGTATTCGGCGCGCCAGCGAGGCTCGCCGCGCGCGCGAACGAAGGCCGTCGTGCCGTCCACCGCGAGGACCGCGTCGCCGATCTCGACGGCATGCGAGAACCTTTCCATGGGCTCGGGGGCGCTCCCGTCGGTCGCGACCAGGTACGAGCCATCGGTGCCGAAGATCGATCCCGATGGCGTCGCGAGCGCGAGGAACGTCCCGGCGGCTGCAATGCCGCGCGAAGGCGGCAGCTCGCGCACGAGCTGACCGTCGCTCATCGCGAACGCCAGGGCCGGATGGTCGTGACCGCGCGTGACGTAGAGGGTGCTGCCGTCCGGCGAGACGTCGCTCTCCTCGATCCGGGTGTCGTCCCAGGGTCCGGTGGTGGCCCGCACGGCGAACGTCGCGTCGAGGATGCAAGCCGCTTGTTGACTCCGAACCACGACGCCGGTGTCGCGCACGTGGATCCCCTGGATGCTATCGAGCGGCTTGATGTGATGGACTTCGCGCCGCACGGGGATCGTGACATCCCAGACCGCGAGGCCGCGGCCGCCGACGAGGAGATGACCATCCCGTGCCCAGGCGATAGGCGCCTCCGCGTAGTGGGTGACGCGAAACGAGGAGAGGAGCTTTGCATCCGCAAGGCTCCACACGCAGACGACGCCGCCCTTGTCGATCGCCGCGAGGCGACCGCGGACGTCGTCGACGGCCACCTGCTCCACATGAGCTGTGGGACCGACAGGCGGCGCCGTCGGGAGATCGGCGAGATCGACGATGCGGACCTCGCCGACGCTCACGACGCAGACGCGATCGCCGGCGGGCGAGAAGGCGATGTCCTCCACCGCGAGCGGCAGCTGGGCGAAGGGCCCAGCCGCGCTGGGACCGGATCGGAAGAGCGCATCTCCGATCGCGAAGGTCCCGCCCGCGTGCGCGACGGCACCTTGCTCCGGCAGCCAGACGAGCGGTCCTTCGCAAGGGCCTTCCCAGGAGCCCTCGTGCCCGGAGACGACGACGCGGGTGCCATCCGGTGACAGCGCGACGTTGTGGAAGGGACCGATCGTGTGGCGTACGCGCGGGGCGCCGGTCGCGGCCTCTACGATCGCGATGCCCTCCTCGGTGTTCAGGGCGGCGATGCCCCCGCGAACGTCCCCGCACCCCGAGGACGGGAACGTCATGACGGTCTTGCACGCAGCATCCAGGAGGAGGAGGCCGTTCGAAGAGCGTTGGTCAATCACGGGGCCCGACCCCGCCGCTTTCTTCTTCGCGCCTGCTGAAAGCCGCCGCACGGACTGGTAGTCAGAGACGACGAACACGCCTTGTGGAAGCCACCGGATCCGGCGCCCGGTCGCGGTCTTGTTCAAGCAACGCACCGAGCGCGTCGCGACGTCCGCGACGAAGACGCCGCGCCCGGCCGCGATCGCGATCTCCGCGCCGTCCGGCGAGAAGGCGGCCGCCACGGGATGGCTCGGCAGCGCAATGACGTGGGAATGATAGGCGCGGAGCGGATCAGGCATTGCCGCTCCCTGCCGTGAGGAGGCGCACGGCGTCGCGAAGGACCGGCTCGAGCGGCGCGATCGTGACGATGCGCGGCACCGGCTCGAAGACGACGTGGATCGCGTGATCGGAGCCGAGCGCCCACAGCTCCGCGCCGTCCGGCGAGAACGCGCCAGTCAGGATCGATATCCCGAGCCTCGCGATGACGCGTCCTCCTTCGCGCACCACGCTGCCAGCGAGGATGCGCCAGCGAGCGCCAGCCAGCGCGAACGCGAGGGAGCGATCATCGCGTACGGGTGACTCGCCGCTGCGGACCACGAAGCGCACGCCGTCGAGGATCGTGGACTCTCCCACCGCGACATCGCCAGGCGCGACGAGGCCCGTACCGTGCTTCGCGGGGGGCGTGATGGATTTCTCGAGCAGCCCGCCCTCGGCCACGGTCACGCCGTCGCTCATGCGAACGATGTACGGGCTCTCGTCCACGTCGAGCACGTAGCGCCCACACGCCGAGAGCACCGGGGCCGTACGCTCCGCGTGCTCGCTCGTGTCGGGAGCAGCGGCGAGGCCCATGCGCGCGAGGAGAGGATCGAGCTCGGCGACGACGAACTCGTGCGTGGAGAGGTCGAGCACCGTGTCACCGCCAAGGATCGCGAGGTCCTCGCGCGCAAAGACTGCTCCGAACGGCCTGCGCCAGCTCGCGACGACCGTTCCCGCGCGGTCCATCAGGATGAGCGCGCCGTCCGTGGCGAGGAGCGCGCCGTCACGCACCGCGAAGACCTCGGAGACGCGCCCGATCGGCGCGGCTTCCTCGGGATAGTAAGGCGGCACGGTCCACGGACGTTCGCTGGGCGCCGACACGGTGCCGTCGTCGCCAGTGATCTGCGCGAAGAGGCGCGCGAGGTTCTTGTCGAGCCGCGGCGTGAGATACGCGCGGTGCTCCGCGTTCTCGCCCGCGTACTGGAAGAGGCGCGTGGTGTAGGCGACGGCATTGACGGCCTGCATGACGCGCGATCGCGCGCTCATGCCGCCCTCGAAGCGTTCCTCCGGAAACATCCTACGCGGTGGGATCGGCACGCGATCGATGCGCGTCGAGGTCGCGTCGATGCCGCGCGCTCGGAGCCAACGCTCGATCGCGTCTTGGCCCGAGCGGGCGAGGTAGTGCGCGGGCTCGTACGGTTCGTCGAGGTATTCTCGCGGCAACGCGAGACCGAGCGCCTCCGCCTGTTCCTTCGCGAGCGGGCGCGCCTCGGCGTCTTCCTCGGGATACCACGGCCACAGGCGCAGCTCGCGATCGTCGTCGATGAACGCACGACCATCGAGCACCGCGGCGATCGCCGACGGTGCCACGCCGGCCGCAGAGGCGAAGAGCGCTGGCGCACGCGGGTGGATGCGCGGCTCCGGGAGGGCGAGGACGGACCATGACGCCTGCGGGCCGTCGCTCGCGTCGTTCGGTGACTGTGCATCGAGCCACGCGAGGGCAAGGGCGAGATCGCTGGCGTCGCGCGGATCGAAGAACGCCATCGCGCCGTCGCGTGCGGGGGTCGCGGCTTTGCGTTTGGAGGCGCCCACGAAGAGCGTCTCTAACACTCGCTGGTGCGGCCGTCAGTAGCTGGGCGGCGGGTCGATGCCGGCATCGGCCGGCTTCGGGCAGCTGAGGGTCTTCGAGCCGAAGCATGCCTTCGTGTTCGTGTCGCAGCACTGCACGCCGTTCGGGATGCTGGGGCAACTGTTCGCGCAGTCAGCGTCCTTCGTGCACGAGGTAACGCACTTCTTCACCGGGGCCACCGGCTTGCAGTAGCCAGCGGCCTTGAAGCCGTCGACGCCGCTCTTGCACGCGCTCTCGAAGCTCTTGGCCGATACACCGTTCTTTTCGGCGTTCTCGATCTGGGCCTTGACCGAGTCGCAGCTCGCGGCGAGCTGCGGCGCGCTCTCGGCGATCGCCGTGCAGCACGCGAGGTACTCCTGGCAGGCTGACCCGATCGCGCCGTCCTTGCCATCCGTGGGGCTCGTCGACGTGGCGGCGCCATCCGCTCCGCCGTCCTCGCCCCAGAAGCTCGTCGATGACGTTCCCGCGCTGCACGCGACGATCGTGATCGAAGCCAAGAAAAGAACCGTAATCGCGCGCTGTGCCATGGACCGATCTCCTCGCCTGATCACGAGGAGCCCGCGTGCCTCCTGCCGTCGCAGGAAATCGACCGGATCCGGGGAAGGCAAGCGCTCACCTCGGCGCCCTGACGGTACGGGCCGGGGCCCGCGACGCGACGGCACACTCTGGCCCAGCGCGCGACTCGCGCATCGCCCATGAATTCCGCTACTTCGTGCCGATCACGCGGGCCGTCTCGCATGGCATCGGGGCTGCAAAAGCTGGGATCATGATCTCACGCACCGCGTCTGCTGCACTCCTCGGCACCCTCGCTGTTCTCGCGGGTTGCTCGTCAGGAACCTCCAACGAGCCGCAAGAGCGCGACGCGGATCCGACCGCGTTCACGGTGAGCTATCGCAGCCACGTACGTCTTCCGCAAGCCGGCGAGACGCTGTCGGCCGAGGGCTACGCCTCGCAGATCAAGGCGAAGGACCCCATCGCGAGCATCCGCTGCGGCGCCGACGAGTCCGCGGCCTACAAGGACGTCTCGGCGTTCCTCGGCGGCATCGCGTGGAGCCACCCGATGGCCATCATCAAGGACTCGAGCCTGCCGCGGCTCTACGACGGCAAGTTCCAGCCGATGAGCCCGAACGAGGCCTCGGCGGGCGCATCGGACAAGTCTTCCTCGCCCACGATCGAGCGCCCCGATCTCGTCGGCGTGCAGAACGGCATCGCGATCTTCTTGTCGAAGCAGCACGGGCTCATGGCCGTGGACATGCGCGGCTCCACGCCCGTCGTCAGCTGTTCGATGAAGGTCCCCGGCGAGGCGAAGAACTTCCTCTTCCACGGCAACGAGCTCGTGATCGTCGTGAACGCTCGGGCCGGTAACCGCTCCGCGCTCCTCCGCTACTCGTTCGACGGTGGGAAGTTCCACTTCGTCGACGCCGTCCGCTTCGAGGACCAGACGATCCTCGACGCACGCCTCTTCGATTCGACGATCGTCGCCTACACCTCGTGGTCCAAGCCCGCGCCGCCGCCGGTCGCGCCCACCCCCGCACCTCAGGGCTCGGGCGGCGGCGGCGATGCGCCGTCGAAGCCCGCGGGCGTCCCTTATTACGGCGGCGGTGATCATCTCGGGTCCAAGATCCTCGTCGTGCAGTGGGACAGCGAGCTGAAGATCGACTGGGAGGACGCGCTGCTCGACGACGTCGCCAAGCAAGATCCGCTCGAAGGGACCACGCCGGGCACCAAGTACGAGCCCGGCCAGCTCGTGTCCGAGTACAAGACGTTCAAGTCCTTCGTCACCGCGAGCGATCGCTACATCGTCGTGCCGCGCGACGTGCAGAAGACGCGCTTCGATCACTACGAGACGTACAACTACCAGGTCTGCACGAGCTTCAATCCGCACTACCAGCAGGTCACGCAGTGCAGCGTCAACTACGAGAAACGCGCGAATCCTGATTATCGCGCGCCCGATCCGGCGACCGGCGATTACTCCTGCAATGGCAAGAAGCTCGAAGACTGCATTGCCGCCGCTGCCCCCGTCGTGAGCCAGTTCATCTACGCGCCCGTCGGTCAAACGTGCAACCAGGTGTGGCAGGGCCGCTGCGAGAAGTACGAGAATCGCAGCGAAACGTACCCGCGCTTCAACAACGAAGCGGAGACCGAGCTCACCATCTACCGCTTCGAGGGCGGCACCTTCACGAAGCTCGATTCGTCGCTCGCGAAGATGGTCGAGCGAAGCGGCGCCATCGCGTTCGAGAACAACCCCCTCTCCGTGAAGGGAGCGATCGCGAACAAGAACCAGATCCAGTTCCAGAACGGTCACCTCTACGTCTTCGCCGATCAGGCGCTCCAGACGCTCTCGATCGCCGGCAACTCGATCGCGTATCTGAACCGACTCGGCATCGCATCGAGCACAACGAACAATCCCTCGATCGCCTTCTCGTCGGACCGCGCGATGATCTCCGCGGTCGACCCGAATTCGTACTCGAACCCGCGCTCGAGCGTGACGATGCTCGATCTCACGTCGCCCTCCATCCCGAAGCAGCTCAACGGGTTCACGATGCCCGGCGTGTCCACGCAGCTCATCCTGGCAAACGGCGGCATCCTCGGCCCGGGCCAGGTGGACCTCGGCGTCGGGAATCCCGAGCAGATGCGGCGGCAGCTGCAGAAGCTCACGCTCTTCTCGAAGGACGCGGGCGCAGAGCTCGACAACCTCCTCCTCGGGACCGAGTACGACACCTTCGAGACGTCGTGGCTCGATGCCTCTGACGATCAGAAGATTCGCCTCGACGACAGCGGCACGCGCCTCTTCTTGCCCTACTCGGGCCGCCATCACGCGGACCAGTACGAGCCCGTCGCGCACCGCCTCAACATCTCGCGCATCGAGGGCAATCGCCTCGTCTCGGAGCGCAGCTTCGCGGTGAGTGACGACATCGTTCGCACCGCGCCCATCGATGCCAATCGCTCGCTCGTGTTCGGCGACACCGCCACGTACATCGTCGACAAGAAGGGCGCCGACTGGGCGCTCACGACCCTCCGCGAGCTCTTCGTCCCCTTCGCGACGTACCGCATGAACGATCAGAGCCTGCACGCCCGGATCGCTCGCGTCGGCGCGAAGTGCCGCATCACCACCCACGCCGATGATGCGCAGATCTTCGGTGAGGCGAGCCTCGCGCAGGCCGACGTCCCGTGCTCCGAGAACGGGATGCCGATCGGCTTCGGCACGAGCGTGCTCTTCGCAGACACCCGCACGGGCGTCCGCGTCAGCGCGGACGGTCGCACGATCGATCCGCTCGGTGCGGCCGAGGTCGCGGCGCTCGTCGCGAAGATCCCGAACGACACGTACTGCTACATCCCCAGCAACGACGCCGCGAAGAACGGCTCGCCCATCGACTTCCTTGATTCGGTCCCCGTGCGCGTCCTGTGCGTGCCGGTCGAGCAGTCGGCTGCGACGGGCGGCACGGACACCGCGGCCCCGTCGCGCTGAGGCCCGTCGCGAACGCGGACGCGCCCTCGCTCCCGCCCCCACTCCGGCTCCCGCTATGATCGCCCCATGGCGGACACGCTCCTCGAGATCCTCGACGCCCTGCTCACGACGACCCCCGGCGAGAGGGCGCTTCGCGAGGCGCGCGCGCTCGGCGACTCGCAGGAGGCACAGGACGAGCGCATCGCGAGGCTCGAGGCGCAGGTCGCGTCGCTCCAGCGCACCGTCGCGACGCTGACCGATGTGCTCGTGCGCACGGACGTCGTCGGGGCGGGCGACCGAAGCACGATCCTTCGCGCCGCGCGCAGGCAGCGCGAGTCGTTCACCTCGGAAGTGGATGACGTGCCTGCGGAGCCGACCCCCGCGATGGTTGGCTCGCCCTACCGGGGCGTATCGAGGGCGGTGACCCCGCGTCCATCGTGCGCGGCGTGCGGGAAGGAGCTCCACCGTGACGATCCGGATCTCTCTCTCGCGTCGAGAGGTCGCGTCTGCACCATGTGTTTCACGCGCGGCGGCTGACCGGGGGCAACGCGATGAACGTGGTCTCGACCACCGCGTCCGTTGCATCGATCACGAGGCGCTCGTGCGTGCAAACCCCTTCGGTGCGCGTCCAGGCATGACGCGCGTGCATCGCAGATGGCGTACGCTCGAGAGGTGACGATCCGCTTCGGTTCCACGCTCGTGTTCGCCATCGTCGTCGTCGCGGCGGCATGCGGAGGAGGGGACGACGCTCCGCTCGCGCCCGGTCCCGATGCGGGTGACGCCGCCGCCGACGCGCCTGTGGTCGACGGCGGCCCTCCGGTCGACCCATGCAAGTCGGACGTGACTCCTGCACCGGGCATCGTCCTCACGGATCGCGGTGCGGTGCGCGGCGCGCACGAAGGTGGCGCCTGGGCCTACCGCAACATTCCCTTCACGGCGCCTCCAACGGGCGCGCTTCGCTGGAGGGCACCGGCTCCCGCGGCGTGCTGGAAGGGCATTCGTGAAGGCACAGCCTGGGGACCGGCGTGCCCGCAGAGCGACGAGAAAGGGACCGCGCCCATCACCGGGAGCGAAGACTGCTTGCAGCTCAACGTCTTCGCGCCCGCCGACAAGCCCGGGCCGCTGCCGATCATGTTCTGGATCCACGGTGGCGGTAACGCCCTCGGCTCCGCAACGCAAGAGACGAGCGGCGTCCGCATCTTCGACGGAGGATCGCTGGCCGCGAAGGAGGGCGTCATCGTCGTCTCGACGAACTATCGCCTCGGCGTGCTGGGCTTCCTCGCGCATCCGAGCCTTGCCGCGGAGAACGCGGATCGCGCCGAAGGCAACTACGCCATTCTCGATCTCATCGCCGCCCTGCGGTGGGTGAAGACGAATGCGGCGGCGATCGGCGGCGATCCCGCGCGCGTCATCATCTTCGGAGAGTCCGCGGGGGCCGTGAATGTCTGCACGCTCGTGGCGTCTCCACTCGCGAAGGGCCTCTTCGCGGGCGCGATCATGGAGAGCGGCGCGTGCGTCGCGAGCCAGCGCGTGGACGGTGAGGCCCTAGGCGCCAAGGTCTTCGCCGGCGCGAAGTGCGACGTCGCGCCGGACCCGCTCGCGTGCATGCGCGCGCTCGGCACCGATGCGGTCATCAAGGCCTTCCCGGTGGTCGTCGACGTCGCCGGAGCGGCCGCGGGCTTCACGGCGGTGAACGACGGTCACGCTCTCACCGGAAAGCCGCTCGACGTCATCAAGGCGGGCGGTCACGCGAAGGTGCCGATGATCGTGGGGTCGAACTCGGACGAGACGAGCCGCACGGTGCCCCTGCTCGAGAGCGCGACCGACCTTCAGTACCAGGCCGCCGTGCGCGCGCTCTTTCCTGCCTTTGGAGACGCCGTGCTCGCGCAATATCCCTCCGCCGACTACGCGTCACCGCGTGCCGCGTACGTCGCGCTCACGACGGACGCGAAGTTCGGCTGCCAGACGCGGAGGACGCTGCGCGCGCTCACGTCGTCATCGACCGTGGCCTACCGCTATTACTTCTCGCACGCGCTCGAGAATGCTCAGCCGGCGGTGAAGAAATTCGGCGCCTGGCATGGCCTGGACACGCTCTTCGTGTTCGATCACCTCGCGATCGCGGGCTACGTGGCCAGCGCCGGAGACACCGCAGTGGCCAGCGCGTTCATGCATCGGTGGGCTTCGTTCGCGAAGAGCGCCGCCGATGTGAATGGCGGCCAAGAGCCTGCGTGGCCGACGTACGAGAACGCGACGGATCCCTACCTCGAGCTGGCGTCGCCAGTCGTGACCGGCGCAGGGGTGCGTACGGCGCAATGCGACTTCTGGGACGCGCTCGTTCCGTGAGCGCGTCAGCGTAGCGTTCGCACCCAGGCCTCCACCGCGGCCACGCCCGTGAAGTCGACCTCGCGTCCTTCGGGCGGCATCTGCCCGGTGCCTCGCGTGGTCATCGACTTGATGATCACGCTCTTGTCGGGCGCGCCCGGCGCAATGCGAAGGTCGCCGCTCCATCCGGGCAGCGTGGCCGGGACGTTGGCGGTGGACGCGAGCAGGTCCCAGGAGGCGACCGGCTTGCTCGCCGCTTCGTCGAATGCGATGCGAAGGCGGAGCGTGGAGTCGTGCCCGGCCGCGGCCGGGTTCGAGTTGTGACAGCTGACACCGCAGTTGACGTGGAGGACGCCGATGCCGGGATCGAGCGCGATCGCCGTCTTCGCCGGCACGGGCGTGATCAGCTTCTCCTGGGCGAGCGTGGCGAGCGTCATCCCCGAGGCGGCGGGCTGCGCAAGCGAGATCGCTTCGAAGCCGAGGAGCGTGTCCTTCTTCCCCTTGTGACAGTCGTTGCACTCCTCTTGCGCGGGCACGTGATACGGCGCGCCCGCGACGGTCAGCGACTGCCCTTCGCCCCGCGTCGCCGTCGTCCCATCGTCCGACCAGACGTAGGCGGCGCGCACCCAGCGATCCGCTTTCACCTTCCAGAGGAGACGCGTCTCGACCTTGCGATCGTGGAATCGGAACTCCTTCCACACCTTCGTGCCGACGGGGAATTTCCAGTCGTCGATCGCGGTCGCATCGATCGGTGTGCCGGCGGGGAGCTCGATCCAGCGCGACTTCTCGTAGCCATCGCTCCAGAAGGAGACCGCAGGCGCATAGAGCCGCGCGGTCTTCGAGAGCTCCTTGCTCTCGAAATTCGCGTACAGGCCCGTGCACGCGAGCTCCGCCGGAGCCTCGTCGGTGGGAGGCCCGCATACGATCGGAGCCGCGCCTTCCTGCTTGGAGCAGCTGGCAAGCGTTGCCGCGACACCCAGGATTGCGAGACGGAGGGCGAGACCATGGCTCATCACGAGAGGATCTTATCAGCGGTCCCGGGCGTTTTCGCATGCGCAGATCGCGCACGCGGCACATCTCGCGCGTGCGCAAGACCGCCGCGTCATGTTCGCAGAGCCATGCCCGCGTGGCCCGGTGTCGAGTTCATGGCCTTTGTCGAACGGCACGAATGCTGCTGAGCACGCGGCATGAACTTTCGTCTGCCTTGCTGCGTGATGGTGTTGGCCTTCGTGATCGGTGCGTGCTCGAGCGGTACGAGTGACGGCGCACCATCTGGAACCCCGAGCGAGGAGGCCGGTACCGCGGAGCAGTGCTGTCCGCTCTCTGCGGCCCCGACGAGCTGCAACGGCGTGGCGATGGGAGGAAGCCGGTCCGACTTCCCCGGCTGCAACAACCGCGTCTACGACAACGTCGGCCCTGTCACGAGGACCGTCGACAAGAATGGCTGTCCGACCTACGGCCTCGGGAAGCCCGGGGCACCGCGCGAGCCCGTAGCCTACGCGAACGATTGTCCCGCGCACCCCGCGCGCGACAGCGGTCCGCCGGACCGTCCTAGCGGAGACTGAGCGCTCCTATTTCGCGGCGTCGAAGTGCGCCTTCACACGCGGAGCCGTGAGCACCGTGTCGTAGACGGCGATCTCGTCGAAGATGCCCTTGAACTTGCTCTCGATGCCCGGCACGCGATCGCCGATGACGAGCTCAGTATCTCCCGCATCGACGATGGCGACGTTGCTCCCGGTGGCCTGGGAGAGGACGCCGTTCTGGTACTGACGGACGTCCGTGCCGTCGTAGGTCATCACCACGTGGGTGAACCCCCTGGTCGGGAGCGTCGGGCCGACCGCCGCGCTGTCGATGAGGTTCGCGCTCGAGCGGCGGGCCTCGACGGTCGTGTTGTTGAAGAAGAGCTCGAACCCCGAGGTCATCGTCGTCGTGTGCGACCCGTAGTGGGCGAGCCAACGGACGTCGACGTCGACGACGGAGGGCTGCACCCATAGCTCGATCGAGTACGACACCTGGCCCGCTGCGGTGAACGGGTGGCCGAGCGCGACGCGGCAGGCGACGCCGTCGAGCGCGAGCCCACGTCCGACTCGCGCCGTGACGCCGAGCATGCAGCCCGTGGGGAGGATCAGCGGCGCACCCCCGCGCTCGTTCTTCAGCGGCGCACCCGGCGCGTCGTCGAGACGGAGGTAGATCCGCGGTGCGTCGGCGAGCACGGCGATCGCATACGGTGGCGTCACCTCGGGGACCTGCGGACCGTCGGGGCCGGAGCCATCCGGAGCACCGTCACGGTCTGCGTTGTGGCTCGCGTCCGCCTCGGCCGAGCCGGCCGTGCCCTCCAACCCGTCCGTGTCGATGCACGCGCTCCCGATCATGGCGCATGCGATCAGTACGGCACCCAGGCATCGGTTCGCTTCGGGGAGCAACGGATTCTCTCCTCACGACGCTACGACGAAATGCGCCGTTCGGCGGGGGCAATCGCGGTCGCGGTGCGCCACCGATAGGCACGCAGCAGGAAGAGCCCGAAGAGCAAGTTGCCCAGCGACATCGGCGCGAGCGTCAGCTTTGCGAAGAGCGTCGTGTCGTGCGCCACGAACGAATGGGTCACGTCGGTGAAGATGTCGCTCAGCCTCACCCCCGCGACGAGCGCGAGCCATACCGCGTCACGTCGCCAGCGCACGAGCGCGATGCTCTGCACGAGGAGGAAGGCGGCCCAGTTCGCCCCACACCTGCGGAGGTACCCTTGCGGATCGTCGTACGGGACGCCGTGGAACACGGTGAACCAGAGCTGCGGGAACACGAGCGCCCACGTCGTGAGGACGACGTCGAGGAGCACGAGGAACACGAGGAGCCCATGAATGCGACGCTCGGTCGGCATCCACGCAACGTAGCCGAAGGGGTCTTCGCTTTGCCTCCCGTTCCACCGTCAGGGAGACCGCTCGTCCTGCGGAATCCACCCGTGTTTGCGCAGGAATACGCGGACCTTGCCGAGCCACTCCTGCGCCTCGAGCGGCGTGACGCGCTCCTCGGGTACGAAGATCGGAGCATCGGGGAGCTTGCGCTCCAGCGAGAGGCGCACGCGAACGGCCGCCCCACCGCGACCGCCTGCGTTGTGCGCCTGCGAGTCGAGCGTGACGTCGAGCAGCTCGGTGAGTGCGACCTTGACTGCAGGCGCGACTCCGCGCTCCCGCGTCACCTCGAGGACTCCGTCATCGACGCGGAGCACGAACCGACCCTCGCGCGGCTTTCGAAGCACGATGAGGACGGCGATGCAGATGCCGAGCCCGACCAGGCCTGCGATGGGCGAGACGAGCTTTGCGAGCAGCCCGCCAACAGCGACAGGCACCGCAAACGGCGCCATCGCCGCGCCGCCGCCATCGCTCGCGTCGCCCGGCGCCGGCTTGGCGTCGACGACGAGCTCACGCGGCGGTGCATCCTCGCTGCCCACGAGTGCAGGTTACACACCGGCCGGCGATGACGCAGGCCGAACGTCGCGATCGGACCTGCTCGACGCACGACCTCACCGAGGAGCTATCCTCCGGTGATGCGGATGACGCTTTTCCTGCTCGGCCTGTTCGTGCTCGCAGCTTGTGAGCGAGCGCCGGCGCCGCCGCAGCCCGTGATTGTCGCGGATGTGAAGCCCGTGAGCTCCGCGCACGCGCTCCCACCGGCGCCGAGCGCGGTGCCCGCAGCGACGACGCGGCCCTCGCCCCTCCGCTGGACGGTGACGCCTGGAGGCGGCGTCGCCTATCTGCCTCGCGACGAGAAGGATCCGGACGGCGCCGCCAACGGCTCGATCCACGGGATCGGCGACGCGGCCGGGATCGCGTCGGTGCTCGAGCACCAGCCCCGCGCTGCGCTGACGTTCGCCGCTTCCGAAGTATGCACGCTCGTGCCGACGCTCGTGTCGTTCCGCGACCGGATCTCGATCGATCTCGACATCATGGCGAAGATCGACGCGCGCGCCTCCGCCTGCGTGCGTTCCGTGCGCCCTCGTGCCCTTTCCTTCATTGCAGACAGCCCGCTGAGCAAGCCGCTCGAGGACCTCCTCACGCACCTCGACGACTGCGAGGCGCTCGGTGTGAGCTCGGTGAACGACGAGGTCGCTCTGCTCCTCGGCTCGCGCGCGACGTCGCCCGACGGCGCCGCGCTGCGAAGCCTCACGCTGGCCCAGGGCAGACTGAGTGCCGCGGGCTTTCGCGCGATCGCCTCGCGCACGAAGCTGCAGGCCCTCGGCTTCCGTGGCACGAGCCCTTCGAGTCTCGGCGGCCCTTCCGGGATCGCCGCGCTCGCCGCACTCCCGGATCTCGAGCGGCTCGATCTCTCCTACACGTATGTCACGGACGAGGATCTCGCGGCCTTCTCGCACGCGAAGGCTCTCCGCTGGCTGATGCTCGAGTCGACCAAGGTCGGCGATGCGGGGATCGTGCCTCTCGCGGGCGCCACCGAGCTCCGGTACGTGAACATCAGCGCGACGAAGGTCGGGGACGCCGGCGTCGTCGCCATCGCGGGCCTCCCTCATGTGCAGACGCTCGATCTCGGCATGACGGCCGTGACCGATCAGGGCCTCGCTGCGGTGGGTCACATGAAGGAGCTCCAGGTGCTCGAGCTCGGAAGCACGAAGGTGACCGACGTGGGACTCGCCCATCTCACGGGCGTTCCGCTGCTTCGTGAGCTGTCGCTCCCTAATTCGGTGTCGAAGCCGGGCGTCGCGCGCTGGCAAGCGGCGCATCCGAAGGTTCGCGTGCGGCGGAGTGACTGGCCGTGACCTCGGCGCTTCGTAACGTCGAGGACGTCGAAGCGGCCACGGCCGTCGTCGACAAGCAGGGCCGCGTCACGGATCTCCGGATCGAACGCAGAACCAGCGCGCCATCATGATCGAGGTCGCCGGGGACGCGACGCCGTCGTCGATCGCCGCAGTGCTCGGGATCGACGTCGGTGCGGCGCGCTCTTCGTGCTCGCGAACAGCGACGCCGCGCGCGACCGCGTTCGCGTGCTCGCCACGCAGGTCGCGGATCCCAAGCTGAACGCCGTGCTCGATGCCGTCGCTCGCGAGGCGCCGCCCGAGGAGCTCGCGGAGCTCGTCGAGACGTGCGTGGTGGAGCAGGCAAAGGCAACCTCGCCGACGCCGAAGGGTCAGCCCTGAGCGGTCGCGTGGAGGCGGCGGTTCCTGAGGATCCTCGTCACCGACGGCTCGCCGCTCAGCTCTGCGAGCGTCTCCTTCGGCAACGTCGCGACGAAGGACCGAACGATGCCGAGCCGAGCGCTCACCGCGAACCCGTGGCGCTCGGCGAGCGCGTCGGCGGCGGCGTCGAGGTCCGTGACGTCGTCCGTGAGCGTGATCAACCACTCGTGCGCAATGCTGACGAGACTCGAGAACGAACCGACCTTCGACCGCGCGACCTTCATATCCAGGGAGTGGGGGCTCCCGGCGGCCTTTATGAGGAAGCCCGAAAATGGCGTGATCCGCAGGCAAATCTCAGCGTGGCGTGAGCATTGCTCGTAGCCGAGGGCCCCCCGACGTCGCGCCCGTGTTCGGATCGGGCGGCGCGGCCAGGCTCCAGACCAGGAATCGGCCGAAGGTCCCGACGGTGGCGATGCCAGGCTCCATCGCGAGCGTCTTCGGCTCGCCCCCGTCGATCGGGACACGTGTGAGTCGCCCGCCCTCGGCGAGGTAGATGCTGGATGCGTCCAGTGCCATCGAGGTGGACGGCTCGAGGCTCCCCGTGAGCGTCGTCGTCACGCCGGTCGCCTTCTCCACACGAACAAGCGAGTTGCCGTCCTGCCAGAAGATGAAGCGGTCGTTCTGGACGAGCTGGCCGCTCGTCGACTTCGCGTTGACGGGAAGGGAGCCTGGCAGCCGTGCGAACCGCTGCGTGCCCTCGACCGCGCGCGTGCTCTGGCGGTAGAGCGTGTCGCCGGCCGTCCAGTACACCGCATCCGCGTCGGTGAGCACGCTGCCAGGCGCGGCGTTCGAGGAGTCCACGATCGAGCCGTCGTCATCGCCCGCCCCGAACTTTCGCAGCTCGAAGCCGACGAGCTGGCGCACGAGGAGGAAGGTGATGCGTCCGTCGGTGGCCATGCCGGCGCTGTCGAAGTTGCCGAAGCCCACCGCGGTCGGTCGCTTGTCGAAGAGCCCGTAGACCGCGAGACGCGTCCGGCTCCTCTGCAAGATCGCGCCGTCGGTCGCGACGAAGAGCGCGCCCTTCGCGATGGCGAGGCTGCTCACGGGATCCGACGCCTCGGTGAACGCCTCGGGCACGACGCACGAGGCTTGCAAGTCGGCGCTGAGGATGCTGGCGCCGCTCTCGAAGTAGAGACGTCCGCCGTCGTACGCGAAGCTCGTCGCCGGCATGCCTTGTCCCGAGAAGAGCGTCGCGGGGGCGCTGCCGATCACGACACACGCCGGCGGGAGCGGCGACCCTGGGGGGCTCGTCGACGGATCTTCCTTCGTGCCGGTCGATTCATGGACGCAGCCGACCATCAGCGAGAGCAGCGTGAACGCGAGGAGTGACGAACGCATGATGGAGAGCGCACGAGCAACGTGCGTGCCGCCCGGCTCGAGCCAGAAACCGCGCAAAACGGCGCGTGATCGCCAACCCCGCAGGGAGCCGGCATGACCCGACGATCAGGGCTGCGGGCCGACCGGCCGCCAGCGAATGCGCCGGCCCGCCGACCACGCGACGAGCGCAGCAGTGATGACCGCGACGGAGAGGAACACGAAGCCGAGCACGCCCAGCATCACCCAGGCGACGAGCTTCGTGTTGCCTGCGTCGGGCTTCGCGGGCTCCGGAGGTGCGACGTGCGCATCCTCGTTGAGGGCATCGCGGATGCTCGTGATGGTCTCGAGATGGGACGGGACGTCGGCGACGGGGACGCTGTCCGTATGCGTCTGCAGCTCGTAGGTCACCGTGCCGCCGTTCGCGCGAGCCTCGGTGTTCATCTTGAACGTGAGCGCGCGGTCGGAGAACGCCACGGACTTCGGCAGCACGACCGCGACGCCTTCGATGACGACCTCGTGTCGCACGAACGAGGGCGGACCGAGATCGAGAGGCGACGTTCGCTTCGTGACGGTCGGCGCGGCCACGGTGGGGGCCAGGTCGTACGCCCAGAGCGAAATGACGCCCTCGTTGATGGGGTGGGGCATCGCGTAGTGCTCGCGCGTGACGAGCACGTTCGTCTTCTCGTTGTCCTCGACGACGTACTCGCCGCTCGCTTCGATCCCGGGGAAGCGCTTGGCGTAGCTCTCGAGGTTCGACGCTTTGGTCTTGCTCCGCGGCGTGCGACTGAGGGTGTAGCGCATGTCGTTCGCAGACGCGCCGCGATACGTCGACGTCGTCTCGAGCGTGCCGCCGCCATCGGTCACGCGCAGCGTCTCGCGCACGACGGCTGTCGGCTGGTTCAGCTTGGCCGTGGGAATGATCGAGAGATTCGTGACGTCGCGCGATGCGAGCAGCGCACGGCCGAGGGGAACCTCGGTGCTTGCGAGAGGCCCGCGCTCGAGCGTGCGGGTCGGGTCGACCCAGATCTCACGACCGTCCACGCGCAGCTTGGCGATCACGTGGTCGAACGCCTGCGGCGACGGGAGCTCGCTGTCGATATGCGCCCCGAGGTTCGTGTCCACCAGCGCGGGCGTGGCCTCGATGCCGAGCGCGCGGAGCATCGTGACGAGGAGCATCACCTTGTCTTTGCAGTCGCCGAAGCGCTGCTCGAACACGGCTGTCGCGGAGTGCGGGCGGTGTGAGTGCTCGCCCAGATCGATCCCGAGATACCGGATCTCGTCCTGCACGAACCGCACGACGGCCTCCGCGCGCGCCGTGTCCGTCGCGTGCGCGCCGCGGATCTCGGCGATCTTCGCGGTGAGCGCTGCGCTGGGCGGCGGCGTCTTCTCGTACAGACCGCTGGCCCATTGCGCGACCTCGGCCCAGGACGCGTATTCGCTGATGCTGACCGTGGGGCGTCCGTCGAACCAGTCGGGCGCCCCTTCCTCGGCCTTGTACGGCTGGACGTTCGCCTTTTCCCACAGCCACTCGCTCTCGGCGCCCACCATCCTCGATGTCGCCGCCGTCGTGGTGTTCTCGAGACGAAACGAGAGCGGACGTGACGAAGGCGAGAGCACCCGAACGCGACGCTTCACCGCGTGGCGCGTGGAGGCGGCGAGCACGAAGTGACGCGAGACCCGTCCGCCGAACACAGGGTTCTGTCCGATGATGCTCGCCTCGAAATCGACCACGTCACCAGGGCGCAGATCCGCAAGGAGGAAGACGACCCGGCGTGAGCCGTCGTAGATCTGGTGCTCGCGACCATCCTCCGAGTCGAACGTGCGGATTGTCGACGTCCGCACTGCGTCGATGCGCGCGCTGCCGCGAAGGATGTGCAGTCCGTGCAGCACGATGCGCTCGTGCGAGGGATCGAACGTGAGCTCGATCTCGGCGCCGTCCTCGACACCCGCCGCCGACGTGATCTTCCGGACGCGACGAAGGTAGTGCTCGCAGGTCGAGGTGACGTGCAGCTGATCGTCGATCAGCACGTCGGCGATTCCGGTCTCGCTCTCGGCGTCCGCCGCGCCTTCCGTACCTGTGGAACGATCGACCCAGCGCGGAGCGGCCGCGAGCGCGACATCCCGAGGGAGCGGCGCCGCGTACGCAGGGGCGACCAGCGTGAGGACCGCCACGACGAGCGCCGTCAGGACCGTACGAAAACCCAAGGAAAGCCGAGTCACGACGGGACGCTCTAGCAAGGAGAGACGCGATGTCACGTACCTGGAGCCCAGAAAGCGGGGCCGGTCGCAGCTTTTCGGACGGTTACGGGGCCAGCAACTGGGCCCAGCGCTGAACAACCTGCTATTCGTTGGCGCAATGCGGAAAGCCTTCGTCGTGTTGGGCGTCTGGTCGCTGTGTCTCGGCTGCGGTGGCGGGGTGAAGGGGATCCAGGACACCGGGAACAAGCTCGGAAATGACGTCGCCGACTCGTCCGTGACGAAGGACGTCTCGGATGCGGGGACCAACGTCGGAAATGACGTCGCCGACTCGTCCGTGACGAAGGACGTCTCGGACGCGGGGACCAACGTCGGAAACGACGTCGCCCCGAAGAAGGACGCCGGCGCTCCGCCGGCGGCCACCACGGAGAAGCCGCCCGCGAAGAAGCCGCCGGCGAAGAAGCCGCCCGCGAAGAAGTAACCCCGGTCAGGGCGGGTTCGTCTCGCATGCGCTCGTCCGCCGCCCTGATCGTGTTCCTCGCCCTCGCGGCGTGCAACCCCAACGTTGCCGAGCCCGCGGCCTCTCCTTCAGCGCCGCGCGCGGTCGAGCAAGCCGAAGAGGCCGCGCCGGTCGGTGAACGACTCGAGCAACGGTTGGTGCTCGTGCGATGGGGCGCTCCTCTGCGCTACGCGCCTGACGACGCCGCGCCGGTTCTGCGCGACGAAGCGTGGGCTACGAAGGTCGAGCTCGGCGCGGCGTCGCCCTTCCGCCTCGTCCGGGTACGCACGGACTATCTCGAGGTCGAGACGCTTCCGGCGGGCGACGACGAGCAGCACTGCACGTCTCCATCGCCCAGCTTTCGCGGGCTGGCGCTGCGCTTCTTCGTGAAGAAGAACGACCTCGCCCTCGTCCTCACGAAGGCGCAGGGCGCGCAGGTCTCCGACGGCACCGCGATCCGACTGCAGCCGGGCATCCAGGTCGGCGCCGTGGATCCGCGGCGCGCGCATCGAGGATTGGAGCACCACGAGGTCGAGCTGCATGGTCGCCGCTTGCTCGTCGAGCTGCTCCCTGAACGGCTCGGCTGGAGCTACGTGCCGCCATCGGTGCACGCGACCGCGCCGACTGTGCAGGTCTTGCGCGAAGAGGCGCGTCCGGTCGTCGCTGGCAAGCCGGCCGGCCCTGGGCTCGAGCCCCGCCGCGAGCTGCGTGTGGAGTCGACGATCGACATGGGCGGAGGCAAGGCCCTCGCGACCCTTCGCTACCCATGCGCAGAGATGCAGGCGGTCGTCACGACGAACGATCTCGTGCCGAGGAAGGCGCCCACGATCGTGACGCCGAAGGCCACGTCGACGACCTGGGTCCGTGCGGGCGCGCCGGTGCAGTGGTCGAACCTGCGGGACGCGGGGACGGTGGTCGAGGCCGTCCGCCTCGGCACCGAGGTCGCGCGGCAGGGCGCCTATCGCTGCTTTCGACAGCCCCTGGTCAGTCCATGGCTGAACGTCGCTGGCGGGACCACGACGTTCGATCTCTGCTTCGCGGCATCGGACGTGAGCGTGTCGCCCGCGGCGCCTGCACCGCGTCCGCGCCCGCAGGCAGCGACCGTGACCGTGGAGGTTGTCGCCGGGTATCCGGCGACGATCATGCAAGCGCTGACGGCGCTCAGCGGCGTCGGACCCCATCCCGATGCCTCGCTGGAGTACCGCACGTTTCTCCCGCAAGGCACCGAACCGGAATGGCTCGCTCGCTATCGCGATCTCATCGTGGCCGACGGCGCGCTGCCGTTCAGCGCACACCGCGCGTGCGCCTACGATGCGGTGGACGTCAAGGCGTTCGACGCATGCGTCGCGATCGTGAGCTCGGACGCCGACGGCGCCATCATCAAGGATGCGTTCGTCGGCACGTCACGTCTTCTCGCTGGCCGTGGCCGCCTCGGGCGTCCGCCTCCCGCGGCCGAGCGGCGCGCTCTCGCCGACGTCCTCAACGGTACGAAGGCCGAGTCACTGCTCGCCGTCCTCAAGGCACGCGCTTCGCTCGGTCCCGACGACGTGCTGCCGACCCGCGTCGTGCTCGTCTCCAACAAGGTGAGCGAAGGCGAGACCGAAGGCGGCTACCTCATCGTGCACTCCGACGAGAACGTCGAGCTCGATGCGAGCACGGTCTTTCACGAGCTCGCCCATGCCGCGTTGCGCGGCGCTCCGCTCAACGCGACCCGGACGGCGTTTCGCGATCGCGGATACCCGGGCGTCATCGCGCTCGGTCGCGTCGGCGAGGCCTTCGCCACGTCGTTCCACGCCGGCCTAGCGATCCCGTGGGTTCCGCTCCCCGAGGCCGCTCGCCGGGCGTGGTATGCGGACGAGGCGATCGACGCGATCGCACGCGCCCTCCACGACGAGTGGCGTCGCGACGAGTCCATCAGCGCGGGGCCATCGCTCGCGGCGGCGATGATCCGAGCCATCGAGAAGGCCTGGCCGCGCGAGCGCTGGACGACGGCGGACGTGCTGAATTTCGTCCGGCTCTATGCACGCGACCGAGCGCCGCTCGACGTGTTCGCCGCGCGTCTCTCGCCCGCGCTCGGTCCCAAGGTATGGCCGGTCCCGCGGGTGCTCCCGGACGATCCGATCCCCATCTCGCACGTCTTCTTCATGACCGCCGCAGAGCTCGATGCGCGCCCCGACCTGATGGGGCCGCTCGGCACGTCGAAGACAGAGGTCCAGAATCAGCTGCAGCGCAGCCCGATGGCGGTGCACTGGGCGGATGATGCGCATGGTGTCCCGGTCGTTCTCGTCGCCGGACGCGACAGCGCCGCGCTGCTGAGGGCCGCGGCGATCTTCGGAGCGCCCCGCTCACTACCCGAGCCCGGCTGGACGCCGCTTCGATAGCGCGGGTCAGCCCGCCAGCGGACCGAGGTCGAGCGCCAGAAGCCCCGCGTCCTCGAGGAGCCGCGCGAGCTGCTCGGACAGGCCCTTCGCGGGATGGGTGAAGCGCGGCGGCAGCTTGCTCGCCGCGGTGGCCTCGAGCAGTCGCCGGCGACCTTCGTGCAGGCGCCAGCCGATTGTACCGCGCGAGCACGCCTGGACCACGGCGGCCTCGGCGTTCGAGAGACCCTGCAAGGTCACGAGCACCACCGTCGTCCGCATGTCGGGCGGGAGCGCGTCGAGCGCGCGAAGAACGTGCGCGTAGGTCTGACGCAGCTCCGCGGCGCGCTGCGGATCGCCGTCGGCATCGACCTCGAGCGCGCGCTCGATACGCGGGTCACCTTCGTCGATCGACGACTCGCTCCTGCGGGTGCTGGCCCTTCGTGCGTCGAGTGAGCGATTGACGGTGAGTCGATACACCCACGTGAAGAACTCGCTGCGGCCCTCGAACTGGTCGAGCGCGCGGAACGCGCGGAGGAAGACGTCCTGCACGATGTCGTCCGCGTCGCTCTCCGACCCCGACAGGTGGAGTGCGAGCGCGAAGATGCGCTTCCGGTACCGGCGCACGAGCGCGTCGAACGCGTGGGGCTCACCCGCCTTGGCGCGCGCGACGAGCATCGCCGCGGTCGCGGCCTCGCGCTGGGCGGGTGTTGTCATCGGGGGTTTAGACGTCTCGAAATGGCGATTGGTTTGAAAGATTCTACAGCCCAACGATCGCCCATCGCCGGACGTCTGACCCGGAAATGAAGCTCGTTTGTCCCTGTTGCGGCACCCGGTACTCGATCGATCCTGAACGCCTGGAGGGGAGAACAGCGAGGATCCGCTGCAAGCGGTGCGGCGAGAGCTTTCGCGTGAGTGGGGAAGTGTCCGACCCGGCCAGGGCCGCCGCGGTGCGTCCCCTCGAGGACCGCAGGGCAGGCGAGAGGAACGAGAGCAGCGTCCTCTTCTCGCTCGCCATGCTGTCGAAGACGGCGCCGGCTGCGGTCCCGCAGGTCACGGAGTCGTCTTCGCTCATCGACCTCCGTGCGCTGACCTCGGCCATGGCCAAGGCCGACTCGCCGACCTCCCAGGCCGCGGACATCGTCAACCTCAGCGGTGGAGGCGCGTTCGCCAGCGGGTTCGCGTCTCCGCTGGCGGCACCGTCGATCCCGGTCGACGCGCCGACGACGGAGGCCACGCGCACGCGCACGTCGCCGGTCATGGTCGCAGCGATCGCGTTCGCGGCCGTCGCGCTCGTCGGGGCGGTGACGTTCGCGAGCACCCGCGCCATGCCGACCGCCCGCCTCGGCGGAAAGGGCGTCGCGCCCGTCACGGCCGCAGCGTCGCCCGCCGTGACCGCCGAGACGAACCCGGAGCCGTCCGCCGTCGCGCCCGAGCCGCCGACCTCGCCGGTCGCGCCCGCGTCCTCGACCGCTGCGCCGCCTGCGCGCACCACGCGCACGACGGAGAGCCGGCCGGTTCCGTCGTCGTCGTCGGCATCGGTCGCGACGCCCACCACCCCGGTCACGCCTGCGAAGTGCTGCCCCGGCGAGTCCGAGACCGTGTGTCAGATGCGGCTCTCCGTTGGCGCGGCTTGCGGCGCCGACCGAACGACCTCCTCGTCCACGATCACGTCGGCGCCCCCGTTCGACCGGCCGAGCGCGGCGCGCGCGCTCGGCGTGAGCGTCGCGACCTGCAAGCGCGCGGGCGGTCCCACGGGAGCTGGGCACGTGAGGGTCACGTTCCAGCCGAGCGGCGCCGTTTCGGCGGTCGACGTCGAGCCTCCGTTCGCCGGCACGCCGACCGGCGCGTGTATCGCGCAACGTTACCGAAGTGCGAGCGTTCCTGCGTTCTCGGGGGGCGCGCTCACGGTCGGCAAGGGCTTCGCGATCGAGTGACCTCGTGAGGCCCGGCCTTGACCGGGACGCCGGCCGACGCCTATGATGAACCTGTTCAGTGAATAGGTTCACCCAATGACGGAGCCGATCCTCCAGGGCCGCCGGGCCCAGAAGCAGGCAACGCAGGCGCGGATCCTCGATGTCGCGCGCCTCCATTTCGAGCGCGAGGGCTTCGAGCGCGCGAACGTGCGCACGATCGCGTCCGAGGCAGGGGTCGCCGCGGGCACGGTGCTCCTCCATTTCACCGACAAGCTCGGCCTGCTCCACGCGGCGCTCCACGACGATCTCGAGGCGACGATCGCGCGCTGTCTCGCGAGCCCGAACCGAGGAGGCCTCCTCGCGCGCATGTGCGCCGTGGCGCGGCCGTTCTACGCCTACTACGCGGCGCGGCCGCGGCTCTCGAAGGTCTTGTTGAAGGAGTCGCTGCTCGCCGACCCGCCATGGCGCGAGCGCTTCACCCACCAGCTCACGCGCGTCCTCGTGCACGTGGTGGCCATCGTGGAGCAGGCGAAGGCGAACGGTGAGCTCGCCCGCACCACGGATGCGCGGCTCTTCTCGGCCGCGTTCTCTTCTTTCTATTACTTCGCGCTCATCGGTTGGGTGCAAGGCGGCATCGAAGAGCCGATGCCGCTCTTCAAGAAGCTCATGGCACAACACATCTCCGCGTCCGGGAGCGAATCATGACCAGCACGTTGTTCCGCAATGCCGAATCGCGCGACCTCATCATCAAGGCCTACGAGCGGCTGCTCTCGGATGCGCCGGACGCGGAGTCGCGGATGGTCACGACGCGCTTCGGTGACACGCACCTCCTCGTGGCGGGGCCGGAAGATGGCCCGCCCCTGGTCGTCTTTCATGGCGCTCTGGCGAACTCGGCGCTCGCGCTTCGCGAGGGGCACCCGCTCCTCGACACGTTTCGCCTCTATGCGGTCGACGTCCTTGGTCAGTCGGTGAAGAGCGCGGATCGGCGCCTGCGCGTCGACAACGCCGACTACGGAGAGTGGGCCAGCGACGTCCTCGACGGTCTCGGGCTCGCGAAGGCGCACATCTATGGCGCATCGTACGGCGGCTTCATCGCGCGCAAGCTCGCCGAGGTCGCACCGTCCCGCGTCGATCGACTCATCCTGCTCGTGCCCGCGGGGATCGTGAACGGACCGCTGCTGCAGGGGATCAAGAAGGCGGGCATTCCGCTCTTCCTCTACAAGACGATTGGCAGTCGTTCCGCGCTCGAGTCGCTGCTCGGCTCGATGCTCTCGAATCCGGACGACGAACTCTTCGCGTACCTCGCCGAGGCGTTCAAGCACTACAAGCTGGACCTGAACATCCCGCCCGTCGGCCTGCCCGAGCCCTTGCGCGGCTTCGATCGCCCGACCCTGGTGCTCGCCGCCGCGGAGGACATCAACTTCCCGGCCAAGGCGTTGATGGAGAGGGCGCAGCAGCTCTTTCCCCACGCGACGGTGGAGATCCTCGAAGGCTCCAAGCACATCCCGAGAACGGATCCGGCCGGCCGCGACGAGCTTTGCGGGCGGATCCGCCGCTTCCTGATCGACGGGCCCCGAAAATAGTTCTGAAGGTTCTCCGCGCGGGCCTCTCTAACCTTGGAAACAGGCTCCGAATGCAAAGCTGCGAAGACTTCGAGGTTCGTGTCGAGATGAGGCTCCACGGCGCGCTGGACGTGCCGGAGGCGGCGATCCTCGCCGGTCATCTATCGGCGTGCACGTCGTGCCGCGCCTTCGAGGCCCTGGCCGCGGGAAGCGAGAACGCCATGAATCAGCGCGCACGGACCCAATTGCAGACGCTCGACTGGGACGAGCTCTGGAGTCGAACCCGGAGCATGATCGCAAGACAGTCGCGAGACCAGGTCCTCGCGAGCGCCGTCGTCGCGGTCGCCATCACCCCGGCGATCATGCTGATCGAAGGCAATGTGCTCCAGACCGGGATCGGGATGCTCGTTCTCTGGAGCGCGGCCATCGGCTGGCGCCTGCTGAGCGCGCGTCGCAAGCTCGCCGCGATCGTCGGGTACCAGGGCGACACCGGTGAGCTCCTCTTCTTCTACCGTCGCGAGCTCGAGGATCGCCTCCGGTCGGCGCGCGCGATCGTCCCGATCTTTGCGGTCTGCGTCGCCGTCGTCGTTCGGCGCTTGTTCGTGCCGTTCGGGTCCGTGCAGCAATGGATCGGGCTGACGCTCCAGGCCGCAGTGATGTTCGGTGCGTGCGCGTACGTGTGGTTCGTTCGCCGTCCACGCATCGCGCGGGAGCTTGCCGCGCTGAAGGCCGACGCACGTCGCTAGTCGCGTGATCCCCCTCACCTCAGAGATGGAGCGCGCGCTCTGCGAGAGCGCCCGATCAGGGACGCCTGCGGAGCGCGAGGAGGCGTTCGCGACGATCTTCCGTGCGCTCCGCGGCAAGGTCTATTCGCTCTGCTTGCACATCACGGGGCGACCGACGGAGGCCGAGGATGCCGTTCAGGAGTGCTTCCTCGCCGTGCACCAGGGGATGGGCGCCTTTCGCGCAGAGGCGCGGCTCGCGACCTGGGTCTATCGGATCGCCGTCCGCGCGGCGTTGACGGTGAAGGCGCGTCGCCGTGGACCCCACGGCTCTCTCGACGAGGCGAAGACGACGCCGTCACCGGAGAACGATCCCGAGATGCAGGCGGCGGTGCACGAGGATTCTGGAAAGCTTTCCAGCACAGTGGGATCCGAAGCTTGGAATTCACGTGACTTGAAGTCGCGG